>Ga0172286_1298006_pt1 | contig 9543 bp, 17 predicted proteins | sample Plaics_8_FD_136004 | JGI IMG/M metagenome (GOLD analysis project Ga0172286, IMG submission 136004) | Wetland microbial communities from Old Woman Creek Reserve in Ohio, USA - Plant_deep_8_15_core_1 metaT (Metagenome Metatranscriptome) | ecosystem: Environmental > Aquatic > Freshwater > Wetlands >... | reverse complement strand
TACAGCCAAGCGCTATGCTCGTATCGGCGATAAGATAGTTGTTACCGTAAAAAGTGCAATGCCTGGTGGCGAAATTAAAAAGGGTACAGTTACCAAAGCTGTTGTAGTTCGTACAAAAAAGGAACTACGCAGACCCGATGGTTCTTATATCCGTTTTGATGACAATCTTGTGTATTGTTGAACCCACAAGGCGAAATTCGTGGAACACGTATTTTTGGACCGGTAGCAAGAGAACTTCGTGATAACTACATGAAAATTGTTTCACTAGCACCTGAGGTGTTATAACTTGTAAATTATATTACTAATGGCAAGTAAGTTACATATTAAGAAAGGGGACATAGTTTTCGTTAATGCTGGCGAAGACAAGGGTAAGCAAGGTAAAGTGCTACAAGTTCTTGTAAAAGAACAACGTGCCCTAGTTGAGGGTATCAACATGGCATCGAAACATACCAAACCCAACGCAAAACACCCACAGGGTGGCATTATTAAAAAGGAAGCCCCTATTCACATTTCTAACCTGATGCCTTTAGATCCTGTATCAGGGAAACCGACCCGTATTGGGCGCCGGTTAAATGAAAATGGTAAACTAGTGCGCTATTCTAAAAAATCAGGAGAGGAGATTAAGTAATGGAATACGTACCAAATCTAAAAAGAAAATATAAAGAAGAGATTGTACCCGCCCTAATGAAGGAGTTTGGTTACAAAAGCGTGATGCAAGTTCCTAAACTTGAAAAAATCGTTATAAACCAGGGAGTTGGTCAAGCAGTGGCTGACAAGAAAATTATTGAGAATGCTCAAGCAGAGCTTGCTCAAATAGCTGGTCAAAAAGTAATGCAAACTAACTCACGTAAGGACATCTCTAACTTTAAACTTCGTAAGAATGTACCAATAGGTTTAAAGGTTACACTACGTCGTGAAAGAATGTTTGAATTCCTAGAACGTTTAATCAACGTTTCTTTACCTCGTATTCGCGATTTTAAAGGAATTAGTGATAAACTCGATGGTCGTGGTAACTATACCTTAGGTATTCAGGAGCAGATTATCTTCCCTGAGATCGATATTGATAAAATCAGTAAAATCTTAGGAATGGAGATAACCTTTGTTACCTCAACTGAGAATGACGAAGAGGCTTACGCATTACTTCGTGAATTTGGATTACCTTTTAAAAACGCTAAAAAGAACTAGTGTATGGCAAAAGAGTCAATGAAAGCTCGCGAAGTTAAGCGCGCAAAACTAGTAGCAAAATACGCTGAGAAGCGTGCTCAGCTTAAAGCTGATGGTGATTATATTGGATTACAGAAGTTGCCTCGTAACTCAAACCCAATTCGTTTACGTAATAGATGCTTATTAACTGGAAGACCAAGAGGTTATATGCGTCAATTTGGAATTAGCCGTATCACCTTCAGAGAAATGGCTTCTAAGGGATTAATTCCCGGTATTAAAAAAGCTAGTTGGTAAAACTTAAAAATATAAATAACAATGATTACCGACCCAATCGCAGATTATCTAAGCCGTATTCGTAATGCTGTAATGGCAAACCATAGGGTTGTAGAAATACCTGCATCAAATCTTAAAAAAGATATTACCCGTATTCTTTTTGAAAAAGGGTACATTACCAATTATAAAATTGAGGAAGACGGAAAACAGGGATTAATTAAGATTGCTCTTAAATATCACCCTGAAACTAAGAAGAATGCTATTAAGCATATCGAAAGAGTTAGCCGTCCAGGTCTTAGAAAATATATTGGTAATGATGAACTTCCACGTGTTCTAAACGGACTAGGTATTGCAATCATAAGCACCTCACAAGGTGTTATGACTGAAAAAGAAGCCCGTACTAAGAAAGTAGGCGGAGAAGTACTTTGCTATGTTTACTAATCAATTAAATAGTTTATTAAATGTCTAGGATCGGAAAAAAACCTGTAAACTTACCACAGGGTGTAAGCGTTAAAGTTAGCGCTGATAATGTGGTAAGCGTAAAAGGCCCTCTGGGTGAGCTCTCCCAGAAAGTTGACCCAGACATCACCATTAACTTGGAGGGAAATACTGTTGTTCTCACCAGACCAACAGATCAAAAACGTCATCGATCGATGCATGGGTTATACCGTTCACTGATAAACAATATGGTTATCGGAGTATCGACAGGTTTCGAAATCCAACAGGAATTGGTAGGTGTAGGTTATAAGGCCGAAGCCAAAGGTCAAGTACTTGAATTGAGCCTTGGCTACTCACATGATATTCATTTTCAACTTCCCCCTGAAATTAAGGTTGAAGCAAAAACCGAACGTAGGGGTAATCCTACTATTACACTTCGCAGTATCGATAAACAGCTTATCGGAATGGTTGCTGCTAAAATTCGCTCATTTAGAAAACCTGAACCATACAAAGGCAAGGGTATTAAATTTGTTGGCGAAATTCTTCGTAGGAAAGCTGGTAAATCAGCAAGTGTATAACCTGTAAAAACTGTTAGACTATGGCTTTAACTAAATCAGAGAGAAGACTCCGAATCAAAAGGAGAATACGCAAGAGGTTGTCTGGCACAACCGAAAGACCCCGTTTATCTGTTTTCAGGAGTAATACAGAGATTTACGCTCAGTTTGTTGACGATACAAAAGGTGTTACGTTAGCATCAGCTTCATCGCTAGCTAAGGAAATAGCTGAAAAAACTAAAATTACAAAAACTGAACAAGCTCGTCTTGTTGGGCAACTTGCAGCTAAAATGGCTGTTGAGAAAGGTATAACCGAGGTGGTTTTTGACCGTGGTGGTTACCTGTATCATGGCCGCGTAAAAGCATTAGCTGAGGCAGCAAGAGAAGGCGGACTTAAATTCTAGTAGATTATGTCAACAAATACAAATATACGTAGAGTAAAATCCAGTGACCTTGAACTAAAGGATCGGCTGGTTAGCATACAACGCGTAACCAAAGTTACCAAAGGAGGTCGTACCTTCAGTTTTTCAGCAATTGTTGTTGTTGGGAATGAGAATGGTATTGTAGGTTACGGGTTAGGAAAGGCAAGTGAAGTAACTACCGCTATATCAAAAGGTATTGAGGATGCAAAGAAAAACTTGGTGAAAGTACCAATTTTTAAAGGCACCATTCCTCATGAGCAAATTGCAAAATATGGTGGAGCGAAAGTATTTATTAAACCTGCTTCGCATGGTACCGGTGTAAAGGCCGGTGGTGCTATGCGTGCAGTACTTGAGAGTGTTGGTGTTACAGACGTGTTAGCAAAATCAAAGGGTTCATCAAACCCCCATAACTTGGTAAAAGCAACTGTTATGGCTTTACTTGAGTTAAGAGATGCCCACACTATTGCTGAACATCGCGGTGTACCTATGAATAAAGTGTTTAACGGTTAGATTCAAGGAACTATGACAAAAGTAAAAATTACCCAAATTAAGAGTAAAAACGGTAGTACACAGCGTCAGCGTGCCACTCTTGAATCATTAGGAATTAGGCGTATTAATCATACTGTTGAGAAAGAGGCAACTCCTGAAGTACTTGGTATGATTGAAAAGGTTAGACACCTTTTACGCGTTGAATAAATTTTGCAGAAACAAAATAATGCAATTTTAGCTATGGAATTAAGTAATCTAAAACCCGCAAAAGGATCAACTCACCACGAGAAAAGAATTGGCCGAGGCCAAGGTTCTGGACATGGAGGTACCGCTACAAGAGGTCACAAAGGAGCTCAATCACGCTCTGGTTACTCCAGAAAGAGAAATTTCGAAGGTGGTCAGATGCCGTTACAGCGTCGTTTACCCAAATATGGGTTCAATAATATATTCCGCAAAGAGTATAAGGCTATTAATATTAGTGTTTTACAATCGCTGGCCGATAAGCAGGGGATTTCAACTATAGATGAACATACTTTAGTTGAAGCAGGTTTAGCTTCTAAGAATGATATGATAAAGATCTTAGGAAACGGAACCTTAACCAGCAAACTCGATGTTAAAGCTCATGCTTTCTCAAAGAAAGCAATTGAAGCAATTGAGGCATTAAAAGGAACAGCAGTAAAACTATAGTTCAATGAAAGCTTTTATTGAAACCTTAAAGAATATCTACAAGATAGAAGATTTGCGCAAGCGAATCTTCTATACACTTGGTATTATTTTGATCTATCGTTTAGGTAGTTATGTAGTATTACCAGGAATTGATCCAAATCAGCTTGGTGCTTTATCTGAGCAAACAAAGGATGGTTTATTAGGACTACTTGATATGTTTTCAGGTGGTGCTTTCCAAAATGCGTCAGTATTTGCGCTTGGAATCATGCCCTATATCTCTGCATCCATTATAATCCAGCTATTAACCATTGCAATACCATATTTCCAAAGATTGCAGAAAGAAGGAGAAAGTGGTCGTAGAAAGATTAACCAACTCACTCGTTATTTAACTGTACTTGTATTGGTTCTTCAGGCACCTGCATATCTTACTAACCTTGAAATACAATTACCTGATTCTGCATTTGTTCAAAAGGGATTTTTCTTTCAGTTCTCATCTACAATATACCTAATAGCAGGTACTATGTTTGTGATGTGGTTAGGTGAAAAAATCACAGATAAGGGTATTGGTAATGGCATTTCGCTTATAATTATGATAGGCATTATTGCTCGATTACCATTTTCAATGGCTGCTGAGTTTGTTTCAAGACTTGAAGAGTTAACTGGTGGTATGGTTATGCTATTGGTTGAGATGGTAATACTATTCGTAATTTTTATGTTCTCAATCCTGTTAATTCAGGGTACAAGAAGGATTCCTGTACAGTATGCAAAACGGATTGTTGGAAATAAGCAATATGGTGGAGTAAGACAGTATATACCATTAAAGATTAATGCCGCTGGTGTTATGCCTATCATATTTGCTCAAGCATTGATGTTTATTCCAATGCTTTTTTCAAGGTTCGAAACAACCAGTGGTATTGCAGCAGCATTCAGCTATACTGGTTTTTGGTATAATTTCACATTTGCAATATTGATCGTTGCATTTACTTATTTTTATACTGCAATCACAATAAATCCAACCCAAATGGCTGAGGATATGAAGAAGAATGGTGGATTTATTCCAGGTGTAAAACCAGGTAAGAGAACGGTGGAGTTTCTTGATAGTGTAATGTCAAGAATCACATTACCAGGATCAATCTTCCTAGCACTAATTGCTATACTTCCTGCTTTTGCTCGCATCATCGGTGTAAACAACCAGTTTGCTCAGTTCTTTGGTGGAACATCACTACTAATTTTGGTTGGTGTTGTTTTAGATACCTTGCAACAAATTGAAAGTCATCTGTTGATGAGACATTACGATGGTTTGATGAAGAGCGGAAGAATAAAAGGTAGAGCAGGTTACTAAATCGAAGAAATTGTTCTTTAAATAATGTTTTTAGCAAAGACGGAGGAAGAAATTGAACTATTAAGGCTAAATAACGAGTTAGTATCTAAGACGTTAGCCGAAGTAGCCAAATTGATTCAACCCGGAGTAACCACCTTGGAACTTGATAAAAGAGCTGAGGAGTTTATCAGAGATAATGGGGCAATCCCAGGATTTCTTGGGTATAATGGTTACCCGAAAACACTTTGCACATCAGTTAATAGCGCGGTGGTACACGGAATTCCATCGTCTTTTGTTTTACGAGATGGTGATATAGTTTCGATTGATTGTGGAACTTTCATGCACGGGTATTATGGTGATTCAGCTTACACATTTGCTGTAGGTGAGATATCACCCGAAGTGCAGCGGCTGCTTAAGGTTACACAAGAATGTTTGGAACTAGGGGTTTCGAAAGCTATTAATGGTGCACGGGTAGGTGATGTTTCCTCCGATATCCAGAGTCATGCTGAAACCAATGGTTACTCAGTTGTTCGTGAACTTGTTGGACATGGAATAGGAAAAAAAATGCACGAAAAACCTGAGATTCCCAATTATGGTGCAAAAGGCAGAGGTCCGAAACTTGTTAGTGGAATGGTTATCTGTATTGAACCTATGATTAATATGGGAACCAAAAGTATTTTTCAGGAAAATGACGGATGGACAATAAAAACAACGGATGGGAAACCATCAGCTCATTATGAGCTGGCGATTGCAATAAGAAAAGGTAAAGCTGAACGACTTTCAACCTTCAAGTATATTGAAGAGGTGTTAAACAAGGATTAATATAAGGCGATAATGTCAAAACAACCGGCAATAGAAAAAGACGGAACTATCATTGAGGCACTATCCAATGCTATGTTTAGGGTAGAACTTGATAATGGCCATGTTATTACTGCACATATCTCCGGGAAAATGAGAATGCACTATATTAAAATTCTTCCTGGTGATAAGGTTCGTGTTGAGATGTCGCCATACGATTTAACAAAAGGGCGTATTACCTTTAGGTATAAATAAATATTTAGTAAATACTTTGATAAGATGAAAGTAAGAGCTTCAATTAAAAAGCGCAGCGCAGAGTGTAAAATTGTAAAGCGCAAAGGGCGTTTGTACGTGATTAATAAAAAAAATCCGAAGTTTAAACAGCGCCAAGGATAAATTTAGTTAACTTTGTACCCTAATTTTTTAAAGTGAAAATATGGCAAGAATCGTAGGAGTAGACCTGCCAAAGCAGAAAAGGGGAGAGGTTGCCCTCACTTATGTCTATGGAATTGGTCGTAGCAGTGCTCGCAAGATTTTAGATCAAGCCGGCATAGGCTATGATGTTAAAGTTAAGGATTGGAATGACGAGAATATCAATGCTATTCGTTCTATCCTTAATGAAGGATTTAAAGTGGAAGGTGAGCTTCGCTCTAGTGTTCAACTTAGCATAAAACGATTAATGGATATCGGATGCTATAGAGGAATACGTCACCGTCTTGGTTTACCTGTGAGAGGTCAAAGCACCAAGAACAATGCAAGAACCCGCAAGGGTCGTAAGAAAACTGTTGCCAACAAAAAGAAAGCTACTAAATAGGAAATAATTTATGGCAAAGAAGATAGGAACTGCTAAGAAGAAAGTAGTAAAAGTCGATCCGGTAGGACAGGCACACATTCATTCATCTTTCAACAACCTCATTGTTTCAATGACAAATAGCACTGGTCAGGTAATATCGTGGTCCTCTGCAGGGAAGATGGGATTTAAAGGTTCAAAGAAAAACACGCCTTATGCTGCACAAACAGCTTCTGCTGATTGCGCAAAGGTTGCTTTTGATCTTGGACTTCGTAAAGTAAAGGTGTTTGTAAAAGGACCAGGAGCTGGTCGTGAATCTGCCATCCGCACAATCAACTCAGCCGGAATTGAAGTAACCGAGATAGTTGATGTTACACCAATACCACACAACGGTTGTCGTCCTCCCAAACGCCGTAGGGTATAATTTATCATGTGCGGAATAAATTTTAACAAATAAAACAGTTGAATAATGGCAAGATATATTGGACCTAGTACTAAGATAGCCCGCAAATTTGGTGAACCCATTTTTGGACCCGATAAGCACTTGGAGAAAAAGAACTACCCTCCAGGAATGCACGGAGCTACTAAGAAAAGAAAAAAGATGTCTGAGTACGGTACTCAGCTTCAAGAAAAACAAAAAGCAAAATTCATTTATGGCGTTCTGGAACGTCAATTTGAGAATACATTTCACAAAGCTACTCGTATGAAGGGTATTACTGGTGAAACTTTGCTTCAATTACTTGAATCAAGGCTCGACAATGTTGTATTCCGTTTTGGAATAGCACAAACTAGAGCTGCTGCCCGTCAGATTGTAACCCATCGTCATATTGTGGTTAATGGTAAGGTTGTTAATATTCCATCCTATACCCTTAAACCTGGCGATATAGTAAGTGTTCGCGAGAGATCAAAATCACTTGAGGTTATTACTGATGCACTCTCTTCTAACCGTCACACTAAATTCTCGTGGTTAGAGTGGGATAAAGATTCTTATACAGGAAAATTTATGAATGTTCCTGAAAGAACTGAAATTCCTGAGAATATTAAGGAACAGCTAATTGTTGAACTTTACTCAAAGTAAACTATACCACATGGCTATACTGGCATTTCAAAAACCCGATAAGGTTATTATGCTTGAATCTACCGAAACTACCGGTAAATTCGAGTTTCGTCCTCTTGAGCCAGGCTATGGTATCACGGTGGGCAATGCACTAAGGCGAATCCTGCTCTCTTCATTAGAAGGGTATGCAATTTCTTGGATCAAAATTTCAGGTGTTGATCATGAGTTTACATCTATTCCCGGTGTTATGGAAGATGTAACTGAACTCATTCTTAACCTGAAACAGATTCGCTTTAAGAGAGTTGTTGAAGGAATCGACAACGAGAAAGTGACCATAAACATCTCAGGACAAAACGAATTCAAAGCAGGGTATCTTTCTAACTTTTTATCAAGTTTTAAGGTGCTAAACCCGGAACTAGTAATTTGTAGAATGGATCCCGATGTTAAACTCGAAATCGAGGTAAACATCAGCAAAGGACGTGGATATATACCAGCCGAAGAGAATAAACCTGAAGATGCAGTTTTTGGCATCGTTCCAGTTGATTCAATTCACACTCCAATTAAAAACGTTAAGTATTCAGTTGAGAACTATCGCGTTGAGCAAAAAACTGATTACGAAAAGTTGATTCTTGAGATCATCACCGATGGATCAATTCATCCAAAGGATGCTCTTAAAGAAGCAGCAAAAATTCTGATTTACCATTTCATGCTATTCTCTGATGAAAAGATCACTTTGGATTCAGATGATAAGTATGCTGCCGATGAGTTTGATGAGGAAGTACTCCACATGCGTCAGTTACTTAAAACCAAGTTGGTTGATCTCGACCTTTCAGTTCGAGCTCTTAACTGCTTAAAGGCAGCTGATGTTGAAACTCTTGGTGATTTGGTAAAATTCAACAAGAATGATTTATTGAAGTTCCGGAATTTCGGTAAAAAATCTCTCACCGAGCTCGAGGATTTATTGGAAGCAATGAACCTCTCTTTTGGAATGGACATTACAAAGTATAAACTTGACAAGGATTAATTGCGATGAGACATAATAGGAAGATCAATCATTTAAGTAGGACTCACTCTCACCGTAAGGCAATGCTCTCAAATATGGCAACATCACTAATCCTTAAAAAAAGGATTACTACAACCGTTGCTAAAGCAAAAGCTTTGAGAACATATGTTGAGCCTTTAATTACAAAGGGTAAAAACGATACAACCCACTCACGTCGTACTGTATTTAGCTATTTGAAAGATAAAAATGCAGTTGCTGAACTTTTCCGTGATGTTGCAGTTAAGGTTGCTGATCGTCCAGGTGGTTACACTAGGATTCTGAAAACAGAAACCCGTTTAGGGGATAACGCTGAGATGTGTATAATTGAGTTGGTTGACTATAACACAACCTACGTTAAAGAGGCTGCTAAACCTGCTGCCAAGAAAACCAGACGTGGTGCAAAACCCAAAAAATCAGATACAACCGATAGTACAGTAGCATCAGCTCCAAAAGCTGAATCAAAAGAAGAAACTACTGAAGGTAAAGTTGAGTAATCTGATTTAATAAAAAGATTTCATTGGGATAGGCG
>Ga0172286_1409689_pt1 | contig 9850 bp, 16 predicted proteins | sample Plaics_8_FD_136004 | JGI IMG/M metagenome (GOLD analysis project Ga0172286, IMG submission 136004) | Wetland microbial communities from Old Woman Creek Reserve in Ohio, USA - Plant_deep_8_15_core_1 metaT (Metagenome Metatranscriptome) | ecosystem: Environmental > Aquatic > Freshwater > Wetlands >... | reverse complement strand
GGAGTACCGGTTTTTCTTTCTAAGTAAGTTTACAAAACGTTTTTCGTGGGGAAAGGTCGGGAAGGAACCTGTTGATAACTTACATTTTTAAGTAAGATATTTTTTTAAGAACATGCTTTAAGGCCTGAATAATGGGTATTGTCAGGTATCTGAAACGTGTACGTTATTTTGTTTCAAAAAAAATGAGATACTTGTTTGTGAATTAAGAATTAAAACAATACCTTTGCAAACCATTTTTTTAAGTAATATTTAATGCTAAAATAATTGGAAATATGCCGACAATTCAGCAATTAGTAAGAAAAGGCAGGAAGAAACTGGTAGATAAAAGTAAAGCACCAGCTCTGGATTCATGTCCTCAGAGAAGGGGTGTTTGTGTTCGTGTTTACACCACTACGCCAAAGAAACCTAATTCAGCTATGAGGAAGGTGGCCAGAGTACGGCTTACCAACCAGAAAGAAGTTAACGCTTATATTCCTGGTGAAGGTCATAACCTGCAGGAACACTCTATCGTTCTGATCAGAGGTGGCAGGGTTAAGGATCTTCCGGGTGTACGTTATCACCTTGTACGTGGTGCCCTCGACACTTCAGGAGTTGATGGTCGTACTCAGAGAAGATCAAAATATGGTGCTAAAAGACCTAAGAAGTAACAGTTTAAAGGAATAAGATAATGAGAAAGTCAAAACCAAAGAAGAGGATTCTGTTACCGGATCCTAAATATAAAGATCCGTATGTAACAAGGTTTGTGAATAATCTTATGTTCAGTGGCAAAAAGAACCTGGCATTTAAAATTTTCTACGACTCACTCGAAATAGTCGGAGATAAATTTAAGACTGAAGGCAAGACCCCTCTTGAAATTTTCAAGCAGGCTCTTGATAATGTTACCCCGCAGGTTGAAGTAAAAGCCCGCAGGGTTGGTGGTGCAACTTTCCAGGTACCAATGGAGATCAGAGGTGACAGAAAAGTAAGTATCAGTATGAAAAACATGATCTCATTTGCAAGAAAAAGAACAGGTCACTCAATGGCTGAAAGACTTGCAGCAGAGCTTATGGCTGCATACAAGCTTGAAGGTGGTGCTTATAAAAAGAAAGAAGATACACACAGGATGGCTGAAGCCAACAAGGCTTTTGCTCATTTCCGGTTTTAATTTATAATAAGAGGCAGAAGGAATTAAGTTAGATGGATAAGAACCTGAAATATACCAGAAACATCGGAATCATGGCACACATTGATGCCGGGAAGACCACTACAACAGAGCGTATTCTGTTCTATACCGGTCGTACCCATCGTATGGGTGAAGTACATGATGGCAATGCACAGATGGACTGGATGGTTCAGGAACAGGAGAGAGGAATTACTATTACATCTGCCGCTACAACCACTTACTGGAAATACAGGGGTGAAGATTATAAGATCAATATTATTGATACCCCCGGGCATGTGGATTTCACAGTTGAGGTTGAAAGATCATTAAGAGTACTTGACGGCGCTGTTGCCGTTTTCTGCGCAGTAGGTGGTGTTGAACCACAGTCTGAAACAGTGTGGAGACAGGCAAACAAGTACGTTGTACCAAGAATCGCATTTATAAATAAGATGGACCGCGCAGGTGCTGATTTTTTCAGCGTGGTCCAGCAGATACACGATAAACTCGGAGCTAATCCTGTTCCCGTTCAGATACCAATTGGTGCTGAGGAAAATTTCAAAGGCTTCATCGACCTGGTAACAATGAAAGCGACCGTTTATTACACTGACGAAGCTAATGCCACTCAGTTTGAGATAGAAGAGATTCCACAAAATATGATTGAGGAAGCTGAAGAGTGGAGAGGAAAGCTTATTGAAGCCGTTGCCGGTGTAGATGATACTCTTCTGGGAAGATATCTCGATGATCATGAATCTATTACAGGTGATGAAATCCTCACAGCTCTGAGAAAAACAGCAATTAACGGAGTAGCAATACCTGTTATCTGCGGTGCAGCATTTAAGAATAAGGGAGTTCAAAGCCTTCTCGATTCTGTAGTAGCTTTTCTTCCTTCACCGGTCGATAAAGGCTTTGTTACTGGTATTGATCCGAGAAATGATGAAGAAATTACAAGAGAGCCTGATGATGAAGCACCGATGGCCGCTCTCGCATTTAAAATAGCAACTGATCCTTTTGTGGGACGTCTGGCTTTCTTACGCGTCTATTCAGGGACCCTGAAAGCCGGGGACACTGTATTGAATGTCCGCACAGGAAAGAGGGAAAGAATTAATCGTCTTTTCCAGATGCATGCTAACAAACAGAATCCTAAAGAGAGCATTTCGGCAGGCGATATATGTGCTGGTGTTGGATTCAAAGATCTCAAAACCGGTGATACATTATGCGCTATAAATAAGCCGATATTACTTGAAACAATGGATTTTCCGGAGCCTGTTATCGGCGTCGCAATCGAGCCTAAAACACAGGCCGATGTTGATAAATTATCAATGGCTCTCAACAAACTTGCTGAAGAAGATCCTACCTTCCAGGTCAGAACTGATCCTGACAGCGGGCAGACAATCATACATGGTATGGGTGAACTGCATCTGGAAATTCTCGTCGACCGCCTGAAGAGGGAGTTTAAAGTAGAATGTAATCAGGGTGCTCCCCAGGTTGCATACAAGGAAGCCATTACAACCACAGCTGAATTCCGTGAAGTATTTAAGAAACAGACCGGAGGCCGTGGAAAATTTGCCGATATGACATTCGATCTGGCCCCGGCAGATGCTGATGTAAGAGGTCTTCAGTTTTTGAATGAAGTTAAAGGAGGACATATTCCTAAAGAGTATATCCCATCAATAGAAAAAGGGTTCCGCGAAGCAATGGCCAATGGGCCGCTTGCTGGTTTCCCTCTTGACAGCCTTAAAGTAGTACTCAAAGACGGTTCGTACCATCCGGTAGACTCCGATGCTTTGTCGTTTGAAATTGCAGCCAAACAGGCTTTCAGAAAATTTGCAGGTAAATGTAATCCTGTAATTCTCGAGCCTATCATGTCGACAGAAGTAGTTACTCCTGAAGAATATGTTGGAGATGTTATCGGCGATTTCAACAGACGGAGAGGAAGAGTGGAAGGTATGGAATCGAAAGCAGGCTCAAGGGTCGTTAAGGCAAAAGTACCGCTGGCAGAAAAATTTGGTTATGTTACTGTACTTCGGACCCTTACCTCAGGACGGGCAACTTCTACTATGGAGTTCTCCCATTATGAAAAGGTACCTGCGGAAATATCAAACAGGATTGTAGAAATTACTAAAGGAAAAATTCTTTAAAGAAATGAGTCAGAAAATTCGTATTAAACTGAAATCTTATGATCATAATCTTGTGGATAAGTCCGCGGAGAAGATCGTAAAAACAGTAAAATCTACTGGTGCAGTGGTTAGCGGTCCTATTCCGCTTCCAACACACAAAAAGATTTATACAGTGCTTCGTTCACCGTTTGTAAACAAAAAAGCCAGGGAACAATTTCAGCTTTCATCTTACAAAAGGTTGCTCGACATTTACAGCTCAACTCCAAAGACCATCGATGCTCTGATGAAACTCGAGCTTCCAAGCGGAGTTGAAGTAGAAATTAAAGTGTGAAACCAGTAAAGTAAAAAGAGATGCAGGGATTAATTGGAAAAAAGGTAGGAATGACCTCCATTTTTGATGAAAATGGAAAGAATGTTCCGTGTACGGTTCTGCAAGCCGGTCCATGTGTTGTTACACAAATTAAAACAGTGGAAAGAGACGGTTACTTTGCTGTACAGTTAGGATTCGATGATAAAAAGGAAAAGCACACAACTAAAGCCGAAATGGGCCATTTCAAAAAAGTAAACACTACTCCCAAAAGGAAAGTTATTGAGTTTACAGGTTTTGAAGAAGGTCAGGTAAAAGAAGGTGAAGTGCTAACAGCTAAACTTTTTGAAACAGACAGCATCATTGATGTCAGAGGCTGGTCAAAAGGTAAAGGATTTCAGGGTGTTGTAAAACGTCATGGTTTCAGCGGAGTTGGCGGACAAACCCATGGTCAGCATAACAGGGGCAGGGCACCCGGCTCGCTTGGTGCATCATCATTCCCTTCGAGAGTATTGCCTGGCATGAGAATGGCCGGACGTACCGGCGGAGATCAGGTTATGGCGATGGACATGAAAGTTGTAAAGCTTATGGCTGAGAATGACATAATAATTGTAAAAGGATCAGTCCCGGGTCCAAAAGGTGGTTACGTAATAATTACAAAATAATGGAATTAGCTATTCTTAATATTAGTGGAAAGGAAACCGGAAGGAAAGTCAATCTCGACGATTCCATTTTCGGTGTGGAACCTAACGACCATGCTATTTATCTTGATACAAAACAGTACCTGGCAAATCAGAGACAGGGAACACATAGCTCCAAAGACCGTGGTGAGGTAGCTGGTAGTACAAGGAAGATCAAGAGGCAGAAAGGAACCGGTACTGCACGTGCTGGTAATATCAGGAATCCTCTCTTCCGTGGTGGAGGCCGTGTTTTTGGTCCAAAGCCAAGATTCTATGGCTTCAAACTGAATAAAAAGGTAAAACAATTAGCCAGGAGATCTGCTCTTTCATATAAAGCATCTACAAATAATATTATTGTACTGGAAGACTTCTCTCTTGAGACTCCTAAAACAAAGGAAATCATCAAAATGGGGAATAACCTGAATATTACAAATAAAAAATCAGTATTTGTTTTACCAGAACAAAATAATAATATATATTTGTCATCCCGGAATTTACATGGGGTTGAAGTTGTAACTGCAAATGAATTAAGCACTTACAGAATAATGAAGGCTTCAACATTAATACTTGTAGAGAGCGCAATTGACGTTTTGCAGGCAACATTTGAAAACTAGAAAACTTTGAGTGATGGATATTTTGCTTAAACCTATTGTAACGGAAAAAATGACAAAACTGGGCGATAATTTTAATCGCTATGGTTTTCTCGTTGCCAGAAGTGCAAATAAGTTACAGATAAAAAATGCTGTTGAAGAGCTGTACAGTGTTACAGTTGATTCAGTTAACACGATGAGATATGGCGGGAAAGTAAAGTCCCGTAATACAAAATCGGGTCTCCTTACAGGAAAAACATCGGCTACGAAAAAGGCGATTGTTACACTTGCAGAAGGAAACAAAATAGATTTCTATAGCAATATTTAAGAACCTATATGGCAGTCAGAAAGATCAAACCTGTAACACCAGGTCAGCGACACAAAATCGCAGGCACTTTTGACACAATCACTAGTGCCACGCCGGAGAAATCCTTACTTCGACCGCATCGTAAATCAGGAGGAAGGAATGGTAACGGCAAACGGACTATGAGATACATCGGAGGCGGTCACAAAAAGATGTACAGAGTAATCGATTTCCTCAGGGAAAAAGATGGTATGCCTGCAACAGTTAAATCTATTGAGTACGATCCAAATCGTTCTTCGAGAATTTCACTCGTTGTATATAAAGATGGTGAGAAGAGATATATAGTAGCTCCAACCGGACTTCAGGTAGGGCAGATTATTATGTCGGGAAAAGATGCTGCACCTGAAATTGGTAATACATTGTATCTCAGTGATATCCCCCTGGGAACTATCATACACAATATTGAACTTAAACCAGGTAAAGGAGGAGCAATTGCAAGAAGTGCAGGAACATACGCACAGTTGTCAGCCCGCGAATCGAAGTATGTTACTATCAAGCTGCCTTCAGGTGAAACAAGGATGGTACTTACCACATGCCGTGCAACTATTGGTACTGTTTCGAATGCCGACCATAACCTCGAGAGATCAGGTAAGGCAGGCCGTTCACGCTGGCAGGGACGTCGTCCGAGAGTAAGAGGTGTTGTTATGAACCCGGTCGATCACCCGATGGGTGGTGGAGAAGGAAGAGCTTCTGGCGGTCATCCAAGATCGCGCAAAGGTATTCCTGCAAAAGGTTTCAAAACCAGGGACAAGAAGAAATACTCGGCAAAATTTATTATTGAAAGAAGGAAAAAATAACTGATATATTATGAGCAGATCAATTAAAAAAGGCCCGTTCATTGATTTCAAACTTGAAAAAAGAGTTCTTGAAATGAATGAAGGACAGAAGAAATCAGTTCTCAAGACATGGTCAAGAAGATCGGTGATCTCACCTGATTTTGTCGGACATACTATAGCAGTTCATAACGGGAACAAGTTTATCCCCGTTTACATTACCGAGAATATGGTAGGCCATAAATTAGGAGAATTTTCGCCTACCCGTACTTTCAGGGGTCACTCTGGTAATAAATAAGTAATGTAAACACAGAAAAACATTTAGAAATGGGTGCAAGAAAAAGAAATACAGCTGAACAGAGAAAAGAGGCCGCCAAGAGCAGATACCAGGCGATCCTCAGAAACTGTCCGACATCTCCTCGAAAAATGAGATTGGTAACCGATCTAATAAGTGGTAAGGATGTCAACAAAGCACTTGATATACTCAAGTTTAGTTCGCAGGAAGCTTCACGAAGAATGGAAAAACTCCTTCTTTCAGCTATTGCCAACTGGCAGGCGAAAAATGAAGGTGTCAGAATAGAGGAGAGTAACCTATATGTGAAACTGATTCATGTTGATGGAGGCCGTTCATTAAAAAGACTGCAGACGGCACCTCAGGGAAGAGCTTACAGGTTGAGAAAAAGATCAAACCATGTAACTCTCGTGCTTGACAGTAAGATTAATGAAGTTGAAAAAACATCAAATTAGAACAGATGGGACAAAAAGTAAATCCGATAGGTAACAGATTAGGTATAATCAAAGGATGGGATTCGAACTGGTTCGGTGGAAAAGATTTTTCCGGTAAACTTGTTGAGGATACCAGGATAAGGGAATACCTTAATGCCAGGCTTGCAAAAGCCAGTATTTCCAAGATTATCATTGAGAGAACACTGAAGCTTATAACTGTAACTGTAAATACAGCACGCCCAGGTATCATTATTGGTAAAGGCGGACAGGAAGTTGACAAGCTGAAGGAAGAACTCAAGAAAATCACCAAGAAAGAGGTTCAGATAAACATCTTTGAAGTTAAACGCCCTGAACTTGATGCCAACATAGTCGGAAACAATATTGCCCGCCAGCTTGAAGGAAAAATTTCCTACCGTCGTGCAATCAAAATGTCAATCGCATCAACAATGCGTATGGGAGCAGAAGGTATTAAGATCATGATCTCCGGACGTCTGGGTGGTGCAGAAATGGCCAGAAGCGAATCTTATAAAGAGGGTCGTATTCCACTTCACACTTTACGCGCTGATATTGATTATGCATTGGCTGAGGCACATACGAAAGTTGGTCTGCTTGGCGTAAAAGTCTGGATTTGCAATGGTGAAGTTTTCGGAAAAAGAGATCTCAGCCCGAATATAGGTGCCAGAAATGCCAAGAGCAAGAGCCTGAAGAGAAAAGCAAAGAAATAAGAGACTTAAAGTATATAATTTTTTAACAGTATTTGTATGTTACAACCGAAAAGGACCAAATTCAGGAGAGCCCAGAAGGGAAGAATGAAAGGCAATGCACAAAGAGGCAACCAGCTGGCATTCGGGTCATTTGGTATAAAAGCACTTGAAGAGCATTGGATCACCGGAAGGCAGATTGAAGCCGCTCGTCAGGCTGTTACACGTCACATGAAACGTGAAGGTCAGTTGTGGATCCGGATTTTCCCCGATAAGCCTATAACAAAGAAACCTGCAGAGGTTCGTATGGGTAAAGGAAAAGGAGCACCTGAAGGTTTTGTTGTACCTGTAACTCCAGGACGTATTCTTCTTGAAGCTGAAGGTGTGCCATATGAAGTCGCAAAAGAAGCACTTCGTCTTGGCGCTCAGAAGCTTCCGATAACAACAAAATTTATTGTAAGACGCGATTACATAAAAGAATAATACTATCATAGATGAAGACTTCAGAAATAAGGGAATTAAGCACTCCGGATATTATCGAGAGAATTGACACTGAAAAGACAATGCTCGTTCGTATGAAGCTTAACCATGCAATCACCCCTCTTGATAACCCGCAGAAGGTTAGAGAAGTGAAACTCACGATTGCACGTCTGCTAACCGAATTGCGTACAAGAGAGTTGAATAAGAAATCTAATAGCTAGATCAGCAATGGAAGAAAGGAATCTTAGAAAAGAACGTATTGGTGTGGTTGTCAGCACAAAAATGGACAAATCCATCGTCGTTGTCATTAAAAGGAAAGTAAAACATCCGATATATGGCAAGTTTATAAACAAATCAAAAAAGCTGATGGCGCATGATGAGGCTAATTCATGCAATATTGGTGATACTGTACGCATATCAGAGACCAGGCCTCTGAGTAAGAATAAAGCCTGGAGATTAGTTGAAATTATCGAAAGAGCTAAGTAATCATGATACAACAGGAAAGCAGATTAACAGTAGCCGATAACTCAGGAGCAAAAGAGGTGTTATGCATCAGGGTGCTCGGAGGTAGCAAAAAAAGATATGCTACAGTTGGTGATAAAATTGTTGTGAGTGTGAAATCCGCACTTCCTTCAGGTGAAGCAAAAAAAGGTACAGTAAGCAAGGCTGTTGTTGTACGAACAAAAAAAGAGATCCGTCGTCCTGATGGTTCCTATATAAGGTTCGACGACAACGCTGTCGTTCTTCTTAACAACGTGAACGAAGTACGTGGAACTCGTATTTTCGGGCCGGTTGCGAGGGAACTACGCGACAAGTACATGAAAATTGTCTCATTGGCACCTGAAGTGTTGTAATACATTTAAACAGACAACGATGCAGAAGAAAATACATATAAAAAAGGGAGACACGGTTATGGTTATAACCGGTGAATCAAAAGGCCAGAAAGGCCGCGTTCTGGAAGTCGACAGGGACAAGAACAGAGCTTTGATTGAAGGGGCAAATATGGTATCAAAGCATACCAAGCCTAATGCAAAAGCTCCGCAGGGAGGGATAGTTAAAAAAGAAGCACCGATTCATATTTCAAATCTGATGCTGCTCGATCCTTCTACTGGAAAACCTACCCGTGTTGGCAAGAAACTTAATGAAAAAAATAAATTAGTGCGTTATTCAAAAAAATCAGGAGAGGAGATCAAGTAATGTACATACCTGCGCTAAAAACCAAGTATCAAGACGAGATCGTCCCTGCATTAATGAAGGAATTCGGTTATTCAACCGTAATGCAGGTCCCGAAGTTGGAAAAGATTGTTATCAACCAGGGTGTAGGACAGGCAATTGCCGATAAAAAACTGCTTGAATATGGAGTAAAGGAGTTATCGGATATTGCAGGTCAGAAAGCTGTTCAGACTATGTCGACAAAAGATATTTCAAACTTTAAACTGAGAAAGAACATGCCTATCGGCATAATGGTGACATTACGCAAGGAAAGGATGTACGAATTTCTTGAAAGACTGATATCTGTTGCGCTTCCACGTATACGTGACTTTAAAGGAATAAATTCCAAACTTGACGGAAGAGGCAATTATACACTGGGAATTACCGAACAGATAATTTTCCCTGAGATCGACCTTGATAAGATTGCTAAAATAATGGGTCTTCAGGTAACTTTTGTTACATCTGCAGATTCCGATGAGGAAGCTTTAGCTCTGCTCAAGCACTTTGGATTACCATTTAAAAACAATAAAAACTAGAAATATGGCTAAGATATCAATGGTAGCCCGCGAAGTAAAACGCGCACGACTTACTCAGAAATACGCTGCAAAAAGAGCCCAGCTTAAAGCCGAGGGTGATTATGTAGGATTAAGCCGCTTACCCAGAAACTCAAACCCGAACAGAATGCATAACCGTTGCAAATTAACGGGTCGTTCTAGAGGTTACATGAGACAATTCGGCATCAGCAGGATTACTTTCAGG
>Ga0172286_1522663_pt1 | contig 10221 bp, 12 predicted proteins | sample Plaics_8_FD_136004 | JGI IMG/M metagenome (GOLD analysis project Ga0172286, IMG submission 136004) | Wetland microbial communities from Old Woman Creek Reserve in Ohio, USA - Plant_deep_8_15_core_1 metaT (Metagenome Metatranscriptome) | ecosystem: Environmental > Aquatic > Freshwater > Wetlands... | reverse complement strand
CAAAGGGAGGACAGAATGCATGGATATACGGGGAAAGTGCTGAGGATCGATCTGACCACGGGATCGATCAAGACCGAAAGCCTCGATATTGAGGCGGCGCGAAAGTACATCGGCGGACGCGGTCTGGGAACCGCGATGTTCATGAAAGAAGTCGACCCGGACGTCGACGCGTTGAGTCCGGCGAACAAGCTGCTGTTCGTCACCGGGCCTCTCACGGGGACCGCCACGCCGACGGGCGGCCGCTATATGGCGGTTACGAAATCGCCCCTCACGGGGACCATCGCCAGTTCGAACTCCGGCGGATACTTCGGGGCCGAGCTCAAATTCGCCGGGTACGACGCGATCGTCGTCGAGGGGAAGGCGGCGAATCCGACCTATATCGCGATAGAGGACGATAAAGTCGTCCTCAACGACGCCCGCGATCTGTGGGGCAAAATCGTCTCCGAAACAACGGAAATCCTGGAAAAACGCCACGGCGAAAAACACCGGGTCATGACCATCGGACCCGCGGGGGAAAAACTGTCTCTCCTTGCCGCGATCATGAACGACCGATGGCGCGCCGCCGGCCGCTCGGGCGTAGGCGCGGTCATGGGTTCGAAGAACCTCAAGGCCATCGTCGTCAAGGGAAGCGGCAAGGTCACCGCCGCCGATGACGTGAAGCTCAAGGAAGCCTTCACCCGGTGCATCAAGAAAATAAAAGAAAACGGCGTGACCGGGTCCGGCCTTCCGACGTATGGAACGGCGGTCCTGGTGAATATCATCAACGAGAACGGCGTTTTCCCGACCAACAATTTCAAGACCGGCGTCTTCGCGGCCGCCGACGAGCTGTCGGGCGAAACGATGGCCGCAAAATACCTCAAGAAAAAAGACCCCTGCTTCCGCTGCCCCATCGCGTGCGGCCGGTACTGCGAAGTGGACGACGTGAAAGGCGGCGGCCCGGAGTACGAGACGATCTGGGCATTCGGTGCCGATTGCGGCATCTCGGATCTCGGAGAGGTGATCAAAGCGAATTTCTGGTGCAACGAGATGGGACTGGACACCATTTCCGCCGGCGCCACCCTTGCGGCCGCGATGGAACTGTACGAGCGGGGACTCATCAAGAAGAGTGAATTCGGAGACGGGCCTGAACTCAAATTCGGGAATGTCGATTCCATCGTCGAATGGACAAAACGGATGGGAACCGCGACGGGACTCGGCGCGAAACTCGCGCTCGGTTCGTACCGGCTCGGAGAGATGTACGGAGCCCCGGACGTTTCCATGACGGTCAAGAAGCAGGAGCTTCCCGCCTACGATCCGCGCGGCATCCAAGGGCATGGAGTCCAGTACGCAACCTCGAACCGAGGCGGCTGCCATGTCCGGGGGTACATGATCAGCCCGGAAATACTGGGGCTCCCGCAGAAGCTGGACCGCTTCGCGCTTGACGGCAAGAGCGGCTGGGCGAAAATATTCCAGGACTTCACCGCGGCGATCGATTCGGTGGGACTCTGCCTTTTCACCTCCTTCGCCATGAACGCCGACGATTACGCGGATCTTTACAATGCCGTCTGCGGAACGTCGATCACCGGCGCGGAATTCGTCACCGCGGGAGAGCGCATCTGGAACCTTGAACGCGTTTTCAACCTGCGCGCGGGAATCGGTCCGGAACAGGACACGCTGCCGAAGCGTCTCCTCAAAGATCCGCTGCCCGAAGGACCATCCGCCGGCTGGACGCACAAGCTCGATCAGCTGCTTCCCGAATACTATCGTCTCCGAGGATGGGGAACCGACGGAATACCGACGAAAGAAAAACTCGCGGATCTCGGCGTAAACGAGTAGAACGCGGAAGGAAGGGACCGGGAGGAAGCGCGATGCCGATCGGAAAACTGTACGTCGAGCTGACTTCCGCCTGCAACCTCAATTGCGCGATCTGCTACAGGCGCGCATGGACCGACGGAACGAACGAGATGGCCAGGACGACATTCGAGGTCCTGTCGGCGTTCGTCCGACGTTCCGCGTCACTGCGAACGATCGTGCTCGGCGGGATCGGGGAACCGACGGCATCGCCGTTGTTCGCGGAAGCGTGTTCGGTTTTTTCCGGAAAAGATCTTGTCGTAACGACCAACGGCGCCGACTTGGACGATTCGGTATTGAACGTCTTGGCGGACTACGCCGCGTCGGTGGTTTTCTCCGTCGACGGATTACGCGAGACGTTCGCGGAAATTCGAGGTACGGAGCTCGAATCGGTCATCGGCTCGGTCAAGCGCCTATTGACGATTCGACAAGAAAAAAACGGCGCGCGGCCGCGAATCGAATTCCTGTTCGTGCTGAGCGACCGCAACGCACGGGATCTGCCGGACATCGCGGATTTGGCCGCGGACCTGGGAATCGACGCGCTCAAAGTCTCCCACCTGCTGCCGCAGAACGAGGCGGACGCGAAACGCATCCTGTATGGCCGGTACGCGAAAGAAGAAACCCGCGCTCTGTTCGACCGCGTCCGCGCGCGGGCGATGCGGCGGGGAGTGAACCTCTCATTACCGCCCATCGAATTGAAAACAGAGCGGCGGTGTTCGTTCGCGGAAGACGACGCGGCGTACATCGACGCGCAGGGCGACCTTGTCCCCTGTTACCGGTTCGCCCACGACGGAACCGAGTTCGTATTCGGACGAAAGAAACGGGTCATCAAGTATCGATTCGGAAATGTGGAAGAGACCCCTATTGAAGAATTATGGTATTCGAAGGCCTACGTGAATTTTCGATCAAGTCTGCTGACCAACCGCTACCCGTCATGTCCGGATTGCGATTTGGCGGACGGCTGCGCCTTGGTCGACGATTCCGGCGCCGACTGTTGGTCCGGCTCGCCGTCCTGCGCCGATTGCCTCTGGGCGCGCGGTTTCATGCGGTGTTCGTGAGGGAGAAGATGGAATGAAAATTACCGTTCGGCTTTTCGCGACGCTGCGCCAAGGACGAGGGAAGGAAAAAGAAATCGATGTCGGTCCGGGAGCCACGCCGAGATGTATCGCTCAGGCAATGGGAATAGAGGAAACGGATATCGCCATTCTGTTGATTAACGGTAGGGACGGACCGCTGGACGGAACGCTTGCGGAGGGAGATCGAGTGTCGATCTTTCCGCCGGTCGGGGGCGGATGATGCAGGAACGCTACGCGCGGAATTTTTCCGCCTTATCGGAAGCCGACATGGCAAAACTCGCCGCCGCGAAGGTCGCGGTGGTGGGTTGCGGCGGACTCGGCGGGAACCTCATCGAATTGTTGGGACGGATCGGAGTCGGCACGCTGATCGCGGCCGACGGCGATCTGTTCGAGGAATCGAATTTGAACCGGCAGATCCTATGCGATACGCGAAACTTGGGCGGAAGCAAATCGGAAGAAGCGAAACGCAGAATGGCCGCGGTCAATCCGCTCGTGCGGGTGGACGCGGTGACGGAACGGATCACGGCCGAGAACGGTCCGGAGATCCTTCGCGGGGCGACGCTGATCATGGATGCGGTGGACACTATTCCCGCCCGACTTGCGCTCCAGGGAATCGCGGAGACCCTCGGCGTGCCGCTGGTGCACGGCGCGATCGCGGGATGGTACGGGCAAGTGTGCGCCGTCTATCCCGGGGACCGGACGCTGAATACCGTCTATGGAAAAACGGGACGGAAAGAACAGCGCGGCATCGAATCACGCTTGGGGAATCTCTCGTTCGGCCCCGCGTTCGTCGCCTCGCTGCAGGCCGCCGAAGCGGTCAAAGAAATCATCGGCCGCGGGGAAACGCTCCGTGGAAGGCTGCTGATCGCGGACCTCTTGGACAACGATTTCGAAATCATCGAACTCCCGCCGGAGGGAAAGGAGGAAGAACGGAAATAACGCGTCGGCTCAAATAAACACAGTACGAGAATCAGACTCCGAACCATGATGCCTACCGGCCGGCACGCGCCAACGGATCATGGTCGAGGCCGAACGCCCTAGGCGTCCGAGCCGAAGGTTCGAACGGAAACGTCCGGGCCCTCCGTTTTGAAAAGGAGCGTCACCATGACCGCACTCACGAAATTCGCACGACCATTCATCGCTTTCGCAGCCGCCCTCGGACTAACCGCGATCACGGTTTTCCCCCTCTCCGCGCAGCAAAAAAACGGCGAATCGAATCGTCTCAAACTGGCCACCACCACCAGTACCGAACAGTCGGGACTCCTCTCCGTCCTGCTTCCCGCCTTCGAGAAGAAAACCGGCTTGACCGTCGATGTCGTCGCGGTGGGAACCGGCGCGGCGCTGAAGCTTGGGGAAAAAGGCGACGCGGACGTGCTGCTGGTCCATGCCCGGGCACAAGAAGACGCGTTCATGGCCGCCGGTTTCGGCGATGAGCGCAGGGATGTTTTCTACAATGATTTCGTCGTGCTCGGGCCCAAAGACGACCCGGCGAAAATCGCGACGGCAACGGACGGTGCGCAAGCCTTCGCCCGCATCGCGGCAGCGCGAATCCCGTTCATCTCCCGGGGGGATAACTCGGGAACGCACGTCAAGGAAAAAGACATCTGGAAAACAACGGGCATCGTTCCCGCGGGAGACTGGTACAAGGAAGCGGGTCAGGGCATGTCGCAGACCATCATGATGGCCGACCAGCTGTCGGGATATACCCTGTCGGATCGGGCGACCTGGCTTGCCATGAAACAGAAATCCGCGCTGGTCGTCCTCTACCAGGGAGACAAGAGCCTCTTCAATCCCTACGGAGTCATTTCGGTTTCCGCGGCCCGGTACCCGAAGAACAATATCGCCGGAGCGAAGGCGTTGGTCGAATGGATGACGAGCGCGGAAGCCCGCAAGATCGTCGCCGGCTACGCGATCGGCGGAGAACCGTGCTTCTTCCTGTATTGAGGTAAGGTATGCGGGAAGCGTTCCTACTGCTTTTATCCGGTGACGCGGAAACATGGGGAGTCGTCGAACGGAGCGTTCGGTTTTCTCTCATGTCCACGTTTTTCGCTCTCCTATCGGGGCTCCCGGTCGGCATTCTTCTTTCGATCGGGAAACTCCCCGGAAAACGATTCGCCGTTTCCGCCATCAACGCGCTGACGGCTGTACCGACCGTGGTCATCGGACTCTCGGCGTACTCGCTGATATCCCGATCCGGCCCGTTGGGAGGATCGGGGTGGCTGTTCGCGCCGCCGGGTGTCGTGCTGGGACAGAGCTTCCTCGCGTTTCCCGTAGTCGCGTCGTTGACCTACGCGGGATTGGCGAAACTTGATCCGCGGTTCCGCGAAACCATCGTCACCCTCGGGGCGGGGCCGTTCCTTCGGTTCCTGGCGACCATGCGGGAAGCTCGGACGGTCCTGATCGCGGCCGCCGTCGCGGCGTTCGGAAGAGTCACCGGCGAAGTCGGCGTATCCATGATGCTCGGGGGAAACATCCGCAACCTGACCAGGACCATGACGACGGCTATCGCCCTCGATGCGGCAAAGGGCGACTTTGAGCGGGCGCTTTCCCTCGGATTCGTCCTGCTGCTCATCGCGTTGGCGGTGAACATCGCGATCCATTTTCTGAATACATCGGGAGCCTGACATGCTGTACGAAGTCGCGAACGTCACGCTGCGATACGGGAAAGAAACGGTTCTCGCCATTCCGTCCCTGACCGTCGATAAAGGAGATCACGTAGCGCTCCTCGGGCCGAACGGTTCGGGAAAAACGAGCCTGCTCAAACTGCTCGACGGTTTGCTGGTCCCCACCGAGGGGCGGATACTCAAGAAAGGCAAACCGATCGGAAAAAACAGAAAAGAGACGCCCCGCAGCGTATATCTCCATCAATTTCCGTATCTCCTGAACGGGTCGGTCGGATACAACGTGGCTTTCGGCTGCAGGGCCGTCGGCGTTTCGGAACGCGAAACGCGCAGAAGGGTTAGAAACGCCATGAAAGCCCTCGGGCTTGAGGACCTGTCGGGAAAATCGCATGCGTCTTTGTCTGGAGGCGAGACGCAACGGGTCGCGCTTGCCCGGGCGTTGGCCTGCGGCGCGGAGATCCTGCTTTTGGACGAACCGACGGCGAGCGCCGACGCGGTTTCCGTGCGGCTCATCGAGCGGGCGCTTGTCCAGGCGGAAGCGGAAGGCGCCACGATCATATTCAGCACCCACGATGAAGATTTCGCGCGACGTCTTACCGCGCGTACGATCCGCCTACGGAACGGCAGATTGGATGATGCGGAAGGGAGGGAATCATGATCGAAGTAAGTTCCGCGCGGGAAACGATCCACCCGGACGACGCGCTTGCCCTCGTCCTCGCGGACATACCGCTGCCATCTCAAGAAATAATCCCCCTCGTTCGGTCACTGGGCCGCGTACTCGCCAAGGAAATATTCGCCTTGATAGATCAGCCGCCCTTCGACAAGGCGGCCATGGACGGCTACGCGCACGGAGCGATAGCGCCGAAGTCGGGTGAATGGAAACTTGTCGACATTGTTCCTGCCGGGACCGAGCTCCCTCGGCCGCTCGGTCCCGAAGAATGCGCCCGGATCATGACGGGGGCCCGGATTCCCGAAGGAACCGACGCGGTCCATCGCAGGGAATTCGCGACCGAAACGAACGGATTCGTCCGCTTCATACAACCAGAGACGGCCGAACATATCATCCGGCGGGGGGAAAACCAAAAGACCGGGGATATACTCCTGTCGCCCCGAATACTCAGGCCGCAGGATATCGGACTCCTGGCGAGTTCGGGTTATTCCGCGATCACCGTCTCGAAGCGGCCGCTGGTGGGAATCATCTCCACCGGCGATGAATTGACCCAGTGCGGTTCAAGCCTTCCGGAAGGAGCGATCTTCGATTCCAACGGTCCGCAGCTTGCGGCCCAGACGCACGCCCTCGGGTGCGACGTCAGGGAATACGGGATAGTCCCCGACGATCCGATCCGGCTCGCCCAGGTACTGAGAAACGCCCTCGAAGAATGCGACACCATTATCGTTTCGGGCGCGGTATCGACCGGCGACTTCGATTTCGTACCGTTGGCGCTCGCGGCCATGAACGTCAAAACGATCTTTCACGGACTCAAAATGAGACCGGGAAAGCCCACGTACCACGGACGGCTGGGATCCAAAGCCGTCTTCGGGCTGCCGGGAAATCCGGTATCGACGTTCGTCAATTTCGAAATCATCGTACGCCCGCATTTGCTCAAGCGGATGGGGCTTGAGGATGAACCGCTCATCCTGCAATTGCCGTTGATTGAAACGCTCACCCGACGAGGAAGCGATCGGGTTGAATACCTGCCGGCCCGAATTGAACGTACGGAAAACGGCGGTCCGGCGGGGATACGCCCCCTTCGGGGTTATCGCGGCTCATCGATGCTTTCCGTCCTCTCCGACGCGGACTGCCTGGTCCGCATGGATATCGGCGTCGAAACGATACCTGAAGGAGGAATCGTCCATGCTCGACTCTTACGATCGTAATATCCGCTATTTGAGGATTTCAGTTACCGACCGATGCAATCTGCGCTGCGTGTACTGCATGCCGGAGGAAGGTGTTCCGACCATTCCCCACGAACGGATACTGAGCTACGAACGGATCGCAAGGATCGCCGCCGAAGCGGTAAAACTCGGGTTCGACAAATTCCGCATCACCGGAGGCGAGCCGCTGGTAAGAAAGGATCTCCCGCACCTGGTCTCGCTGCTCGCGGAAATTCCCGGAAGGAAAAAAATCGGCATGACCACGAACGGAACGCTCCTGGCTTCCGTAGCCCATGAACTGCGTTTCAGGGGACTCGATTCGGTCAACGTGTCGATGGACACGCTCTATCCCGAGCGCTACCGGGAGCTGACCAGGGGCGGCAGGCTCAAAGACGTCCTTGAAGGAATCAAGACGGCACGATCGACGGGGCTGCGGGTGAAGATAAACGTAGTCATGATCGACGAGCAGTCGGAAGAAGATCTGCGGAAAATCCGCATCTACGCCGACGCGGTCGGCGCGAGCGTGCAGAGCATCGCGCGGTATCGGCTGGATGAAACCAAAGAGGACGGCGGTGAATACGATCGCCCGCCCAAGTGCGCGTCGTGCGATCGCATACGGCTCCTGGCGGATGGAACGCTGCGGCCGTGCCTCCACAATTCGGAAGGGATTCCCATCGATTTCGGAAATATCTCCGGCAGCCTTGCCGCGGCGGTCGCCGGAAAGCCCGCCTGCGGACTGTCCTGCAAAGAGGCCGCCTTAAGCGGGATCGGAGGATGACGATGGAAACGAGAAACCTCACTCACGTGGATGAAACCGGCGCGGCGCGCATGGTCGATGTTTCAAGGAAGAAACCGCTGAAGCGAACGGCCCGTGCGCGCGGAAGAATAGCGTTGTGTCCCGAGACGGTACGGCTGATCAGAGAAAACGCGATCGCGAAGGGGGATGTCCTCGCGGCGGCCCGGATCGCGGGAATCATGGGCGCGAAGCGGACATCGGATCTCATCCCCCTCTGCCACAATATCGAGATCGAACATGTGTCGGTGGACCTGCGTATCCTTTCCGACGGGGTCGAAATCGAGGCGACGGCCCTGTGTACCGAAAAAACGGGAATAGAGATGGAAGCGCTCACGGCGGTCTCAGTCGCGGCGCTGACGATCTGGGATATGTGCAAGGCAGTCGACAAGACGATGCGGATCGGAGACATCCTCCTCGTCGAAAAAAAGAAGGAAGAACTGGAATGAACGACAAGACAGAAGGCGAGTTCGAACTCGTCTCGCTCAACGTGTCGGAACGGACGGGAGTCAGAAAGAAACCGGTGGAAAGAATCGGTTTCGCGAAAGGCGAAGGCATCGCGTGCGACGCGCACCGAGGTCTGATCGAGAAAAGGCAGGTTTCCCTGCTGGCGGCTGAAGAGATCGACGCGGCGAACGCGGCGCTACGCGCGAAACTCGGATCGGAAGGCGGAATTGGGGAATTGAAGCCCGGCGACTTCGCGGAAAATATCACGACCCGGGGCATCATCCTTCACGAGCTGCCGATCGGCACGATCCTGGAAATCGGAACTGCGGCTCTGGAAGTTTCCCAGATCGGGAAAGAGTGCCATACCTCTTGCGAAATCAGGAAGTTGGTCGGCGATTGCGCGATGCCGCGCAAAGGTATTTTCGCGCGCGTCCTGCGCGCCGGGGAGGCGTGCCGTGCGGATCGCGGTCGTTACCGTATCGGATAGGGCTTCCGCCGGCGTCTATGAGGACAAATCGGGCCCTGCGGTAGAACGGATTTTTCGCGAAACCCTGCCGGAGGCGAACATTACCCGATCGCTCGTGCCCGATGGACTTGAATCCGTTCTTGAAGCCCTGGAACGTCACGCCGCGGAAGGCGTGGATTGGATAATCACCACCGGGGGAACGGGTCCCGCGCCGCGGGACCGTACGCCGGAAGCAACGGCCGTCTTCTGCGACCGGGAACTGCTCGGCATCGCCGAATACCTGCGGGCCGAATCCTTGAAGGAAACGCCGAACGCCGTGTTCTCCCGATTGTTCGCCGGCATGAGCGGTACCGTTTTCGTCGTCAACCTACCGGGCAGCGAACGGGCAGCGGGCTTCTGCGCGCGGCTGCTCGCTCCCCTCCTGGAACACGGCCGAAAGATGGCGGCCGGTGACGGCCACTAAATGGAGAACGGTATGAGCGTAAAAGCCGATCCGGCGGAAGCGCCCGAAATCATCGTGAAGGAATTTGAATCCACCGCAATCGACGAGCGCTCGGCGCGGAGTCTTTTCTTCGACGCCCCCCCGGCGCTCATGATCGGCTACGTATCGCCCCATGCGGACTTCGACCTAACCGCGGCAAGGATAAAACGGGCCCTCCGCCCCGAAACGAAGCTGCTTCTGACTATGACCGCCGGGGAATTGCGATGCGATGAAGCCGACAGCTCCGCCTATTGCCCGGACGGAGAACAGCGTCCCCGAGTCGTGTTGCAGTCGTTTTCCCGGGATCTCATCGCAGCCGCGCATATCGCTTCGGTTCCGCTGGGAAGCGAGGATATCCGCGCGGGCAAGCCGGTAAAAACGCCGAAGCAGCGCACCCACGCGATTGCCGAAAGCCTTCGCCGGGTACGCCCGCCCTTCCCCATCGATTTCCGCGACACCGTCTGCTATGCTATCGTGGACGGCCTTTCCAACAGCGAAAGCTTTTTCATGGAAGCCGTCTACGAAAGCGCCGCGGTCCCGTGCATGCTGATCGGCGGAAGCTCGGGCGGGAAGCTTGATTTCCAAAAGACCTGCGTATTCGACGGCAGCGAAACGAAGGAAGACCACGCGGT
>Ga0172286_1015195_pt1 | contig 10901 bp, 8 predicted proteins | sample Plaics_8_FD_136004 | JGI IMG/M metagenome (GOLD analysis project Ga0172286, IMG submission 136004) | Wetland microbial communities from Old Woman Creek Reserve in Ohio, USA - Plant_deep_8_15_core_1 metaT (Metagenome Metatranscriptome) | ecosystem: Environmental > Aquatic > Freshwater > Wetlands >... | reverse complement strand
GCTCCCTTTTTTTATGAGAAATCAGGCTTCAGCAGCAGGACCTCCAAATGTCATTGGCGGCATCATGGGATCGTGTCCTCCATGCAGATTGATTGGTCCGTTCATTTTTTCGAACTTCTTCAGGTTGTCATCCAAAGCAAGCAAAAGACGTTTGGCATGTTCAGGGGTCAGAATGATCCTTGACTTGACGTTTGCCTTTGGGATGCCTGGCATGATCCTCACGAAGTCGATCACAAACTCTGAAGTTGAATGAGTGATGATAGCCAGATTGGAATAGGTTCCCTGTGCCACCTCTTCACTCAGTTCAATATTCAGCTGATTTTTATTTTTATTCTCTTCCATCTTAGTCTTCGCGATCAACTTCTTCTGTTTCTTTCACGTCAACCAGACGATCGTATTCTTCACGTGAACCTACAACCAGGTTTTTATATTCTTTCAAACCTGTACCGGCCGGGATGAGGTGACCGCAGATCACATTTTCCTTCAGTCCGTCGAGGTAGTCAACTTTACCCTGTATTGCAGCTTCATTCAGCACTTTCGTTGTTTCCTGGAAGGAAGCGGCCGAAAGCCAGCTCCGGGTTTGCAGTGCAGCTCTCGTAATCCCTTGCAGGATCTGGCTCGATGTAGCCGGAATAGCCTCACGGGCCTCTACAAGTTTCTTATCACGGCGCCGTAACGATGAATTTTCATCACGCAAACGACGGGAAGTGATAATCATACCTGCACGCAGTTCAGAGTCTCCCGGTTCGATAACAACCTTTTTACTGTAGATCCAGTCGTTTTCGTGGAGGAATTCATTTTTATCAACCACCTGTTTTTCAAGGAAACGGGTATCTCCCGGATCGTCAATCTCGACTTTACGCATCATCTGGCGGATGATCACCTCGAAGTGTTTATCGTTGATCTTCACACCCTGCATCCGGTACACATCCTGAACTTCATTCAGAATATACTCCTGAACAGCAGTGGGGCCCTTAATACTCAGGATATCTGAAGGCGTAATTGCACCGTCCGATAAGGGAATACCTGCTTTGATGTAGTCATTTTCCTGTACCAGGATCTGCTTTGACAGCGGTACGAGGTATTTTTTCACGTCTCCTGACCTGGAAGTCACAATGATTTCACGGTTACCACGCTTGATCTTGCCCAGCGAAATTTCACCGTCGATTTCAGCTACCACTGCGGGGTTCGACGGGTTGCGGGCTTCGAACAGCTCTGTAACGCGGGGAAGACCACCAGTGATGTCACCTGCTTTTCCGGAAGCACGCGGGATCTTGACCAGAACCTGACCAGCCTTGACCAGTTCACCTTCATCTACTGAAATGTGACCGCCTACAGGCAGGTTATAAGAACGGATCACCAAACCGGCTTCGTCCAGAATCCGCAATGACGGGTTCTTGGTCTTATCACGGGTTTCGATGATCACTTTTTCCTTGAATCCGGTCTGTTCGTCAGACTCTTCACGGAAGGTAATACCATCGATCAGGCTGTCAAACGACGCCTTTCCGTTATACTCAGTGATGATGACACCGTTGTACGGGTCCCATTCGCAGATCTTCTGCCCCTTGCTTACTTCTTCTCCGTTGTCAACATACAGTTTTGAACCGTAAGGTATGCTATGGGTTGACAAAGGTATCCTTGTATTTTTATCGATAATTCTCAATTCAGCCAGACGACCCACCACGATAAGTGTCTTCTTACCGGTTTCATCGGCCGATTCAACCGTTCTCAGTTCCTCAATTTCAGCGATACCATCGTACCTCGATTCGACCATCGACTGGGAAGAAATGTTCCCCGCTATACCTCCCACGTGGAATGTACGCAGAGTCAGCTGTGTTCCTGGTTCACCGATCGACTGGGCAGCGATTACACCGACAGCTTCACCACGACGGGCCAGGTTAGCCGTTGCCAGGTTACGTCCGTAACATTTGGCACAAACACCTACTTTGGCTTCACAAGTGAGCACCGAACGGATCTCCACGCTTTCAATCGGAGAATCTTCAATTTTCCGTGCCACATCTTCATCGATCATCTCTCCTGCCCGGATAATCAGATCACCTGTTAACGGGTTGAAGATATCATGAACAGTGGTACGGCCAAGAATACGCTCCGGAAGTGATGAAACCACTTCTTCGTTGTTCTTGACAGCCGTTGCAATTAATCCGCGCAATGTGCCGCAGTCGTCATCCGAAATGATCACATCCTGGGCAACATCCACCAAACGGCGCGTCAAATAACCAGCATCAGCAGTTTTCAGCGCGGTATCGGCCAACCCCTTACGGGCACCGTGAGTGGAAATAAAATACTCCAGTACCGAAAGCCCTTCCTTAAAATTGGCAAGGATCGGGTTTTCAATGATCTGAGCGCCTGTGGAACCTGATTTCTGAGGTTTTGCCATCAGTCCCCTCATTCCGCAAAGCTGACGGATCTGCTCCTTCGAACCACGAGCTCCCGAGTCAAGCATCATGTAAACAGAGTTAAAGCCCTGCTTATCGGTACTCAACGTTTTCATTACCGAATTGGTCAACTTCGCGTTGGCATGTGTCCAGATATCGATAACCTGGTTGTAACGTTCGTTATTGGTGATGAAACCCATGTTATAGTTGGCAATCACTTCTTCCACTTCCTCGTAACCCGAGTCAACAATTTCCTTCTTATCTTCCGGAATGATTACATCGCTCAGGTTAAATGACAGACCTCCTCGGTAAGCCATTTTGTACCCTGTTGTTTTAATATCATCCAGAAAGCGAACGGTAGTGGCATTTCCGGTTTTCTTGAAGATATCGGAAATGATATTCCTTAATGATTTCTTTGTCAGCAGCTCATTGATATAACCAGCCTGACGGGGAACCACCTGATTGAAGATGACCCGTCCTACGGTTGTTTCAATGATGTGTTTAAAGTATTCGCCATTGTCGTCTACATCTTCCACCTTCACCTTAATGATGGCGTGCATATCAATCTTTTCTTCGTTGTAAGCAATAATAACCTCATCAGGAGAATAGAAAGTCATGCCTTCACCTCTGGCGCCCGTGCGGTGCTTGGTCATGTAATACAAGCCGAGAACCATATCCTGCGATGGAACGGTAATAGGAGCACCATTCGCAGGATTCAGCAGGTTTTGTGAAGCCAGCATCAGCAACTGGGCCTCCAGGATCGCGGCATTTCCCAGCGGTACATGCACGGCCATCTGGTCACCGTCAAAGTCTGCATTAAAGCCAGTACAAACCAGCGGGTGAAGCTGAATAGCCTTACCTTCGATCAGCACGGGCTGGAATGCCTGGATCGATAACCGGTGAAGTGTCGGTGCACGGTTAAGCATGACCGGATGTCCTTTTAAAACATTCTCCAAAATGTCCCAAACAACAGGGTCTTTACGGTCCACAATCTTCTTGGCCGACTTAACTGTCTTCACAATACCCCTCTCGATCAGTTTACGAATGATGAAGGGTTTATACAGTTCGGCTGCCATTCCTTTTGGCAAACCGCATTCATGCAATTTAAGGGTTGGTCCCACAACAATGACCGAACGGGCTGAGTAATCAACACGTTTACCCAAAAGGTTCTGGCGGAAACGTCCCTGTTTTCCTTTCAAACTGTCGGAAAGTGATTTCAGGGCACGGTTATTTTCCGTTTTAACGGCATTCGATTTCCGTGAGTTGTCGAACAGCGAATCCACAGCTTCCTGCAGCATTCGCTTTTCGTTCCTTAAGATCACTTCAGGAGCCTTAATCTCGATCAGACGTTTCAACCGGTTGTTCCGGATGATCACCCTGCGGTAAAGATCGTTTAGATCGGAAGTGGCAAAACGCCCCCCATCCAGCGGCACAAGCGGACGCAAGTCGGGTGGAATAACAGGAACCACTTTAACGATCATCCATTCAGGCTTGTTGATATTTTTGCTCGCCCGGAATGCTTCTACCACCTGTAACCGTTTCAACGCTTCGCTTTTACGTTGCTGAGACGATTCTGTATTGGCTTTATGACGCAGGTCATATGAAAGGTCATCCAGCTCCGTGCGTTCCAGCAACATGTATAATGCCTCTGCACCCATCCGGGCGATGAACTTGTTTGGATCGTCATCGTCCAGATACTGGTTCTCCTTTGGAAGGGTGTCCAGTATATCCAGGTATTCTTCCTCCGTCAGGAAGTCAAGATTCTTGACTCCGTCCTGAGCCTTGATCCCGGCCTGAATAACGACATATCGTTCATAGTAAATAATGCTGTCGAGTTTCTTTGTTGGTAATCCAAGCAAATAACCGATCTTATTGGGTAACGATTTAAAATACCAGATATGGGCCACGGGAACTACCAGTGAGATATGTCCCATACGTTCGCGGCGCACTTTTTTTTCTGTTACTTCAACACCACAACGGTCACACACGATTCCTTTATAACGGATCCGCTTGTATTTACCACAATGACATTCATAGTCCTTTACCGGCCCGAAAATCCGCTCACAGAACAAACCGTCACGTTCCGGCTTATATGTCCTGTAATTAATTGTTTCAGGCTTTAACACTTCCCCATGCGAACGTTCAAGGATCTCTTCAGGCGAAGCAAGACTAATCGCTATTTTGGTAAAATTGCTTTTTACTTTATTGTCTTTTCTGAAAGCCATATTGATGTATTAAGTACCAAATTCAAATTCCAAATTCCAACTAAGATACCAGACACAAGTATCAAGTATCAAGACATAAGAACAATTTCAAATCCCCCTGTTCTTACTAACAGCTAAAAGCTCATCGCTAACAGCTGTTTTAGTCCAGGGTCACACTTAATCCGAGTCCGCGTAATTCGTGGAGCAATACATTAAGCGATTCAGGGATTCCCGGCTGCGGCATAGGTTCACCTTTTACAATGGCCTCATATGCTTTGGCACGTCCCAGTACATCATCTGACTTAACAGTCAGGATTTCCTGCAGGATATGAGAAGCTCCGAAGGCTTCCAGAGCCCAGACCTCCATTTCCCCGAAACGCTGTCCGCCAAACTGTGCTTTACCTCCCAGCGGCTGTTGTGTAATTAATGAATACGGACCAATGGAACGGGCATGCATCTTATCTTCGACCATATGTCCCAGTTTCAGCATGTAGATGATGCCGACTGTTGCAGGCTGGTCAAACGGCTGACCGGTTTCCCCGTCGTAAAGGGTAGCACGTCCGTATGCAGGTAAACCTGCCTGATCGGTGTACTTCGTTACTTCATCGAGTGATGCACCGTCAAAAATCGGTGTTGCGAATTTCAACCCCAGTTCGTGACCAGCCCAGCCAAGAACAGTTTCATAGATCTGTCCCAGGTTCATACGCGAAGGCACACCAAGGGGGTTCAGTACGATATCGACCGGCGTACCGTCGGCAAGGAACGGCATATCCTCGTCACGAACAATACGTGATACAATACCCTTATTCCCGTGACGACCTGCCATCTTATCGCCGATCTGCAGCTTACGTTTTTTAGCCACGTAAACTTTTGCCAGCTGAATAATACCTGCCGGGAGCTCATCACCGATAGTCACGTTGTAGCGTTTACGGCGGGCTACAGCTTCGAATTCCTTGTATTTTTCAATATAATTCAGAACCAACTGGTAAATCAGGTTATTCTTGTCGTTATCGGTTGTCCATTTTCCAGGGTTAACAACCATGTAATCAACCTCCTGAAGTTGCTTCAGGGTAAATTTGACTCCTTTCGGGATCACATCACCGCCGTAATAATCCTTGACACCCTGGCTGGTCTTTCCATTCACCAGGTTAAACAATTTATCTTCCAGCCGGGCACGCAAAGCGCTGATCTGACGGTCAAATTCTTCATCAATCTGGTCAAGCAACGGTTTAGTAGCAATTTTCCCCTTTTTGTCTTTCAAGACACGGGAGAAGAGCTTTTTATCAATGACCACACCATTCAGCGAAGGTGAAGCTTTTAATGAAGCATCTTTTACATCGCCGGCCTTATCACCAAAGATGGCGCGAAGCAGCTTCTCTTCCGGTGACGGATCAGATTCTCCCTTAGGAGTAATTTTACCGATCAGGATATCCCCAGGCTTAACCACGGCACCGATACGGATCAATCCGTTTTCATCCAGGTTCCTGGTAGCTTCCTCGCTCACATTCGGGATATCAGAAGTAAATTCCTCCACTCCACGTTTGGTATCGCGGACTTCAAGAGCATACTCATCAACATGGATCGATGTAAAGATATCTTCACGAACGACCCGTTCTGAGATCACAATAGCATCCTCATAATTATAGCCCTGCCATGGCATGAACGCTACTTTCAGGTTACGCCCGAGAGCAAGTTCGCCTCCCTGTGTGGCATACCCCTCGGTGAGGATCTGACCTTTGATTACCCGTTCACCTCTACCGATTATCGGCTTAAGGTCAACGACGGTACCCTGGTTTGTTTTTTTGATACTTCTGCAGTTTATAATGCTTGAGTTCCGAATCGAAACAGACGTATTTTTCATCGTCTGTTTTATCATAGCGGATCACAATTTCCTCGGCATCGACATACTCGATCACTCCTTCACCTTCTGCCGCAATCATTACCCGTGAATCACGGGCTGCGCTGCCTTCCAGTCCTGTACCCACGATGGGAGCCTCCGGGCAAAGCAGCGGAACAGCCTGGCGCATCATGTTCGACCCCATCAATGCACGGTTGGCATCATAATGTTCCAGGAAAGTGATCAGCGAAGCGGCAACAGAAGCAATCTGGTTAGGACCAACGTCCATGAGCTGAACATCGCTCTTCTCAACAAGCGGATAATCACCTTCTAACCGGGCTTTCACCTTCTGGTTAATGAAAAATCCTTCATTACTGATCGGGGCATTGGCCTGAGCAATCACTTTTCCTTCTTCTTCTTCTGCAGTCAGGTAAACGACCCCGTCGTACGACAGATCAACCTGCCCATTCTCCACTTTCCTGTATGGAGTAGCAATAAAACCGAGGTCTGTGACTTTGGCAAACACGCACAAAGAGGAGATCAGTCCAATGTTCGGGCCTTCAGGTGTTTCAATCGGGCAAAGCCTTCCATAATGAGTGTAGTGAACGTCACGAACTTCAAATCCGGCGCGTTCACGCGACAAACCGCCAGGTCCGAGAGCCGACATTCTTCGTTTATGCGTCATTTCTGCCAATGGATTCGTCTGATCCATAAACTGCGATAACGCATTGGTTCCGAAGAATGAATTGATCACAGACGACAGAGTTTTCGAGTTGATCAGATCGATTGGCGTAAACACTTCATTATCACGAACATTCATTCGTTCACGAATGGTACGGGCCATACGGGCCAGACCAACACCAAACTGGTTGTACATCTGTTCTCCGACAGTACGAACCCTCCTGTTGCTCAGGTGGTCGATATCATCGACATCAGTTTTTGAATTCACCAGTTTGATCAGATATTTAATAATCTCGATAATATCTTCCTTGGTTAAAACCTGAACATTCATTTCAATGTTCAGTCCAAGTTTTTTATTAATCCTGTAACGGCCAACCTCTCCAAGGTCATACCGTTTTTCGGAGAAGAACAATTTATCGATCACGTCGCGCGCAGTTGCTTCATCAGGCGGTTCAGCGTTTCTCAACTGACGGTAGATGTGAAGCACTGCTTCCTTTTCCGAATTACAAGGGTCTTTCTGAAGGGTGTTGTATATAATGGCGAAATCCTGTAAATTATGGTCTTCCTTATGCAGCAGAATGGTTTTCGTTCCTGAATCGACGATCTCATCAATATGATCGTTCTCGATAATGGTTTCACGGTCTATTAAAACTTCATTCCGTTCGATAGACACGACTTCACCGGTATCTTCATCAACAAAGTCTTCCACCCAGGTTTTCAAAACACGGGCAGCCAACTTACGTCCAACCACTTTTTTCAACCCGACTTTCGAAACCTTAATCTCATCTGCAAGATCAAAAATTTCCAGGATATCTTTATCACTTTCATAACCAATAGCCCGTAACAAAGTTGTCACAGGTAACTTCTTTTTCCGGTCAATGTACGCATACATCACGCTGTTAATATCGGTCGCGAATTCGATCCATGATCCTTTAAAAGGGATAATACGAGCCGAATAAAGCTTGGTACCGTTCGCATGAACACTTTGACCGAAAAATACTCCCGGGGAACGGTGAAGCTGAGAAACGACAACACGCTCTGCTCCATTTATAACAAAAGTTCCTTTTTCTGTCATATAGGGTACAGTACCAAGGTAAACATCCTGAACCACGGTATCGAAATCTTCGTGTTCAGGGTCTGTACAGTACAGTTTTAGTTTTGCCTTCACCGGGACGCTAAAGGTCAAACCTCTTTCAATACATTCTTCTATCGAGTATCTGGGAGGATCTACCTGGTAATCGATAAACTCAAGTACGAAATTATTTCTGGTATCTGTGATTGGAAAGTTTTCTTCAAAAACCTTAAACAAGTTCTCGACTTTCCTGTTTTCGGGAGTTGCCCCCAACTGAAAAAATTCCTTAAACGATTTGATCTGGATTTCCAGAAAATCGGGATAATCGAAAACAGTTTTCGTGGAAGAAAAACTAATCCTCTGATTTTCAACGTTTAATGACATGTATCAAAAAATTAAGTGAACTTAAGACATAAATATACAAAAAGGCCTAGAATCCCACACAAGTGGGATTCTAAACCGTTACAGACCAAATTTAACGTTAAGGTCGTAAGTCTTTTTATTTAAGTTCAACTTCAGCTCCAGCTTCTTGTAACTGAGATTTTAATGACTCTGCTTCTTCTTTTGAAACTTTTTCCTTGACAGCTTTAGGGGCTGCATCAACCAGTTCTTTAGCTTCTTTAAGACCCAGACCGGTTAATTCCTTAACCAATTTAACAACTGCCAATTTAGATTGCCCTGCGGCTTTCAGAATTACGTCGAACTCCGTTTGAACAGCAGCGACAGGTTCATCACCAGCGCCAGCAGCAGCAGGACCAGCAACAGCGACTGCTGCTGCTGCAGGTTCAATTCCATATTCTGTTTTTAAAATGTCAGCTAATTCATTAACCTGTTTCACAGTTAAGTTTACCAACTCTTCTGCAAGTGCTTTTAAATCTGCCATTTTTCTATAAATTTTTATACGATAAATTGTAACTAAAATAATTCTTTTTAACAATCGTGTCTCATACCCGGAAAGCTCCAACAAATTTGGCTTTTGCCCGTTTAACCGACACTTTCTTTTTCTGATAACGTCTTCAGGATGCCGTGAATAGTAGTACCACCTGACTGAAGCTGTCCAAGCACCGTTTTGATTGGTGATTGCAACAATCCGATCAGTTCTCCCAGTAATTCATCCTTCGATTTAATAGTAGCCAACGCCTCGAGCTGGTCAGCACCAACATAGACTGATTCCTGAACATAGGCTGCCTTAAGGACAGGTTTACTATGTTTTCTTGCAAATTCCTTAATCAGTAATGCAGGCACATTTCCAACCTCTGTAAACATGATCGAGGTATTACCTTTGAGTACATCGTAAAGCTCTTCTGAATTCTTATCAGATTTTTCAAGCGCTTTACGCAAAAGTGTATTCTTTACAACAATTAATTTTACCTGTTTGTTGAAACAAAGACGCCGCAATTGGCTGGTGTCTTCTGAATTCAGGTCAGCAACATCGGCCAGGTAAAAATGGCTGTAAGAATTGATCTCTTTCGTCAGATTATCAATAATCTCTAATTTTTCCGATCTTTTCATCTCACCTATCTTTTACTAGTCAACGACTGACTTGGTTTCAACTTGTATTCCGGGACTCATGGTACTTGAAAGATAAATACTCTTTACATAAGTACCTTTAGCAGCAACAGGTTTCAGCTTAACAATCATGTTAATAAATTCCCTGGCATTATCTTCAATTTTTTCCGGTTCGAAAGATACCTTTCCGATTGAAGTATGAACAATACCGAATTTGTCAACTTTAAAGTCAATTTTACCTTGTTTGACTTCCTTGATTGCTTTGCCCACTTCCATGGTTACAGTACCGCTTTTGGGGTTCGGCATTAAACCTCTTGGACCCAGAACACGGCCTAACGGACCGATCTTTCCCATAACCGGAGGCAGCGTGATCACCACATCGAAATCGGTCCATCCTCCTTTGATTTTTTCGATATAATCGTCCAAACCAACGAAGTCAGCACCAGCTTCAGTTGCTTCCGCTACCTTGTCGGGGGTAACAAGAGCAAGTACGCGAACCTCTTTACCGGTTCCGTGGGGTAAAGAAACTACACCTCTAACCATCTGATTTGCTTTCCTCGGATCCACTCCCAGTCTGACATCAATATCCACGGAGGCATCAAACTTGGAAAAGGTAATTTCCTTAACCAGTTTTGCAGCTTCTGTAATGGTATATTGTTTGCCTTTTTCGAGCTTTTCCTGAGCAAGCTTCATATTTTTTGTAATTCTGCCCATCTTTAAAATTTTAATTAGTTATTCGCTGGGAATTCACCTTCAACAGTAATACCCATACTCCTGGCAGTGCCAGCAACCATTCTCATAGCAGATTCCAATGTGAAACAGTTCAGGTCAGACATTTTTACTTCAGCAATTTGCTTAACCTGATCCCAGCTTACCTTTGCAACTTTCTTTGCATGCGGTTCCGCTGATCCTGACTTCAGTTTTGAAACTTCCAATAACTGAACGGCTACTGGGGGTTGTTTAATTACAAAATCAAACGATTTGTCTGCATAAACAGTGATAATAACCGGGAGCACTTTACCAGCAAGGTCCTGTGTCCGGGCGTTAAACTGTTTGCAGAATTGCATAATATTCACCCCTTTGCTACCCAATGCTGGTCCAACAGGTGGTGAAGGATTAGCTGCACCTCCTTTAATTTGTAATTTGATTAATCCAGCAACTTCTTTAGCCATAATGATAAATAATAAGATTTACTACTCCTT
>Ga0172286_1286278_pt1 | contig 11250 bp, 20 predicted proteins | sample Plaics_8_FD_136004 | JGI IMG/M metagenome (GOLD analysis project Ga0172286, IMG submission 136004) | Wetland microbial communities from Old Woman Creek Reserve in Ohio, USA - Plant_deep_8_15_core_1 metaT (Metagenome Metatranscriptome) | ecosystem: Environmental > Aquatic > Freshwater > Wetlands... | reverse complement strand
GGGGTCGTTGTCAGCAATAAGATGGAAAAATCTATAGTTGTTGCTGTAAAACGTAAAGTAAAACACCCTATATATGGTAAATTCGTCAATAAAACTACTAAATTTGTAGCCCACGACGAAACTAATACTTGCAGCGAAGGCGATACCATCAAGATTATGGAAACTCGACCTTTAAGTAAGACTAAGCGCTGGAGACTTGTTGAAATTATCGAAAGAGTTAAATAATTATGATTCAGCAGGAAAGTAGATTATCAGTAGCAGATAATAGCGGAGCAAAGGAAGTCCTTTGCATCCGCGTTCTTGGCGGTACTGGAAAGCGATATGCCGGGATTGGTGATAAGATCGTTGTTACCGTTAAGAGTGCTATGCCCTCTGGCGAAATAAAGAAGGGTACCGTATCTAAAGCTATCGTTGTAAGAACAAAGAAGGAAATTCGGCGTCAGGATGGCTCGTACATCCGTTTCGACGATAACGCTGTCGTTCTTCTTAACAACCAAGGTGAAATGCGTGGAACCCGTATTTTCGGGCCAGTAGCTAGAGAGCTGCGCGATATCAACATGAAGATCGTTTCGCTTGCTCCAGAAGTGTTATAACGCAAAAAAACGAAACATAAAATGCGCAAATTACACGTAAAGAAAGGGGACCTCGTTTACATTGTCGCTGGTGACGATAAGGGTAAGCAAGGCCGCGTGCTTGAGGTTCTTGTGAAAGAAAATCGTGCCGTGGTTGAGGGCGTTAACATGGTATCTAAGCATACTAAGCCAAACGCGAAGAACCCTCAAGGTGGAATCGTTAAGCAAGAGGCGTCTATCAACCTCTCGAACTTAATGATTGTAGACCCATCTACCGGAAAACCAACTCGTATCGGTAGAAAACGCGATGATAACAATAAATCGGTGCGTTATGCAAAAAAATCAGGGGAGGTAATTAAGTAATGAGTTACGTACCTACATTAAAGACAAAGTATAACGATGAAATCGTTCCAACACTCGTGAAGGAATTTGGTTACAAAAGTGTTATGCAAGCACCCCGGTTGGAAAAGATCGTTATCAACCAAGGGTTAGGTCAGGCCGTTGCCGACAAGAAAATTATCGAAGTTGCAATCAACGAGCTTACTGCCATTTCTGGTCAGAAAGCCGTTGCAACAAACTCTCGTAAAGACATTGCAAACTTTAAACTTCGTAAGGGCATGCCTATTGGAGTTAAGGTTACCCTTCGTAGCGAAAAGATGTACGAGTTCCTAAACAGACTCATCAGCATCGCAATGCCACGTATCCGTGACTTCAACGGTATTCCAGAGAAGTTCGACGGACAAGGTAACTACACCTTAGGAGTACAAGAGCAAATTATCTTCCCAGAAATTGATATCGACAAGATCACCAAGATACTAGGAATGGAAATTACGTTCGTTACTACAGCAAAAACTGACGAAGAGGCTTACGCGCTTCTTAAAGGGTTCGGATTACCATTTAAAAACGCTAAAAAGAACTAATCAATATGGCAAAAGAATCCATGAAGGCTCGTGAGGTAAAGCGTGCAAAGCTTGTTGCCAAATATGCTGAGAAACGTGCCGCTTTAAAAGAGGCTGGTGACTATGCTGGTCTAGCAAAACTTCCTAAGAATTCTAATCCAGTTCGTCTGCATAACCGCTGTCAACTTACTGGTCGTCCAAAAGGTTACATGCGCGATTTCGGAATTAGCAGAATTACTTTTCGTGAGATGGCATCAAACGGATTGATTCCTGGGGTGAAAAAAGCAAGTTGGTAATTTAATATTTTGCAAGATGACTGATCCAATAGCAGATTTTTTAACAAGAATCCGCAATGCCGTGAAGGCGAATCACAAGGTAGTTGAAATTCCTGGTTCGAATATGAAAGAAGCGATTACTAAGATCCTTCACGAGCAAGGTTACATCCTTAGTTACAAGTTTATAAAGGAAGATTTTAAGAGTTCCATTAAGATTGCTCTTAAGTATCATCCAGAATCTAACCTTCCTGCGATAAAGGGAATTAAAAGAATTTCACGTCCAGGTCTTCGTAAGTATACTAACGTAAGTGAATTACCTCGTGTACTTAACGGTCTAGGTGTGGCAATTGTTTCAACCTCTAACGGTGTTATGACTGATAAGGAAGCAAGAGCACAAAAAGTGGGTGGTGAAGTAATTTGCTACGTTTACTAAAAAACAATTAGCACAATGTCAAGAATAGGAAAATTACCTGTAAACTTACCACAAGGCGTAATCGTAACGGTTAGCTTGGATAACGTGGTTAGCGTAAAAGGCCCTCTTGGAGAACTTAAGCAAAAGGTTGATCCAGACATTAAGGTTGCCGTAGAGGGGAATGAGGTTCACGTAACCCGTCCTACTAATCAGCCACGTCACAGGTCTCTGCATGGTCTGTACCGTTCTCTTATCAACAACATGGTTGTAGGAGTATCTCAAGGATACACCGTACAACAGGAGTTGGTAGGTGTTGGTTATAAGGTTGAAGTAAAGGGCGATGTCCTTGAGTTTAGTCTTGGATACTCTCACGATATTTTCCTGCAGCTTCCTCCTGAAATCAAGGCCGAAGCAAAGGCGGAAAAGAAGGGTAACCCAATCCTTACCCTTAAGAGCATCGATAAGCAACTCATTGGTGGCGTTGCTGCCAAAATCAGATCTCTTCGTAAGCCAGAGCCTTATAAAGGTAAAGGTATTAAGTTTGTTGGCGAACAGCTTCGTAAGAAAGCTGGTAAGTCTGCTAATGCTAAATAATTTTAAGGAGAAAAGTTATGGCTTTATCAACATTAGAAAGAAGAATACGCATTAAGCAACGCATCCGCAAAAGAGTAAGCGGAACCGCTACTCGTCCACGTTTGACGGTTTTTAGAAGCAACAAACAGATCTACGTTCAGATTATCGATGATCTTAATGGTGTTACTTTGGTTTCAGCCTCTTCAATGGATAAAGAAGTAGCCGAAAATACAACTGGACTTCAAAAAGGCGAGGTGTCGAAGTTAGTAGGCAAACTTGCTGCAGAAAGAGCCATCGCAAAGGGAATCAATGCTGTGGTATTTGACAGAAACGGTTATCTTTACCATGGAAGAGTTCAATTATTAGCAGATGCTGCCCGTGAAGGTGGTCTTAAATTCTAATAAAGCGTATGTCAGCAAATACTAACATAAGAAAAGTAAAGTCAAGCGATATCGAGCTTAAGGATCGCTTGGTGAGCATACAGCGCGTTACCAAAGTAACCAAAGGTGGTAGAACTTTCAGTTTCTCGGCAATTGTTGTTGTTGGGAATGAGAATGGAATCGTTGGTTATGGGCTAGGTAAGGCCAGTGAGGTAACCGCTGCAATTGCAAAGGGCATCGAAGATGCAAAGAAAAACCTTGTTAAGGTTCCGATTTTAAATAAGACTATACCTCATGAGCAAGTTGCGAAGTTTGGTGGATCGCGCGTATTTATGAAGCCTGCAGCTTCGGGTACTGGTGTGAAAGCAGGCGGTGCAATGCGTGCTGTACTAGAAAGTGTTGGGGTCCATGACGTCCTTTGCAAGTGTAAAGGTTCTTCGAACCCTCACAACCTTGTAAAGGCTACGGTACAGGCTCTTACTGAAATGCGCGATGCTTACAGTGTTGCGGAGGTTCGTGGTATATCGCTAAAGAAAGTATTTAACGGTTAATTTTGTAGAGATTATGGCAATGTTGAAGATTACTCAAGTTCGTAGCCGTATTGGTTCGAACAAGCGTCAAAAAGCAACCCTTGACACTCTAGGTCTCCGCAAAATGAACCAAAGCGTAGAACGCGAAGGAACCCCTTCCGTTCTAGGCTTGATACAAGCGGTAAACCACCTTATCAAGGTAGAAGAGGTAAAGTAGTAGGTTTAAAATAAATAAAAACTTCTATGAATTTAAGTCAACTAAAACCTGCTAAGGGTTCGACACATAGCGAAAAGCGTATCGGTCGCGGGCAAGGTTCTGGTCACGGGGGAACATCTACTCGTGGTCACAAAGGTGCCCAATCGCGTTCAGGCTACTCGCATAAGATTGGATTCGAAGGAGGACAGATGCCTTTGCAGCGTCGTTTGCCAAAGTTTGGCTTCAAAAATATCAATCGTGTAGAGTATAAGGCTATCAACATAGACACCCTTCAAGCGCTATACGAAAAAAATGGCTGTACAGTCATTGATATTCAAACAATTATTGATGCTGGTCTAGCGTCTAAGAACGAATTAGTAAAAGTTCTTGGACGTGGTGAACTAAAGGCAGCCCTTGAGATACACGCTCATGCTTTCTCGAAGTCGGCTGAAGCCGCTATTGAGGCACAACAAGGAAAAGCCGTAAAACTGTAATCGAATGAAAGCTCTAATACAGACACTAAGGAACATCTTTAAGATAGAAGATCTTAAGAAAAGAATTCTATACACATTGGGAATAATTGTGATTTACAGGTTGGGTAGTTTTGTGGTGATTCCCGGTATTGATCCAAATGAACTTGCTGCGCTTAAAAATCAAGCATCTGGTGGGCTTATGGGATTGCTTAATATGTTCTCAGGCGGTGCTTTTGGCAACGCTTCCATTTTTGCACTAGGGATTATGCCCTACATTTCGGCATCAATCGTTGTTCAACTTCTTGCTATTGCTGTACCTTACTTTCAAAAGTTGCAGCGTGAAGGCGAAAGTGGACGACGAAAGATGAACCAAATCACCCGATATCTAACAGTTGCTATTCTCCTTGTTCAGGGACCAGCATACATTGCAAACTTACATGCACAACTTCCTGTAGATGCGTTTGTTCTGAAAGGAGCTTTCTTTACCATCGAAGCTACACTTATTCTCATCGCAGGTACGATGTTTGTGATGTGGCTAGGCGAGAAGATTACTGAAAAGGGGATCGGTAACGGTATCTCCCTAATCATTATGATTGGCATTATTGCCCGTTTACCATTTGCTTTTTGGTCGGAACTCCAATCTAGATTGGGAGCAAATGCTGTTGGGGGTATTATAATGCTGGTTGTTGAGTTGGTTTTTATGTTCTTAGTATTCTGTGCTACCATTGCTCTTGTACAAGCAACTCGCAAAGTACCAGTGCAATATGCGAAAAGAATTGTTGGAAATAAGCAGTATGGTGGTGTTCGTCAATATATTCCGCTGAAGATTAATGCAGCAGGTGTAATGCCGATCATCTTTGCTCAGGCCATTATGTTTATTCCAATGATGTTCACTCGCTTTAACTCTGATATTGCTAGCAGCATCGGCATCGCATTTTCGAATTATACAGGATTTTGGTATAATTTTACTTTCGGTATTCTTGTTGTAGCATTTACGTATTTTTACACAGCCATTACAGTTAACCCGCTAATGATGGCTGAAGATATGAAGAAGAACGGTGGTTTTATTCCAGGAGTGAAACCGGGTAAGAAAACCGTAGAGTATCTAGACACTATAATGTCGAGGATTACGCTACCCGGTTCAATTTTCTTGGCGCTCATTGCAATTCTGCCAGCATTTGCAATGAAAATTGGAATAAGTAACCAATTCGCACACTTCTTCGGAGGCACCTCACTACTCATTCTAGTGGGGGTTATCCTTGACACTCTTCAGCAGATCGAAAGCCATCTACTTCTACGTCACTATGACGGTTTGATGAAAACTGGACGTTTGAAGGGTCGATCTGGAATGTAGTAGCGAAAGCATAATGGTTCTTTTAAAACAAATGATCAACTTAAAGACAGAAGAAGAAATCGAGATTGTCAGGGAAAATAACCTGCTTGTATCGAGAACTCTTGCTGAGTTGGCAAAGTACATAAGGCCAGGGATTACTACCCTGGCCCTTGATGCGATTGCTGAGCAGTACATTCGCGACAACGGTGCCGTTCCTGGATTTCTTGGTTATCAAGATTACCCCAATACTCTATGCGTATCGGTTAATGATACAGTTGTACACGGTATTCCCTCTAAGTACGAATTACGTGAAGGAGATATCGTATCCGTTGATTGTGGAACTTATTACAAGGAGTTCTATGGTGATAGTGCATATACCTTTGAGGTTGGTGAGGTAAGACCAGAAGTGAAAAAACTTCTCGAAGTTACCAAGGAGTCACTTTTTAAGGGGATTGCTTTTGCTGTAGAAGGAAATAGGGTAGGCGACGTATCGGCAGCTGTACAACATCATGCTGAAGCTAATGGGTTCTCAGTAGTGAGAGAGATGGTTGGACACGGATTAGGAAAATCAATGCACGAGGAGCCTGAAGTTCCTAACTATGGTTCGCGTGGTAGAGGTCCTAAGTTGCAAACCGGGATGGTAATATGCATCGAGCCAATGATCAATCTAGGCAAAAAGCAAATCTACATGGAGCGCGATGGATGGACCATTCGTACTTCAGATAGAAAGCCTTCTGCACACTTTGAGTTAGCAGTGGCAATTAGAAGAGGGGAAGTTGATATTCTTTCGACCTTTAAGTTTATTGAGGAAGTTTTAGAAGAAAAAAGAAGATAAAACCAGTATGGCAAAGCAATCTGCAATTGAAAAAGATGGTGTAATCATTGAAGCATTGTCTAATGCAATGTTTCGTGTCGAGTTGGATAACGGACACGTTATTACTGCTCACATTTCCGGAAAGATGAGAATGCACTACATTCGCATCCTCCCAGGGGATAAAGTGCGTGTTGAAATGTCTCCCTATGACCTGAGTAAGGGGAGAATATCTTTTAGGTACAAATAAAAAAGACAGACGATGAAAGTTAGAGCTTCGGTCAAAAAACGCAGTGAGGATTGCGTTATTGTTAAAAGAAAAGGTCGCGTGTATGTGATCTGCAAAAAGAACCCTAAGTTCAAAATGCGCCAAGGATAATTATTAAAATTAATTAACAGACGTTTATGGCACGTATTGTTGGGGTAGATTTACCCAAAAACAAAAGAGGCGTTATCGGTCTTACATACATCTACGGTATTGGAAGAAGCACCGCCGAAAAAATTCTTGATAAAGCCGGAATTAACCACGATACGAAGGTTAATGCATGGACTGACGAACAAGTTGGTGCAATCCGTTCTATTATCGGAGAAGAAGACATCAAGGTTGAAGGAGAACTTCGCTCAATTGTACAACTAAACATCAAGCGATTGATGGATATTGGATGCTACAGAGGTATCAGGCACCGTCTTGGTCTTCCACTACGTGGACAAAGCACCAAGAATAACGCACGTACTCGTAAGGGTAAGCGTAAAACTGTGGCAAACAAGAAAAAAGCAACTAAATAATCTTAGCAAATAATGGCAAAGAAAAATACTGCTTCCGTTAAGAAAAGAGTTGTTAAGGTTGAAGCTCTTGGGCAACTTCACGTTCACTCTTCCTTCAATAACATTATTGTTTCGTTGACAAACAACAACGGACAAGTGATCAGTTGGTCGTCTGCAGGTAAGATGGGTTTCAGAGGATCAAAGAAGAACACTCCATATGCAGCACAAACTGCTGCTGCTGATTGTGCTAAGGTCGCTTACGATCTTGGCCTTCGCAAGGTTAAGGCATACGTTAAGGGTCCAGGTTCTGGTCGTGAATCTGCTATTCGTACAATCCACGCAGCTGGAATAGAAGTAACCGAGATTGTTGACGTTACTCCACTTCCACACAACGGATGTCGTCCTCCTAAAAGAAGAAGGGTGTAATTTCCTATTGCGTAGATAAAAATTTTAACTTAACTTTAAAATTCGTACAGAAATGGCAAGATATACTGGACCACGCGCAAAAATTGCTCGTAAGTTTGGAGAGCCTATTTTTGGGCCAGATAGGGCATTCGAAAAGAAAAACTACCCTCCTGGACAACATGGCTTGGCACGTAAGAGAAAAAAACTATCAGAGTATGGTGCTCAACTTCGTGAGAAGCAAAAGGTAAAATACACCTACGGATTGTTGGAAAAACAATTCCGTAACTTGTTCGAAAGAGCAGCTCGTATGAAGGGTGTTAAGGGTGAAAACCTGCTACAACTTCTTGAAAGCCGTCTTGACAACGTGGTTTACCGCATGGGTGTTGCGCCTACTCGCGCCGCTGCACGTCAACTTGTTGGCCACCGTCATATTACCGTTAACGGTAACGTGGTAAATATTCCTTCGTACATCCTTCGTCCTGGTGACGTTGTTGGTGTTCGTGAGAAGTCAAAGTCTCTGGAGGTTATTGTCAACTCAGTAGAATCACGTAGAAACAAGTATTCTTGGTTAGAGTGGGATGCAACTTCAATGACTGGTAAGTTTATGAACCGTCCAGAAAGAAGTGAAATTCCTGAAAATATCAAGGAACAATTCATTGTTGAACTTTACTCTAAGTAGTAATTAACGCAACGACTATGGCAATACTAGCATTCCAAAAGCCCGACAAGGTAATAATGCTCGAAGCAACCGATACGTTCGGACGCTTTGAATTTCGTCCACTCGAACCAGGCTACGGGATTACCGTAGGTAACGCCCTTCGCCGCATTTTACTTTCGTCATTAGAGGGCTATGCGATTACTACTGTTAAGATTGCCGGTGTGGATCATGAATTCTCTGCAATCCCTGGGGTTATAGAGGATGTTGTAAAAATCATCCTTAACCTAAAGCAACTTCGCTTTAAGAAGATTGCTGAGGGTGTAGACTCAGAAAAGGTAACGGTTACCATCTCTGGACAAAACGAGTTCAGAGCTGGTTTCCTTTCAAATTTCCTCACCTCATTTAAGGTGCTTAATCCAGATCTTCTCATCTGCCGTATGGAACCAGATGTGAAACTTCAGATTGAGTTGACTATTAACAAAGGTAGAGGATATGTGCCTTCTGAAGAAAACAAACCTGTTGATGCTGAGTTTGGGCTGATACCAATTGACTCCATCCATACTCCAATCAAGAACGTAAAGTTTGCAGTTGAAAACTACCGAGTAGAGCAGAAGACTGACTACGAGAAACTATTATTAGAGATAACCACCGATGGTTCAATCCAACCAAAGGAGGCTCTTAAGGAAGCGGCTAAAATATTGATTTACCACTTTATGTTATTCTCTGACGAGAAGATCACCCTTGATTCTGATGAAAAATTCACTAACGAGGAGTTTGATGAAGAGGTTCTTCATATGCGCCAAATGCTTAAGACCAAATTGGTTGATATGGATTTATCAGTTCGTGCCCTTAACTGCTTGAAAGCAGCTGAGGTTGAAACACTAGGTGATTTGGTTAAGTTCCACCGCAACGATCTATTGAAGTTCCGTAACTTTGGTAAGAAGTCGCTCACTGAACTTGACGAACTGCTTGACTCCATGAGTATATCATTCGGAATGGATGTTTCTAAGTACAAACTTGACAAGGAATAGTTAAACAATGAGACATAATAAAAAAATCAACCATTTAGGTAGAAAGAGCGGACACCGCAAGGCGCTACTATCTAACTTGGCGTGCTCGCTAATTCTTCATAAGAGAATTACGACTACCGTGGCTAAGGCGAAAGCTTTGAAGATGTATGTTGAACCTCTTATGACCAAGTCGAAGGAAGATTCAACCCACAATCGTCGTATGGTATTTAGCTACCTAAAAAATAAGTATGCAGTTTCTGAACTTTTCCGTGAAGTATCTCAGAAAATTGCAAACCGTCCTGGTGGTTATACCCGTATTTTGAAGGTTGGATTCCGTCCTGGTGATGCAGCTGAAATGTGCATTATCGAGTTAGTTGATTACAACGAAACCTACACCAAGGCTCCATCTCAAGAAAAGAAGGCTGCTGCTAAGACTACTCGTCGTGGCCGTACCAAGAAATCAGAAACAGCTCCTGCTGCTGCCGACACTGTTAAGGATGTGAAGCCTGAAGGTGACGAGTAGTAGCTGAAAGGCTAGTACGATATTTTTTGAGTATCTTTGAGGGAAAAGGGGAAACCTTTTTCCCTCATTTTTTATAACAACTATCATCACTAATTACAAATATTATGGGTCAGATTGTTAGCGTTCACGCTCGTGAAATCTTGGATTCTCGTGGTAATCCAACTATCGAAGTAGAAGTTACAACTGCTAGCGGTGCTTTTGGTCGTGCTGCTGTTCCATCTGGTGCATCAACCGGAGAGAATGAAGCGCTTGAACTTCGTGATGGCGACAAAGGTCGCTACCTTGGAAAAGGGGTGCTAAAGGCAGTTCATAATGTTAACGAGGTTATTGCTCCAGAAATCCTAGGCATGTTTATTGGCGAGCAAGTTGCTATCGACAAGAAGATGATTGCCCTTGACGGTACCTCTACAAAGAGCAACCTTGGTGCAAATGCTATTCTTGGCGTATCGCTTGCTGTTGCTAAGGCGGCTGCAAATTTCTACGGACTTCCACTTTACCGTTACATTGGAGGTACCAACGCAAAGACTCTTCCTGTTCCTATGATGAACATCATCAACGGTGGTTCTCACTCTGATGCTCCTATTGCATTCCAAGAGTTTATGATTCGTCCAGTTGGTGCTACTTCGTTCCGCGAAGGTCTTCGTATGGGTGCTGAGGTTTTTCATGCCCTTAAGAAGGTGCTTCACGACCGTGGTCTTTCGACTGCAGTAGGCGACGAAGGTGGTTTTGCTCCAACCCTTAATGGTACTGAAGATGCTCTTGAGTCGATCATCAAGGCTATTGAGATTGCTGGTTACAAACCAGGCCGCAAGAGCGAAGGTGGTCAAGTTTCAATTGGTCTAGACTGCGCTTCTTCTGAATTCTTTAAGGGGGGCAAGTACGACTACACCAAGTTTGAGGGTGCTAAGGGCAAGGTTCTTTCTTCGGAGGAGCAGGCTGCATTCCTTGAAGGTCTTGTTAACAAGTACCCAATCGACTCTATCGAGGATGGTATGGGCGAAAACGACTGGGCTGGTTGGAAGATTCTTACCGACAAACTTGGTAACCGTTGCCAGCTAGTTGGTGACGACCTATTCGTAACCAACGTAGACTTCCTTAAGAGAGGTATCGAAGAAGGTTGCGCTAACTCAATCCTTATCAAGGTTAACCAAATTGGTTCGCTAACCGAAACCCTTGATGCTATTGAAATGGCTCACCGTGCAGGTTACACTTCAGTAACGTCTCACCGTTCGGGTGAAACTGAAGATTCTACCATTGCCGATATCGCCGTTGCTACCAATTCTGGTCAAATTAAGACTGGTTCGATGAGCCGTTCTGACCGTATGGCTAAGTACAACCAGCTGCTTCGTATCGAGGAGGAGCTTGGCGATGATGCTATTTACGGGTACGAAAAAATTTACCGTAAGTAATTTCTTTTCTGATAATACTGATGGGC
>Ga0172286_1511128_pt1 | contig 11337 bp, 10 predicted proteins | sample Plaics_8_FD_136004 | JGI IMG/M metagenome (GOLD analysis project Ga0172286, IMG submission 136004) | Wetland microbial communities from Old Woman Creek Reserve in Ohio, USA - Plant_deep_8_15_core_1 metaT (Metagenome Metatranscriptome) | ecosystem: Environmental > Aquatic > Freshwater > Wetlands... | reverse complement strand
AGAAAATTTTCTCCAGCTAATAGATTCCTGTCTAACAACAAATAATGTTATAATACAAAGAAAAAGAAGCAAAGCCGTTGTATATTCCGTCTGTACAACAAGATAGTACACTATGACTACACAAACTAGAGACACTAACTTATTAGAAAGTTTACGAACATTATAGTTACGATAACAAAATATTAAGATTGGAACTGACAATACCATTGTATATACAAAAGAAAAGCCATCAATATTTGAACGCATATATAGCCCATAATCGACTACGACAGATTCATCACCAACGGCAAGTTGTCTAGCTGCACTTGGAAATAATGAACAACCGTATCCCGTAGTCAAACATGTTATTATATTGGCAACGGCATAAAAGGAAAGTAGCCATTTCGCATTCTTTGAATCATTATTAGAAACTAGCACATATGATGCCATGGTATAAATTGTTAGCTGTAAATATCCAGAAATATCCTGAATAAGACTCACCAAACTATGACTAGAAATAAAATGAAGAAAAAGGACCAACAATGGAATAAGGAATAACGGGAAAACTTTCTTAATACCTCTGGCACGTAGTTTATTTATCAGTAAAATAAATAATAATGATACTAATATGGCATACAATGAAGAAGGGAAAAAATACCCTACTACAGGCATATCATGGGCAATAAAAATACTCAATAAAAGCATTTCTACAGAACTAAAACAATTACTTCTACTGTGCATAGATTTAATTTAATTTTAGGGCATCCTTATAAATCTCAAACATTCCCTCTCCAAAATCATTTAACCTTGATTTACGAATGTCTAGAGCTCTTGATGATAGTAATTTGCACAAATGGCGATTCTCAAACAGCTTAAAAATATAACCTGCCAATGTGTCTACTTCAAGGCTATTGTATAAGTAACCATTAATTCCATGTTTTATAATAGAAGCAGATCCTCCAACCAGCGAAGAAATACAAGGTGCGCCCACTAACAGAGCTTCTATTAAAGAGGATGAGTGATTTTCAACCATAGATGGCATTACATAAACATTACATTTTGAGATATATTCTGACATTTCGTCAGATGTTAAGGTGCCTGTAAATATAATATTATCATTCAAATTGTTATCCTTATAAAGTTTATGAAGCCAATTGAAATATCCAGTTCTGTGAATAATATGCTTTGTATCATTGATGTAGTTAGCACCTGGAATGTATAATTTTACTTGTGAATATACCTTTTTTACTATAGATAATGCTTGGAATAAAATGTGATGACCTTTATATGCAACTCCAGCTGCATTGGTAAAAATCGTATAAGGTATCATCATGTCTATGTCCCATTTTTTTTCAAAGAAACTATTCCTAATAGGAAGCTTGTTATAGAAAATCTTAAGTTTACTGTTTAAAACCCTACATTGAGTTTCACACCAATCATTCTCAATAATCACACCGTTTGCAAGCATAAACATCATTTTCTCCAGTTTAGCCTGTTTGATAAAATCTTTTGATTGTTTTCTGGGATTTACCATATCCAGATAATCTCTAATGGTACTCATCTTGTTCCTTTCGGGAATACCATCATCTAAATGCCCAATAATGCAATTCATAACCCCTTGAACATATATGAGCTTAGGAATATCACTAAAGATTTGCATTGCGTGATATGAAAAGCGTGACTCACTACCCCATATAATTATCAAATCAGATTTAATCTGCTCTTTTATAGACATCCAATTAACAGTATTTTGGGATTTTTTTATATCATATCTAAATATATTACCTCCAGGTAGTATATAGAAGTGGATATTATCATAACATCCAGACAATGGCCTTTCTACGTTTGAAACTGTTGCTACATGCAAATCTATATTTTCATTCGATTTAGCCCCTTCATAAGCAGCATACAGCCACGAGCCGCTTGAAGAAGCTGGCGGCTCTTTACCTATCAAAGAGAAATGATAAGCAAAGAGTCCATTGGTTATCCATAAAATTCTCATATCAAAAAATCAATTTATAACAGTATTATACTTTATGCAATTTTCTATTAATATATGGCCTAACTAAAGACACAAGATACTTGTATCCGGTTAACTGAAAAATATGTGAGAGCAATAAGTAAACAAAAATTCCAAGTATTACTTGTGTAGTGAGTGTTATAAAAGGGAGAAGTTGTAGATAAGTGATAGAGTATATTACAGTTCCCATTATTATGGAGATGACAAAAGTTGGTGCGATATCTAAAATTTGATCACGTATTCTATAATTTAAATTCTTCCTATATACAAAAGCACCTATCATAAGAAAGATTGAAGATGATACTATTGAACTTGCTATCATAATGATAACACTTACTTTATATGTTAGCAATATCAAGAGTATTGTAAGTACATTCGAACAGATGTTCATAGAAAGTGTAATACCACTCTTTCCCAATGCATTTAAAGCACTTTTTTGAGCAGATAGAGGCCAAAATAGACATATAATAGAAACGATTCGGACATAAGGAACGCTATCAATCCATTTGTCTGTTAGCAGAAACAAAATTAGAGGTTCGGCTGCTGCACATAACCCAATCATTAAGGGCATACATACGAATAAGCTGGTTCTCATAGAATGCCGGAGTAATCTCAGTCCACTATCCCAATCGTCTTGATATTTTGATAGTGAACTGAATAGGACTGTATTCATCGAACCATCTACTTGCTGCATTATAAGATATGGGAATTGACTACCCTTATTGTAGTATGCTAAATCTGAGCCTGTATATTGTTTGCCGATAATTAAAGCCTGTATATTTTGAAATATGGTATGAACCAAACTTACACAGAGTATCTTAAAACTAAAAGAAAAAACTTGTTTAAATGAAAATATTGAAAATTGTAGGCGTGGAGTCCACTTCACTATAAACCACATTACAAAAGCACATACTATGCCATTAGCAATTTGGGATAATACTAGAGCCCATGGTCCCAGCCCTTTACAAGCTAGAAGAATACCTATTAACCCCTGAATGAATACACCACTTAATGTCGCAACAAAACTTTTTTTAAACTGCATTTTCCTTACTAATAACGCCTGATGTGTTGAATAAACAGCACTAATAATCAGGGATAGGCTTTGCACTCTTAATAATGATATCAAATGAGGTTCTTTATAAAAAGAGGCTATACTTGTGGCGGCAAAGAAAAGAATAATATAGAGAATTATTGACGAAATTATTCCGCTATGAAATATTGTATTAAGGTCTGTCTCGCTCAGATCTTTCTTCTGTATTACAGATGAACTAAAACCAGTGCTAATAAAAACACCAGCAATACTGGTAAAGACTGTGATCATTGCTATAAGACCATAGTCTGAAGGCATTAATAATCTTGCAAGAACTAATGATACTATGAAACTTATAACCTGTGTGCCCACATTTTGTAAAAACCTCCATATAAAACCTAATATCGTTTGTCTTTTTAAAGAATTCATTACTTGTATCCTATATTATTCTTTTTTATGCTTTGAAGGAGCGTTAATTAGTTTTTATGAGGCACATTTTCTTAACACCATTCTTTTTGTCAAACGAGCTAACAAGAAAAGAAATTCGTTAATACTTTTTCTATCTAAGTGGAGGATTGATGAACAAAAGAACCTCAGGGTATTATAATAGTTAATTAATGATGGATACACCATGAAATTGCAAAAATGATTATTATATTCACAGAAAGCATTATCTATCTTAGACAAATCAAATACGGCTGTGTAATACTTCCACTTCTGAGCTTCTTCAAGCAAATACTTTGCATTGTTTAGTTTTGTGGAAACACCAATACCTGTGAAATATACAGAACCAACATAAGGCATATAGTATATTTTATCCGAATAAAGTTCTGTCATTAAATCAAAAACACCCTCTGAAATAGCCAGCCCCTTTTCCAGTGGCAGTGGAGTAAATCTTTTGAAAACTTTTAATGTTGAAAAAACAGAACGGTTAAAAACCAGACCTCTAAGCTTTGCACTGAATGGGCTCAATTCTCCACATATGTTCGCATTTGACACAAAATCTTCTTTCCCAGTCAGTGAAATTGATTTCCAATCTGAGAAAATAGAGATAGGCTTAGAGGTGTTTATATTATTCTCCACTATATACTCTTGCACTCGTTTAAAATAACCATCACACAAAGCATCGTCACCAGAACACATTATTATTAAGTCGGTATCTTGAATATATGACAAAGCTAACTGAAGATTTCCATATATACCTTGGTTTATTTCATTACGATGTGGATCAATAAACGATGGATAATCTTCCTTATACTTTTGAATGACATTCCAGTTGTTATCTGTTGATTTGTCGTCACTGATAACAATACGTTGTAACCCCCATTCTTTTTGTATAAGAATGGAGTCTAACGCTCTACCAATAAGTTTCTCCTGGTTATATGTGATAACTACAACCGTAATTCTTTTAAAATCCATTGCTATATAATCTTAACTCTATAGAACTTATTAATCAATTTAACAACCTGTGCAACTTCCTCCATTGTAATAGCTGGACCGATAGGGAGGCTCAACTCCTCGTCTGCCAATCGTTCTGTGATAGGCAATGAGAGCTGTGGAGTATTCCAAGCTTCCTTTGCATAGCAATCCTGCTTGTGTGGAGCGATTGGGTAGTGGCATACTGTACCTACACCATTCTCTTCCAGATAGTCATGCAGATGATCACGATTCTCTTTGCCCTTTACAATGATTGGGAAGAGGTGGTATACATTCTGCTCGTCTGAGAGGAAATCTGGCATTGAGATACATGGATTGCTGATATGCTCATAGTAGTAATGAGCTACAGTCTTACGCTTTGCATTATCCTCAGTAAGGTACTTGAGCTTCACGTTTAGAACAGCTGCCTGAATTTCATCAAGACGTGAGTTGCGACCTGCATACTTGAATACATACTTCTTCTGTGATCCATAATTTGCAAGTGAACGGACTGCATCTTTAAGCTCAGGATCGTTGGTAGTTACAGCACCACCATCACCCAGAGCCCCAAGGTTCTTCCCTGGGTAGAATGAATGACCTGCAGCATCTCCAATGCTACCGGTTACGCGACCATCTGTATGCTTGCAACCATGGCTCTGAGCGCAATCTTCAACAAGCTTCAGATTGTACTTCCTGCAGAGGTCACCAATCTTATCTGTATATGCAATACGACCATAGAGGTGAACAATAGTGATTGCCTTTGTCTTATGTGTGATCGCAGCTTCAATGAGATCGCCATCAATCTCAAGGCTGTTTGGCTTTGGCTCAACAAGTACAGGGACAAGATTGTTCTCTGTTATAGCAAGAATAGTAGCAATATAGGTGTTTGCAGGAACAATCACTTCATCATTAGCCTGCATGATTCCCATCTCAATGTAAGCACGGAAAATCAAGATGAGGGCATCAAGGCCATTTGCACAACCGATAGTGTATTTGCATCCAATAAATTCAGAATAAGCTTTCTCGAATTGTTCGTTTTCCTCTCCTTGGAGGTACCATCCTCCGTTAACTACTCTATATACAGCCTTATTTATCTCTGTTCCATGTAGAGCTGTTACGTCTTGCAATGATAGAAATGGAATAGTCATTGTTGATGTTTTTTAATAATCAATTTCAGAAAAGTCATGTATCTTCCCTAGCTTATCTTTCAACAGGTGATTAAGTGTAATAATATCTTTTGTAATATAGCCTTTCATTTGAGCTGGATTGCCTCCAGTCTTAACATAAAAACCTTGGCAAGGACGATTCAAGAAGAAAATACTCTAACACATACCATCGTTGAGTGTTACATTAACAATCAACTGACTCAAATCTCGATGCGCATGTGATCCTATTTCTTCACCACCAGGAACATTATAGAGGTAGTAAACTCGTTTAATGTCAAATGGGAGCTTATCACTAATCTGAAACACTGTAAGATTACCTTTATGATCAGAGTGATGTTTTTTAATTCTTTTATTGAGCAGTTATAAACATTACATTTCTTCATTTTTTGGAAATCGACATAGTTTTCAAGATAGTCACTGCGATTATATGGTGTGGATGCAAACTCAAGAAAGAGATATAGTTGAGATGTTATTTATCTGTCGCCAGAGGCCCTTCAGAATAAGTAATCTATAATAAGAGTGATTTAGCATATATGTCTGCTTGCTATCATCGATCGTCACATCAAAGCAACTTGATTTTGCAATCACGAACTAATCATTTGCTTTATAAGCATGTCCACCACTACATTCACCAACAGTAGCATCATATATTCAATAAGTTTGTTGAATCTCAAAAGAAATTTGGTTATTCTGTTCGGCAAAGGACAGATTTCCACGAGTATCATTGAACCTTGTAAGCACTATTAGTTTTACATCTTCAATTGTCATGATATTTTGCGATTTCTTATACTATTAAAAATATCATTTTGAATCTCAATTGATGGTAATTTCATGTGAGATCTCAACACGTTGTCAATAAATTGAGTTCTCTTTTCTTTCATTGGATCAACTGAATTAATCACATTGACGACAAACTCCTCAAGTTCTTCTTTTTTATAAACTAAATAGTGCTGATTGATGCATGATATTCCAAAATCGCTAAACATTGTTCTAGGATCAATATTATTCATGAGCCTCACAACAGGTTTGTTTAAAAAGAGATACTCGATTGTAAATGAACCGCAATCATGGATAAGTGCATCACTTGTCAAAAACAGATCATGATAATCAGAATCTGAGATCATTGAATTATCCATGCTTGCCCATTTGATATAATACTCATCTGTTTTACTCTTACCCCACTTCTGTCCTAATTTCTGTTTCAATAAAGGGTGTGGTTTAAATGCAAATTGAACATTGTCCTTATATTTCTCTGCCAATTCCAACATAAAGTCAGCATATTGCAGGAAACAGGAGTAATTTACACTACCAGATAATTCAATCGTCTGGTGTGGAGCCCATACTATTCTCTTTAATGTTCTATCGTTTGATTTCCAGGTATCAATTGGATTATAGTCCTTTCTAATAAAATCTTCAATACCAGGATATCCACTTATTACTACATTTTCCCCTTTTGAATGAGAATATTTTTCTGCCAGCGTCTTATGAATTGAAGACTCTACATAGTATCTCCAACAATAATTATGTATTGGCTGATTATAAGCCATTTCATAGTCATTAGTGCCATTAATATAATAAGGTACATATATCGTTAGTTTATCTAAGAATTTATCGACACAATAACGATCATCAATTAAACCCTTGTATGGGTTTGTATATAATATTATGTCTGGACTTAATTCACGAAGATCAATATAACTATCATTCCTTATGTCATATGATTTAATAACATTATAACCTTTTGAGACAAACATATTATAGCACTGATCCATCTTGTCTATCATATTTTCTCTACCACTATTAACAATAGGACATACAAGAATAATAGGATTAAATGACTTATTCTCCCGTAAAGTTCTGTAGATCGGATCACACTTCCATATAGACGCATCCAATGCTAGAAACACACAATTATAGACTTCCTTATTCTTTAGCCTTATTTCTTCAGCTTTTTGAAGTCTCCGGGCTTTTCTAATAGTAATACGAACATTTATAGGTTCTAAAAGTTTCAGTACACTATGATAATAAGAGCCTAATGTTTGGTATAATAGGCTATTTTTAATCATATAATCTTGTTTTAGTATTATCTTTTAATTCTACCACTTACATCTCCGGCCATCAGGTTTTCAACCTCTGAGACAGTAATCCAGTTGAAATCACCTTTTATTGTATGTTTAAGGCATGAAGCTGCCGTGGCAAACTCTAATGCCAGTTTATCGTTCTCATAATGGAGAAATCCGAAGATGAGTCCAGCCATGAAACTGTCGCCACCACCTACACGATCAACAATGTCGGTAATGTCATATCGTCTGCTTTCAATGAGTTGCTTACCATCATAGAGTACGCCACTCCCAGTGTTATGGTTTGCGTTTATGGCTCCACGAAGGGTCACAACCATCTTCTTGTAACGAGGAAACTTCTGCATCATCTGTTGGCAGACACTAATAAAGCTACTCTGGTTAATCTGCCCACCGGTATTGGCTGCATCGAAGTCCTTTGGCTTGATGCCAAAGAACTTCTCGCAGTCTTCCTCATTACCAAGGATGATGTCGCTACCCGCTACCATCTCAGGCATTACCTCAGCACCCGTCTTACCATAACACCAAAGGTTATCACGATAGTTGATATCGCAAGAGACCATCACATCAAGTTCGTTGGCAGTCTTGATAGCCTTCAAGCATTCCTTAGCTGTATTCTCGCTCAGAGCTGGTGTGATACCTGTCCAATGGAGCCAGATTGCATCCTTCAGAATATCTTTCCAATCTATAGAACCTCCTGCCACCGTGGCAAAAGAGCTATCCTCACGATCATAATATACCTTGGAAGGTCGAGCATTGCTTCCTGTTTCAAGATAGAGAATGCCCATACGCTTACCACTTCTCTGGATATAATCTACACCCACCTTATGACCACGAAAATCCATGATGCAACGTTCTGCAATAGGATTATCCGGTAGACAGGTGATATAATCTGTCTGGATACCGTAATTGGCATGGGATACAGCTACATCAGCTTCCGCACCAGCATAGCTGACATCGAACTTGTCTGTCTGTATGAGTTTGAGATAGTCAGGCGCACCCAAACGCACCATAACCTCTCCGAATGTAACTACTTTCATATACGAATATTTCAAAAGAATTAAAGCTTCAAAGGCTTTCAATAATTCTTAATATACAAATACTTGTATATGATTTCCGCAATGATGAAATCAGCTAGCCAATCGATGTCGAATGAATGAAGTTCATCCATGATATGAAGGAGTGGCTTCTGACCTATACGGTTCTTATGCTCAGTATATACCTCACGCTTTGCAAGGAACATAGTATGGTTTATAGGATATAGGGCTTCCAAATCTTGCGTTCTTGGCCAAGGAATGTCGGTGGTGTTATTGACGATTTTTCCATCCTTGTTGAGAAGGAAGTTCTTAAGTTCGGTAACACCAACGAGAGAATCATAACCCTCATCGAGTTTCTCCAAATAGAGCTTGATACCCTCATCATACTGATCTGCTCCACAGAGAGGTGTGGTTACATGTCCCCAAAGAATATGGTCAGAATCAGTAACAGTAGGAACATAGCAAATCAGGTCCTGCAGATTGGTAGTGCTCAGGCACAATTCTGTAGGACGCTCTATGATCTTCAGGCGACTGTCCTTGTACTTCTCTGCTATTGCCATACAAGACTCATCGTTAGAAGAGAAGATAATCTCGTCTATAAGCTTTGTCTCAATAAGCTGCTTAACTTTGTTCTCAACCAAACCGCCTGCTATTCCGGCAAAAGGCTTGGTATTCTTATTTATAACACGCTCGCTACCTTTGCGAGTAGGAAGATAGAAAGCAACTTTATTATTTGCCATAATTTATATGCATTGATATACTGATACGACTTCAAGATCCATGTAGAGTGAAGGAGTGAGAGATTTAAGCTGCTTCCCCTTTTTCTGCCGATAAGCATTAAAGATTGTCTTGTTCTCGTTGGTAAGAGCGACCTCCTTTTCAGAAAGAACATTTCCAGGATAGCCATCATAACCAATCACAAAGATTTCGCCATCAGTAAGGTTAATAGCCAACTGAAGGGCAATAGTCGTAACGGAATCCTTGAACAAATCTGTGAAGTCAACTGATGCCAACTCAACAGTATTCTTCTCTGCATAAGCAGGAACCTCAGTGCCCATTGTTCTTGGGTAAGGAGGAAGAACACAAGTGCCATTAAATTTGCTCTCACCCACATTGGCCGTCAATCTGCGACCTTCATTGCCAACAAGCGTGTAGTAGATAGGTGCCTTGATATCTTGATATGCCTTTGCATGACGAGCTGTGGTGAATACAACTGCAATGTTCTCTTCCTGTGCAATAAACTCCTTGATAGCATTCTTATGCTCAATGGCATTGTTACCGCCACCAATAATGAGTACCTTATCAAATTTCTTCACAACAGCGAGATGAGGGAACTGGGCGTTATCAATGGCATTGTTCTTGCGGTTGTCAAGAGCGCGCACAATGCTGTTGAATGAGTAAACACGATTTGTTACCCAATCCATAACCTCCTTCTGAGGAATACCGTTTGCACCAGCCAGCATATAAGGAAGGTTGGTGCCCCACTGGTACTGCCCAAGTAGAGGAGTAAATGCAGTAATCACATCACCAAGCACATTGAAGTCAACCTTAAGACCCTCGTGAGCATTAAGATAAGTCAGCAAGAGTTCTGTGTTCAGGTTTCCTGCCCCACGTCCCATTCCCAGGATGGTGGCATCTACATAGTCAACACCAAGCTTCATGGCAGTTATGGTATTGATGAGACCCAACTGCAGATTGTTGTGGCCATGGAAGCCGATAGGGCATGTCGTATTAGCACGTACTTCCTCAACGATATTGGTAACATCTTCAGGAGTGACACCACCAAAACTATCCACCATACAGAAAAGGTCTGCCGTGTCATTGAGTATAGAAAGTTCGTTCAGGAGTCTAGGATACTCGATTTGCCACTTGCTCATATACATACAGTTGAAACCGACCTCAAAGCCCTTAGTCTTAACAGCCTTTGCAAGCACAACTGCACGATTGAAGTTTTTTGGATCTATAGCAATGCGCACCATATCCACAAGACCTATGATAGGATTGAGGAGTGTATTGAGATCTTCAGGCTTCGTGCTTTTCTCGTTGAGCATCACGTCCAGCTTCTTTGTACAAGTCTGGCGGATATGCTTAAGTACACTTACGGGGCAGTAGCCAAACTTTCCCATATATTCCTTAGTTGTATTATTGCGATAGCCCAATTCAAGGTAATCGATAGGAAGTGCATTCATTGCCTGAATGTACACATCAACAGTTTCCGAATTAAAGTCCCAATTCGTGTAGTAACCACCATCACGAAGGGTACAGTCAAGTATTTTTGTCATATAACATGTATTAATTCCGTCGATTGCAAAATCAAAGTTTTCTCATACAGGAAATCTTTTTGCAAGATTTGATTTTTTAATTTGATGCAGATGATTATATCGCATCATGAGCTATATGCTCCACTTGTGCATCCGCTTATTGAGTATGAGAACTTATACTGAAGTTCTCATAATGTATGCAGTTGCCTTCATCAGAGGGTTCCTTCTGGAAATACTCAAGAGCAGTGTTTTTGCCTTAGTCTATTATACATCCAACTTTCGGATGTTATAGGGATTGAATTCGATAAGGGTATTGCGCTCTGCTTCTCCCTCTTTAAAACGCTTTTTCT
>Ga0172286_1338518_pt1 | contig 11721 bp, 25 predicted proteins | sample Plaics_8_FD_136004 | JGI IMG/M metagenome (GOLD analysis project Ga0172286, IMG submission 136004) | Wetland microbial communities from Old Woman Creek Reserve in Ohio, USA - Plant_deep_8_15_core_1 metaT (Metagenome Metatranscriptome) | ecosystem: Environmental > Aquatic > Freshwater > Wetlands... | reverse complement strand
GGCATCAGGTTGCTTATTTGGCCGCTTCAGTTGTCTGAGGCTCGGGCAGAGTGTAGTCCACCAGTTCCACCAGGGCCATGTCCGCGGCATCAACGAGACGATGGGACGTCTTCAGGATGCGGGTGTAGCCGCCCGGACGGTCCTTGAAACGGCTGCGGAACTCGGCGGTGAAGAGCTTCTGAACGGCGACTTTGCTGCCAAGGCGGGCCATGGCAAGACGTCGATTGGCAACACTGTCCACCTTGGCCAGGGTGATGAAAGGCTCCACGTACTGCCGCAGTTCCTTTGCCTTCACCAAGGTTGTCTCCACGCGCTCCTCGGTGATAAGGGCGGTGGCAAGGTTCTTCATGAGGGCTTTGCGCTGGTTGGTGGTGCGGCCCAGGCGCTTGCCGGTGACATTGTGACGCATGGGTTGACTCCTTAGACTTCTTGTTCGATGCGCATTCCGAGGGAGAGACCGATGCGAGCTAGCTCGTCCTTGATCTCCTGGAGCGACTTCTTGCCAAAGTTCTTCGTCTTCATCAGTTCCGCTTCGGTGCGCTGGACCAGCTCGCCGATGGTAGTGATGTTGGCGTTGCGCAGGCAGTTGTTGGCGCGCACCGACAGTTCCAGCTCTTCGACGGACTTGCCGAGCATGCTGTTGACGTTCTCGGTGGTGAGGGGCGCGATACCGCCGCTTTCCACCTCCACGGATTCCTCGTCTTGTCGGGCGAAGATCAGGAAGTGCTCGCGAAGGATCAGGGCGGCGTCACTGACGGCGTCCTTGGGATCCACGGCGCCGTTCGTCCAGACCTGGAGCGTCAGTTTTTCGTAGTCGGTGCTTTGGCCGACGCGAGCGGGTTCGATGATGTAGTTGACGCGCGTGATCGGGCTGTGGTTGGAATCCATGGGGATGAACCCCAGACCGAGTTTCTCGTCCAGGTTGTGGTCGGCGGTGACGAACCCGCGTCCCAGGCTCACCTGGATTTCCATCTCCAGCTCGCCGTCCTCTCCCAGGGTCGCGATGTGGACCTCGGGATCGATGACTTCGACGTTCTGGTTGCACTGGATCATGCCGGACTTCACGACACCCTCGCCCTTGTGGCGGATGGTGACCGTCTGGGGCTGCGAGCTGTGAAGCTTGAAAGGCACTTCCCTGAGGTTCAGCAGGATGTGGGTGATGTCCTCCCACACGCCTGGCAGCGTGGTGAACTCGTGCTGGACGCCCTTGATCCGGACGTTGGTGACGGCGGCACCCTGGATGCTGCTCAGCAGAACGCGACGGAGGGCATGCCCGCACGTCGTGGCGAAACCTCGCTCGAACGGGTAGGCGACGAACTCGCCGTAGGACGCCGTCTTGGACCCCGCATTGACTTCCGCGAAACGCGGACGCTGGAAATCGCTGATGTTCAGCATTCCTGTCCCCTTACTTACTATAGAGTTCGACGATCAGCTGTTCGTTGATGTCCAGAGGCACGTCTTCCCGGGTGGGAGTGGCGATGACCTGGCCTTTGAATGCAGCACTGTCGAGGAGAAGCCACTTGGGAATGCCGCGGCCTGCCGCGGTTTCCAAGGAGGACTTCACGAAATCGTTGTTCCGGGCCTTCTCGGACAATTCGATGCTCTGTCCGGAGCGGGTCTGGAAGCTGGGAATGTCCACGCGCTTGCCATCCACTTTGACATGGCCGTGCATGACCATCTGGCGTGCGGCGCCCCGACTGGGAGCGAACCCAAGGCGGAAGACGACGTTGTCCAGGCGGCTTTCCAGGAAAGCCAGCAGGTTGTGGCCGGTCTGTCCCTTCTTGGCTTCGGCCTTCTCGAAGTAGAGGCTGAACTGCTTTTCAAGCACGCCATAAATGCGCTTGACCTTCTGCTTCTCGCGAAGCTGAAGAGCGTAGCCCGTGGGTTTCTTGGTCTTGCCAGCGCCGTGCTGGCCGGGAATCTTGCCCTTGCGGGTCTCGAAGGAGCACTTCTCCTTGAAGCAGCGTTCGCCCTTCAAGTAGAGCTTCATTCCCTCGCGACGGCAGAGGCGGCAAACGGCGTCAGAGTATCGAGCCATGTATCTCCTCCTCTCTTAAACCCGGCGCCGCTTGGGAGGACGGCAACCATTGTGGGGGATGGGGGTGACGTCGCGGATGCTGGTCACCGCGATGCCCGCTGCGTTGAGGGCACGGATGGCGGATTCACGGCCTGCGCCGGGTCCCTTCACGCGCACGTCGACGGAGCGAATGCCCTGTTCCTTCGCGGCCTCGGCAGCCACTCCCGCAGCGGTCTGGGCGGCGAAGGGCGTGCCCTTCCGGGTGCCCCGGAAGTTCTGGTTGCCCGACGATGCCCAGGCAAGCATGTTCCCCATGGGATCGGAAATGGAAATGATCGTGTTGTTGAAGGACGCCTGGATGTGGGCGATCCCGTGAGGGACGTTCTTCTTTTCTTTCTTCTTGACCACCTTCTTACCGGCGGTCTTGGACTGGGTCTTGGCCATATCAGTTCCTCAAACCTTATTTCTTTTTGCCGGCAATGGCTTTCCGCTTGCCCTTGCGGGTGCGGGCGTTGGTGTGTGTGCGCTGGCCGCGGCAGGGCAGCCCCTTTCGGTGCCGGACGCCGCGGTAACTTCCGATATCCATCAGGCGCTTGATGTCGAGCCCGATGTTCTTTCGCAGATCACCCTCCACCGTCTCTTCGGTGGTGATGACCCGGCGGATTCGCCCGATCTCGTCCTCGGTCAGGTCGCGCACCATGGTGCCGTAGCCGACCTTCGCATGATCGAGAATCGTGTGCGCCTTGGGGCGCCCGATTCCATAAATGTAAGTGAGGGCGATCTCGACTCGCTTGTTGGCGGGCAGATCAACTCCTGCGATGCGTGCCATGCCGCCTCCTTAGCCTTGACGCTGCTTGTGCTTGGGGTTCTTCTTGCAGATGATCCGGATGATGCCTTCGCGCCGGACCACCTTGCAGTGCTCGCACAGCTTCTTGATAGAGGGCCGTACTTTCATGGTTTCCCCTGGGTTGAATTCAGTTACTTGAATCGATAGATGATGCGGCCCCGAGTCAAGTCGTAGGGAGTCACCTCCACGAGGACCCGGTCGCCGGGAAGGATGCGGATGAAGTTCTTCCTCATCTTTCCGCTGATATGCGCGAGCACCTGGTGCTTGTTCTCCAGCTCCACACGGAAGACCGCGTTGGGCAACGACTCCACCACTGTGGCTTCTAGCTCAATGGCTTCTTCTTTGCTCAAGCGTTCTCCTTAAAGAGCTGGGCCAGGGTCCCGAACACCTGATCCGGCACGCGGTTTCCGTCCACCTGCCGGTAGTGCTTTCCACCCCGATAGAAGGCCGCCATGGGTTGGAAGGTCGCGTTGAACTCGACCATCCGGCTCTTGAAGGCCTCGGAGGAATCGTCGGCGCGATGCTTCAGCTTGCTGCCGCACGTGTCGCAGACGTTTTCCACCTTGGGGGGTTTGGTCTGCAGATGATAGATTGCGCCGCAGTCGTTGTTGCTGCACACGCGACGACCTACCACCCGCGCTTCCAAGACATTCTCGGGGACTTCGATATCGACCACGATCCCTGTCTCGATGCCCTGTGAGGAGAGGAAAGTCCCCAAGGCCTGAGCCTGTTGAAGGGTTCGCGGATATCCATCGAACAGCACGTCTTGGGTCTCGTCTTGCAGCCGCGCAAAGACCAGTCCGTTCACCGTGTCGTCGTCCACGAGTTTGCCAGCGGCCATGATGGCCTTGGCCCGAAGGCCAATCTCCGTTCCTTTCGAAACGGAATCTCTTAGAATATCTCCGGTTGATAGATGCGTCAAAGCGAATTTGCTCACCAATTGCTTGGCGGCTGTCCCTTTGCCACATCCTGGAGGGCCCAACAAAATGTGAATCTTCATGCTCATTTCCCCCTAGCTCCAGCGCGAGCCAGCCTGCTCGCACTCCGGATCCTTCCCTGTTCCAGGAATCCATCATAACTGCGCATGATCTGGTAGCTCTCGATCTGGGAGACCGTATCCATGGCCACACCCACGACGATCAAGAGGGAAGTGCCTCCGAAATAGAAGTTCAATCCGGAGACGTTGAGGGAAAGCACCAGGGGGAACAGAGAGACCAGCGCGAGATAAACGGCCCCCACGAAGGTGAGCTTGGACAGGATGCTGTCCATGTAGATGCTGGTCTCCTTCCCTGGCCGGATGCCGGGGATGTACCCGCCGGACCGCTTCATGTTCTCCGCGGTTTCGTCGGGATTGAAGACGATGCTGGTGTAGAAGAATGCGAAGAAGACCACCGTTCCCACGAAGATGCACGTGTATACCATCGGGTGGGACTGGGGACTGATGTAGCCCGCCGCCTTGCCGAGCCAGACCCACTGCGTGAACTGAGCGATGGTGGCGGGGAAGTAGATGACGGAACTGGCGAAGATGACGGGCATCACGCCGGCGGTGTTCACTTTCAGCGGCAGATAGGAGCTGCGCTGGCTGGCCATGCGGGAGGAATCCGCCCGGCGGGCGTAGTTGATGGGGATGCGCCGATAGGCGTTCTCCACGAGCACGACCGCGAACAGCACGGTGGCCATGGCCGCCAAAAGAAGGAAATACACTCCTTCCGGAGTGGGATTCGCCCCCCGAACCGAGTTGATGAACAAGGTACCCAGGGTTTGCAACCCCTTAGGCAGTCCCGCCACGATGCCGGCGAAGATCAGCAGCGAGGCGCCGTTGCCCACGCCCCGCGCCGTGATCTGCTCGCCGATCCACATGACGAAGATGGAACCTGTGGCCAAGGTGAATCCGCAGAGCAGCTTGAAACCAAGCCGGCCCGACATGACGACCACTTCCGGCCCCATGCCCTGCGCGAGGGCGGCCACGCCGAATCCCTGGACGAAGGCCAGGAAAAAGGTGAGATAGCGCGTCCACTCGTTGATCTTCTGGCGACCGGCTTCACCTTCCTTCTTCTGGAGCTGCTCCAGGGCCGGGATCACCGCGCCCATCAACTGGAGCACGATGCTGGCGGTAATGTAAGGCGTGATACCGAGGGCGAATACGGAGAACTTCTTGAAGGCGCCGCCCGAGAAGAGGTCCACGACATTGAAGAGATCGCCGGCCTTGCCAAGGCTCTTGGAGAGGGCTTCCGCGTTGACTCCGGGCACGGACACGTGCACTCCGAGCCGGTAGATCACCAGCATGACCAGCGTGAACAGCAGGCGCTTGCGAAGTTCCGGATTCGAGAACAGCTGGCGGAGTTTATTCATCCAGGGGCACCTTTACTCTGCCGGCTTCGGGCAGGGTTCCTGTACCGTTCCGCCCTTGGCCAGAATGGCCTCCCTGGCGCCCTTGGTGACCCGGTCCGCCACCACGGTGACCTTGCGGGTGAGTTCGCCGGAGGCCAGCACCACGATCTTCTCGATGCGCTGGTTGACCAGCTTCTTGTCCCGCAGGGACTCCAGACAAACCGTATCCCCGTCCTTGAAATGGCTGGAGATGAGGGTAAGCCCGACTTCCTGGGTCATGGGCGTGAAGATGTTGGTGAAACCGCGCTTGGGAAGACGCCGATGCAGAGGCATCTGGCCGCCCTCGAATCCACGCTGAGAGCTGTAGCCCCGGCGGGACTTCTGGCCCTTCTCGCCGCGGGTCGCGGTCTTGCCCATGCCTGAGCCCTTGCCCCGGCCCACGCGCTTGCGATTCTTGACGGCGCCCTCAGCGGGCTTGAGTTCGTTCAATTTCATGACTTATCCCTTCACCGTGACGTCGATGAGATAGGGAATGCGCTTGACGATTCCATGCACATTCGGCGTGTACTCGCACTCCCTCGTATCCCCGATCTTCTTGAGGCCGAGGGTCTGGACGAAGGCCCGGTGCTTGGGGACCGTGCAGATGGTGGAGCGCTTGAGGGTCAGTACGACCTTCTTTCCGATCAGCTGGGACATGTTAGGCCTCCGCCTGATCCAGGCCACGGTTGGTCAAGACCGTGTAAGGATCCATGAGGTTCTCGAAACCGGCGAAGGTGGCCCGAACCACGTTATGCGGATTGGAGGAACCAAGGCTCTTGGTAAGCACATTGTGGATGCCGGCCGCTTCCATGATGGCGCGGACCGCGGCGCCGGCGATGACACCGGTGCCCTCTGGAGCGGGCTTCATGAGCACGGAGCCACTGCCGAACCGACCGGTGACCGGGTGGGGAATGGAACCGGTGGGAGTCACGGGAACGCGCATCATATTCCGCTTGGCGCTCTCGATGCCCTTCTTGATGGCAGAAGGCACTTCGAGCGCTTTGCCGAGGCCGAAGCCGACCTTGCCATTGCCGTCGCCGACGACCACCAGGGCGGAGAAGGAGAAGTTCTTGCCCCCCTTCACGACCTTGGTGACGCGGCCCACGTAGATGACCTGGTCCTTGTACTCACTGCCTTGCTGTGGAGTTTCCTGGGGGTTCTTATCGGTGTTAGGCATTGCCATGGGGCCCCTCCTCAGAATTGGAGCCCGGCTTCGCGGGCGCTGTCGGCCAGCGCCTTGACGCGGCCGTGGTAGACGTAGCCATTGCGGTCGAAGACCACCGCGGTAATGCCCTTCTCTTTGAGGCGGGCAGCGATACTGGCGCCGACGGCCTTGGCGGCCTCGATGTTGGCGCCATTCTTGAGCTTCGCGCGAAGATCCTTCTCCAGACTGGAGGCGGCGGCCAGGGTTACCCCCTGGGTGTCGTCCACGGCTTGGACGTAGATGCGGCTGAGGCTCTTGTAGATGGTCAGGCGCGGACGCTCGGGGGTCCCGGCGATCCGGCCGCGGATGCGCTTCTTGGTTTTCTGTCGGCGAAGTTGGAGATCGTTGGCCATGGTTTCCCCTTACTTCCCGGTCTTGCCGGCCTTGCGGCGGATGACTTCGCCGGTGTACATGACGCCCTTGCCCTTGTATGGCTCGGGCTTGCGGAACTTCCGGATGTCGGCGGCCACCTGCCCCACCAATTGGCGGTCGATGCCCGTGACGGTGATGTGAGTGTTCTTTTCCACGGCGATGCCGATGCCCGTGGGGGCGTCGTAGAAGATGGGATGGCTGTAGCCCAGGTCGAGGCGGAGCTTGACACCTTCCATGGCGGCCTTGTAGCCGACGCCGACGATGTCGAGTTCTTTCTTCCAGCCCTGGGTCACGCCCAGGACGGCGTTGTTGATGAGAGCGCGGGTGAGACCGTGGAACGCGCGGTTCCGGGCTTCGTCATTGGGCCTGGCCAAGACGATGGAATCGGCCTGGACATCGACGGTGATTCCCTTGGGAATGGGGCAGCTGAGCTTGCCCTTGGCACCTTCGACCACAGCCTCGGCCCCGTGGACAGTCACGTTCACGCCTTTCGGCAGTGCCACTGGCTTTTTTCCGATGCGAGACATGGTTGATCCTTGGAGTGAATAGAAGCGAAAGGGTTACCAGATGTGAGCCAGGATCTCCCCGCCCAAATTCTGCTTGCGGGCTTCCTTGCCCGTCAGCACGCCCTTGGGGGTGGAGAGGATGGCGATGCCGAGTCCACCATTGACCTCGGGGATCTCCTTGACGCCGGCATAGACGCGCAGGCCGGGGCTGGAAATGCGCTTGAGGCCGTGAATGACGGATTCTCCGCTCTTGATGTACTTCAGGTTGACGATGATGTAGTTTCGGCCCTCATGTTCCACGCTCTTGAAGCCGTGGATGTAGCCCTCGCGCTTGAGGACCTCGGAGAGGTGTTCCTTCATGCGGGAGGCGGGCACCACGACAGCGTCGTGGCCAGCCATGATGCCGTTGCGGAGCCGGGTCAGGTAATCAGCGATGGGATCGGTGTACATGGTTTCCTCGTCTTACCAGGAGGACTTCTGAACGCCGGGAAGCTCGCCAGCGAGGGCGTGCTTCCGGAAGCAGAGACGGCAGAGTTCGAATTTGCGCATGTAGCCGCGGGGGCGTCCACAGACCTTGCAGCGGTTGCGGTGCTGGGTCGAGAACTTGGGCTTGGAAGCGTCTTTGTATCGTTTTGCGATGCGGGCCATGGGGTCTCCTGGCTACTTGCGGAAGGGCATGCCCAGATGGGTGAGCATGGCGCGAGCTTCAGCGTCGTTAGGGGCGGAAGTCACGAATGTGATGTTCATGCCCTTCACCTTCTCGACCTTGGAGTAGTCGATCTCCTGGAAGATCAGCTGGTCCTTCAGGCCCAGCGTGTAGTTGCCGCGGCCGTCGAAGGACTTGGTCGGCACACCGCGGAAGTCGCGAACTCGGGGAAGGGACAGGCTCACCAGACGATCGAAGAATTCCCACATGCGCGGACCGCGCAGGGTCACCATGCAGGCGATGGGCATTCCGGCGCGCAGCTTGAACTGCGCAACGCTCTTCTTCGCCTTGCGGACGACGGCCTTCTGTCCGGCGATGGCCGTGAGCTCTTCCACGGCGGTATCCAGCACCTTGATGTTCTGGATGGCGTCGCCGACGCCCATGTTGATGACGATCTTCTGGAGGCGGGGCACCTGCATGGCGGAGGTGTAACCGAACTCCTCTTTTAGCTTGGGCACCGCTTCGGTGTGATAGCGCGCCTTGATGCGGGGTTCCGCAGCATTCGGCATCGTTTCCTCCATTTCCGGGGAGCGACTACGCCCCCAGGGTTCGGGAGAGCGGGAGGGCTTGGGTTCCGGCGATCCGGTCCGTTTCCTCCCAGCCTCGGGTTGTTGGTTTCCGCCGCAGGCGTCCCGGCGACGGAAGGGTAAGTATCTCGTACTTCAGCGTGAAATGCAGTGGAAAAGTTGTCGGTTGTCAGCTCAAGAAGACGCGGCCCCTGCGGGGCCGCGTCTCTAGATTTCCTGGTTGCCGGCCACCGGAAACTACTCGGCTTTCTTGCGTGCGGTCTTCTTGGCGGCTGGAGCCTTCGGAGCCGCCGGAGTTTTCGCGGCTTTTTGAGTCTTCTGAGCCTCGGGGGCCTTCTCGGCCTTCGAGTCCACCCGGGCCACGTTGGAAGCGTGGATGGGGGCTTCCTTCTGGATGATGCCGCCACCCTCGCCCGTCTGCTGATTGGGCTTGACGGCCTTCTTGATCATGTTGATGCCGGTCACCAGCACACGGTTGGTGGCGGGGCTGACCTTGGAGACCTGGCCGCGCTTGCCCTTGTCCCTGCCGGTGATGACGACGACTTCGTCGCCCTTCTTGAGCTTCATCTTGACCGGTTTGTCCATTAGAGCACCTCAGGGGCGAGGGAAACGATCTTCATGTACTTCCGCTCGCGCAGTTCGCGGGCCACGGGTCCGAAGACGCGGGTGCCCACAGGCTCGCCATCCTTCTTGATGATGACGGCGGCGTTCTCGTCGAAACGGATATAGGAGCCGTCCTTGCGGCGAAAGGCCTTCCGCTGGCGGACGATGACGGCCTGGACGACCGCCTTCTTCTTCACGGTGCCGCCCGGAATGGCTTCCTTCACGGACGCGGTGATGACGTCGCCCAGCTGGGCGGTCTTGCCGACGCCGCCCCCCAGGGGCAGGATGCAGCAGATCTTCTTGGCGCCGGAATTATCGGCGACGGTGAGCATGGATCCCATCTGAATCATGTCGGCTCCTTACTCGCCAGCCTTCTGGACGATCTCAAGGACCGTCCAGCGCTTGCGCTTGGACAAGGGACGGGACTCAACGATCTTGACCTCGTCGCCGATCTGGCAGGCGTTGGTCTCGTCGTGGGCCATGAACTTGTTGCTGCTCTTGACCGTCCGGTTGTAGAGGGGGTGCTGGAACTTGCGCTCCACCTTCACCACCACCGTCTTGTCGGCCTTGTTGGAGACCACGATGCCGTTACGAATCATTTTGTTTTCTAGGCTCATGGCTTACCTCACTTGGCCGACTTCATCTGAAGGGCGGTCTTGACACGGGCGAGCTCTCGCCGCGTCTTCCGGATCTCGGCGGTGTTTTCCACCTGACCCACGGCGTGCTGGAAGCGGAGAGTAAAACGCTTCGCCGCCAGATCCGCCTCGAACTGCGCCAGTTCCTCGGCACTCTTGCCCGCCAGTTCTTTGAAAGGCTGTTGCTTGCTCATCTCACTCCTCCGGCGGCGTGCGGGAAACAAATTCGGACGCCACGGACAGCTTCATCTGGGCGAGGCGCAAGGCTTCATAGGCGGTCGTCTCGTCGACACCTTCCATTTCGAAGAGAATCCGGCCGGGGCGAACCACGGCGACCCAGCCATCGGGCGCGCCCTTGCCGGAACCCATGCGGGTCTCGGCCGGCTTGCTGGTGGTGGGACGATCGGGGAAGATTCGGATCCAGATGCGTCCGCCGCGCTTGATGTGGCGGGTCATGGCGATACGGGCGGCCTCGATCTGCCGGTTGGTGACCCAGCAGTGCTCCGTGGCCTTCAGGCCGTAATCGCCGAAAGAAAGCTCGTTCCCGCGAGTGGCGATACCCCGGGTGCGGCCTTTTTGTACCTTGCGGTGTTTGACTTTGTTCGGCATCAACATAGGTTCACCTCAGCGCTTCACAGTTTCGAGGGCAGCCTCGGCCAGGTTCACCCACACTTTGACGCCGATGATGCCGTAAGTGGTGTGAGCTTCCGCGAAGCCATAATCCACGTTCGCACGGATCGTCTGGAGGGGCATCTGACCCGAGAGGTAGTCCTCGGTGCGGGCGATCTCGGCGCCGTTCAGGCGGCCGGAGACCTTGATCTTGAAGCCCTTGGCGCCGAAGCGGATGGCGGCCTCTTCCGCCTTGCGCATGGCGCGGCGGAAGGCGATGCGGCGCTCGAGCTGCTGGGCGACGCCCTCGGCCACGAGCTGGGCATCGATCTCGGGCTTCTTGATTTCCTGGATGTCGACGCTCACGGGACGATTGAGTTTCTTCTGGAGATCCTCGCGCAGCTTGTCGATCTCGGCGCCCTTGCGGCCGATGACGATACCGGGGCGGGCGGTGAAGATGCGCACCGTCACCTTGTCGGCGGCGCGCTCGATGTCGATCTTGCTGATCATGGCGTTCAGGCCGTGGAGCTGGGCCTTCAGCTCCTTGCGGAGCTTCAAGTCCTCATGCAGCAGGTGGGCGTACTCGCGCTTGGCGAACCACTTGCTGTGCCAGTTCTTGGTGTGAACGACGCGGAATCCGTAGGGATGGCATTTCTGGCCCATGGCTTATTCCTCCCGACCCAACTGGAGCGTGATATGGCAGGTGCGCTTCTGCACGCGATAGGCGCGACCCATGGGCGCAGGTCGGACACGCTTCATGCGGAAGCCTTCGTTCACGAAGGCGGCCCGAACGATCAGTTCGTCTGGGTTCACGGCAGGATCCTTGTCGACGGCGTTGGCGATGGCGGAATCAAGCAGCTTCCGGATGGGCGCAGCGGCGTACTTCTTGGTGCTGCTGAGAATCCACTGTGCCTCGCCAGCCTGCTTGCCGCGGATGAGATCGACCACCAACCGGGCCTTCTGGGCGGAGCCGCGCAGATGCCGGATCGTGGCGCTGGAAACGATGTCGCTCATATCACTTCCCCTTCGCCTTGGCGTCGGACTTGCCGGCGTGGGCCCTGAACGTGCGGGTCGCGGCGAACTCGCCGAGCTTGTGACCCACCATATTGTCGGTTACATAGACGGGAATGAACTTGTTGCCGTTGTGAACGGCGATGGTGAGGCCGATCATCTGGGGGATCACGGTGGAGCGTCGAGACCAAGTCTTGATCACGCGCTTGTCCATGGCCGCCTGGGCGGTCTCGACCTTCTTCTGCAGGTGGCCGTCGATGAATGGCCCTTTCTTTAGCGAACGTGCCATGTGTGACTCTCCTAGTTGATCCGCT
>Ga0172286_1299116_pt1 | contig 11724 bp, 10 predicted proteins | sample Plaics_8_FD_136004 | JGI IMG/M metagenome (GOLD analysis project Ga0172286, IMG submission 136004) | Wetland microbial communities from Old Woman Creek Reserve in Ohio, USA - Plant_deep_8_15_core_1 metaT (Metagenome Metatranscriptome) | ecosystem: Environmental > Aquatic > Freshwater > Wetlands... | reverse complement strand
GTCAAACACCTTGCGCACCTGCCCTGCTATGTGTTCGGCTACAGCGTGACCGGCGTTTTTCAGTTGCACAGCAAAGAGCGGGCTGCAAAGGTCATGCAGCAGATCCAGCAGTCGGTGCGTTTTCCGGGCGAAACGATGATCATCAATATCGAGGGCGGCAACTACCGATTCGGACGCAAATTCAGATGGATGCGCGGATCGCGGATTGTGTGATGTATGACCCTCGGCATGGTCCGCACACACATACGCCGGCGACCGACTCAGTCGTAGCGCTCTAGTCTCCCCGAAGACAGAAAAAAACGCGCGACTCATCATTTGGGATGGTCGATGCCGCCCTTTGAACAGAAAAACTGGCTTCTCGACACTTTTTGCCGCCGCTCTCCATATTCATCCATCCCCAGAGCATTTATTTCGGATTCAACCCGGCAGCGCCGGAAGGTCGATCCATGCCCTTCGACGAGTGATCGAGGTACGGGTTTGAGCCCGCTTCGTCCATTCTCCGCCTTGCGGTAACAGGGTTTATTTCTATCGCTCGAAAACGTGCCTCAGCCCGTCTCGACTTGCGTTCGTCATTGCTATACTCATTTGCACAATACGGTTAAAAACATTCCATTTAGCCGTTACATCAATACGATATGGCACATAAAAAGGCTGTCCTTGACTATCTAACGCAAATAAGTACATATTATTGCCGCAAGAGTACCAAAGTTTCTGTAGGGAAGATCCTATATTGCACCTGTCGATGTGTAGTTGACATCGGCTTCTAACCCGAATCCAACATGGAGACAGAATCATGAAACTTAAAGCATCGCTGGCCTTGGCCTTTGGCTTGGTTACTGGAATGGCTCACTCTGCAACTGAATTGGTTATCGCGACTGTTAACAACCCACACATGATTGAAATGCATCGGCAAAGCAAGAGCTTTGAAGCTGCCAATCCGGACATCAAGCTGAAGTGGGTCACTCTGGAAGAAGGGGTTCTGCGTCAACGTGTTACCAACGACATCGCTACCAAGGGCGGTCAATTCGACATCATGACCATCGGCATGTATGAAACACCGATATGGGGCAAAAAAGGCTGGCTGGCCGAAGTAAAACCAACTGCGGAGTATGACGCGGACGATCTGCTACCAGCCATGCGTAACGGTCTGTCGGTTGATGGCAAGCTCTATGCCGTACCGTTCTATGGCGAAAGCTCGATGCTGATGTACCGCAAAGACTTGGCCGACAAAGCGGGCATTACCGTTAAAGAGCGTCCGACCTGGACTGAAGTCAAAGATCTGGCTGTGAAAATTCATGACCCGAAGAATGGGGTGTACGGCATCTGCCTGCGCGGCAAGCCGGGCTGGGGCGATAACATGGCGTTCCTGAGCACGCTGGTTAACACCTTCGGCGGCCAATGGTTCGACATGAACTGGAAGCCGCAACTGGATTCAAAACCCTGGAAAGACGCGATCACGTTCTACGTCGATCTGCTGAAGAACTACGGTCCTCCCGGATCGTCCGCCAACAGCTTCAACGAAATCCTGGCGCTGTACAACGAAGGCAAATGCGGCATGTGGATTGACGCCACGATTGCTGCTTCGTTGATCACCGATCCTGGCCAGTCCAAGGTAGCCGACAAGGTGGCTTTTGCCCAAGCACCGACGATGGTCACTCCGAAGGGTGCCAACTGGCTGTGGGCCTGGTCATTGGCCATCCCGGCCGGTTCGCAAAAGGTTGAAGCTGCGCAGAAGTTCATCCTGTGGGCGACCAGCAAGGAGTACATCAACCAGGTCGGCAAAGACGTAGGTTGGGGTCGTGTTCCTACCGGTACCCGCAAGAGCACGTATGCCAATGCGGAGTTCCTGAAAGCGGCCAAGTTTGCCACCGCGGAAAAACTGGCGATCGATACGGCCAATCCGAATGACAGTACGTTGCCCAAGAGCCCGTACGTTGGTGTGCAATTTGCCGCCATCCCCGAGTTCCAATCGATTGGTATCGCAGTAGGTCAACAAATGAGTGCGGCACTGGCGGGCAAAACGTCGATCGACGACGCCCTGAAGGCTGGGCAAGTCGCTGCTGACCGCGAAATGAAGAAGGCCGGCTACTACAAGTAAGAGTAGAAGAGTAAGCCGCCATCCGTGGGCGGGTGCTGGGATTTCTCCCTCAACATCCGCTCATGGGTCTTTCTTTACTAGAGGTCCACGCCTATGAAACGCCTGCTCCCTCGCATCCTGATGGCGCCTTCGATCATCACACTATTTCTGTGGATGATCGTGCCGCTGGTGATGTCGATCTATTTCTCGGTCATCCACTACAACCTGATGCAGCCCGAGCGGGTTGGATTCGTTGGTTTGGCCAATTTCGAATACTTTATTACCGACCCCTCATTTATTACGGCGACGGTCAACACCTTGTTATTGCTGGGCACTGTAATCGTGATCACGGTGGTGTTCGGTACGATGATCGCACTACTGACCGATTCGCCATTCCCCGGTCGAAACATCGTCAGAGTCCTGCTGATCTCCCCATTTTTCGTCATGCCCACAGTGAATGCCCTGTTGTGGAAGAACATGATGATGCATCCCATCTACGGAATCCTGGCGCAGGTGTGGATGTTCTTTGGCGCCACACCGGTTGACTGGCTGACCGACTGGCCGCTGTGGAGCGTGATTGTCATCGTCTCCTGGCAATGGCTACCCTTTGCCACGCTGATCTTCGTGACTTCATTGCAGTCGATGGACCGCGAGCAGCTTGAAGCATCACGCATGGACGGGGCCAACTACCTGCAGCAGTTGCGCTACTTGTATCTGCCGCACATGGCGCGCTCGGTCGCCGTCGTCGTGATGATCGAAATGATTTTCCTGCTCAGCATCTTTGCGGAAATCTACACGACCACGGGTGGAGGCCCAGGCGATGCCAGCACCAACATGGCGTTCATGATCTTCAAGCAAGCCTTGCTGAATTTTGACGCCGGAGTCGCCTCGGCCGGAGCGCTGTTTGCGGTAGTCCTCGCCAACATCGCGGCCGTCTTCCTGATTCGCATGGTTGGCAAAAATCTCGATAAGTGAGCATCTCATGACCCAACTTCAAATCAATATGGCTGTGCAGGTTCTGCGCACAATGCTCGCCTGGGCGACGGCACTGCTCCTGTTTTTTCCACTCGGCTGGCTGGTTCTGACGGCCTTCAAGACCGAACTGCAAGCCATCTCAGTGCCGCCCCTGTTTTTCTTCAAGCCAACATTGGAGAACTTCTCGATCGTGCAGGAGCGTAGCGATTACATGCTGTACGCCCAGAACTCGCTGATCACTAGCGTCGCTTCAACCGCGCTGGGTTTGGCACTGGCGTTCCCAGCGGCGTATTCGATGGTTTTCTTCTCCGGCAAGCACACCAAGGATATCCTAATGTGGATGCTCTCAACCAAGATGATGCCGGCGGTCGGAGCTTTGGTGCCCATCTACGTGATAGCCCAAGTCTCGGGGCTGCTCGATTCGCGCACCGCGTTGATCATAATTTTCACCTTGAGCAACCTGCCCATCATGGTGTGGATGCTTTACTCGCACTTGAAAGAGATCCCGGGCGAGATTCTTGAAGCGTCGCGAATGGATGGTGCCACGCTGTGGCAGGAGTTCCGTCTCGTGCTGTTGCCTCTGACTATGGGGGGACTGGCCTCAACGGGCTTGTTGTGCCTGGTTCTGAGCTGGAACGAGGCGTTCTGGTCGCTCAATCTGACCGCCGCCAAAGCCGGTACCTTGGCCGCGCTCATCGCACAGTACTCCAGCCCTGAAGGTCTCTTCTGGGCCAAGCTGTCCGCCGCTTCATTCATGGCCATTGGACCCATCGTGGTGTTTGGCTGGTTCAGTCAGAAACAATTGGTGCAAGGCCTGACCTTCGGCGCCGTCAAGTGACAATTTAGGGAGACATTCAATGGCTTATCTACAACTGCGCGGCATCGAGAAATCCTTTGGCGAAGCGCGCGTCATCAAGGGCGTTGACCTTGAAATCAAGCAGGGTGAATTTGTGGTGTTCGTCGGACCGTCCGGCTGCGGTAAATCTACGCTGCTACGCCTGATCGCCGGGTTGGAGGTGGCTACGGCCGGCTCCATCATCCTGGAAGGGCGAGACATCACCAACCAGCCTTCAAGCAAGCGCGACCTGGCGATGGTGTTCCAGAGCTACGCCTTGTATCCGCACATGAGCGTGTACGAGAACATGAGCTTTGCACTCAAGCTGGCCAAGGCCGACCCGGCCGTGATCAAGGACAAGGTAGGGCGTGCGGCCAAGATTCTGAACCTGAATGACTATCTCCAGCGTACGCCGAAGGAGCTCTCCGGCGGCCAACGCCAACGTGTGGCCATCGGCCGTGCGATTGTGCGCGCACCGAAGGTTTTCCTGTTCGACGAACCGTTATCCAATCTCGACGCGGCCTTGCGCGGACAAACACGTATCGAGATCGCCAAGCTGCACCGCGACCTCGGCGCCACCACCATTTATGTCACCCACGATCAGGTCGAAGCCATGACGCTCGCCGACCGCGTGGTGGTATTGCGCGACGGTCTGGTCGAGCAGGTCGGAACGCCTCTGGAGCTTTACGACCGCCCGGCCAATCAATTTGTCGCCCAGTTCATCGGTACGCCGCGGATGAACGTCATCTCGGCCGCCAAGATCCCGTCGTTCGGGAAGGACTCGAAAATCAAGGTGCCTGACGGATGGTTTGTTGGATTGCGTCCAGAAAACGTCAAGCTGGTACCGGAGAACGAAGGGCATTTCCGCGCCAAGGTGGAACTGGTCGAGGCGCTAGGCGCCGAGACGCTGATCTATGTCAGTACCGAGCAAGGGGCGCAACTGGTCGCGCGTCAGACCGACCGAACCCATCTGGTTGTGGATGCCAAGGTCGGTGTTCAGATCGACACGGCCACCGCCCACTTCTTTGATGCGCTCGGTCGCATTGCTCACATCAATCATTCAAATGTCGCAGAGGAAAAAGTATGACGAATTCGACTCCGTCGCCCCGGGTAATGCTTCATCTGGGGCTGGGCTCGTTCCACCGTGCCCACCAAGCGCTTTATATGCATATGTTGAGAGAAACGGGGGATACCCAGTGGAGCCTGGCGGGCGGCAACATCCGTCCGGACATGGCCGACACCATTGCCGCGCTGGCAGCCCAGGGCGGTGAATACACCCTGGAAACCATCACGCCGAACAATGAGCACGCTTATACCCGCATCACCTCGATCCGGGAAGTGATTCCCTACGAACCTGAGCTCAAGGCGCTGATCGCCCGTGCCGTCGATGCCAACACACGCATCATTTCCTTCACGGTAACGGAAGCCGGTTACTACCTGGATGCGAACAACGTGCTTGATTCGGCCTCAAGCGATATTGCCAGCGATTTTGCGGCGGTTAAGGCCGGCAAGCCCGGAAGTACCATCTACGGTGCGCTCGCCGCCATGCTGAAGGCGCGCATGCTGGCTGGCTCCGGCCCGGTGACACTGCTCTGCTGCGACAATCTGCGCCACAACGGCGACCGTTCGCGTAGTGGTCTGATGCAGTTCATCACCAAGCTCGGTGACAAGGATTTATTGGCCTGGGCCGAAGCCAACACGACGAGCCCGAACGACATGGTCGACCGCATTACGCCGCGGCCGACCGCCGATGTCGCCAAACGCGTACTGGCGGCCACGGGCATTGTTGATGGCGCGCCGGTCATGGGCGAGAGCTTCCTGCAATGGGTTATCGAAGATAAGTTCTGCGCAGGCCGTCCGAACTGGGAAAAAGTCGGCGCGCAGATGGTCGACTCGGTAGCCCCGTATGAGGAAGCCAAGATCCGCTTGCTGAACGCCACGCACAGCTGCATTGCCTGGGCCGGAACGCTGGTCGGCTACCAGTTCATCCACGAAGGCACACACGACGCGGTGATTCGCAAGTTCGCCTACGATTACGTCACGGATGACGTCATTCCCGTGTTGTCGCCCAGCCCGATCGATCTTGGAGCGTATCGCGACGTGGTGCTCGATCGCTTTGGCAACCCGGCAATTCGCGATACGAACCAGCGTGTGGCAATGGATGGTTTTTCCAAGATTCCCGGTTTTATCGCCCCAACCATACGCGAGCGCTTAGCACGCAATGAGAGCATTGCCAGTGTCACCATGCTGCCGGCCCTTTTTCTGGCCTATCTGCAACGTTGGCATCGCGGTGAAATTTCCTACACCTATGAGGATCAGGCCATGGACCCGGCGGTGGCGCATGCCATCTGCGAAGCGGCTGATCCGGTTGCGGCCTATTGTGCCGACAAGGTCTTGTGGGATGAATTGGCCGGCAAACCCAGCTTGGTCGAGGCGATGCGCATGGCCTGCGCGCGCGTAAGCACGTTTGTAACGGAGCATTAATGAATACGGCTGCAACAGAGAGTAACGATCCTCGATCAGCACAACGGCTGAGCGACCGTCACGCGGTGCTGACCGGTGCTGGCGGTGGGATTGGGACTGCTGTTGTAGCCGCTTATCTGCGCGAAGGTCCAAAATGCCGCGCGGTGGATTTGGCCAACCAGTTGAAGCCGTTTTTCAGGAAAATCCCATGGTTGCCCACACTGGCCCACTAGTAAATCGGAGACGCCAGCCCGAACTCGAAGCGGACTTCAACCGAAGTCCCTCACTGGGCTACGAGCCGTCGACCGAGGTGGGTTTCATCCGTTGCCTGGATCATGGCTTTCCTACGCCGCTGGCACGCTGGCATTGTCACGACGAATACGAGTTGCACCTGATCACCGAAACCACGGGTAAAGCGTTCGTCGGTGACTGGATCGGCCCGTTTGAGCCGGGTCACTTGGTTCTGTGCGGCCCTCGGCTGCCGCACAACTGGATTTCTCTGGACCTGCCGGCAGAAGGCGTGGCCAAGCGCGATATGGTCATCCAGTTCAAGCACGAACCGATTGAAAATGCCCGTCGATCGATTCCCGAGCTGAACGAATTGATGCCTCTGCTCGAACGCGCGCGCCACGGTATCGAGTTTTTCGGCTTTGCGGAAAGCGGCCAGGAACATTGGTATAAGGTCAAGGCCGCAAGGGGACTGCGACGACTCACGGCTTTCCTCGACTTGATGAGCGAGCTGACGCGATGGACCGACTACCGCTTGCTCTCCAGCGTGCAGATGCAAGGTGGAGACAACGACACCGAACTCGATCAGATCAACTACATCGTCAACCGCATTACCGACAATGTGGCGCAATCGTACACGGCGGCCGATGTCGCGGCCGATCTGGGCATGAGCGAAAGCCGTTTCTCGCGCTTTTTCCGTCGGGCGACGGGCAATACGTATACCGATTTCGTCAATCGCGTACGCATCAACCGCGCATGCCAGTTGCTGATGAGCTCGGATTCTTACATTACCAATATCTGTTATGAAGTCGGCTTTAACAATGTCGCCAACTTCAATCGCCGTTTTCTGGAAATCAAGGGTGTCACACCATCCGAATTTCGCAGGCAGGCGGAAAGCCGTTTTGGAGACATCTCAGGCTAAACCACGTACTGAGCAACTGTTGTCGGATGATCCAACCGCCTGTTACCGGCCGCAACGAAGGCCGGTGTTCAATCACCTATTTTTGGAGAATTAGCCGTGAAACAAGCCGTAATGGAAAAACCCGGAAGCATACGTTTCGAAGAAGTCGCCGAAACGCTGCCCGGTGTCGGAGAAGTGCGAATCCGGGTTCGGCAGATCGGAATCTGCGGTTCCGATATTCACGTCTGGCATGGTTTGCACCCGTTCACACCCTACCCGGTGATACAGGGTCATGAGTTCATGGGAACCGTCGAGGCGATCGGCCCTGGTGTAGACAAAGCTCCTGCGATCGGTGCCAAGGTCACGGCTCTGCCGCAGATCGTCTGCGGCCACTGCAATCCGTGCAAGAAAGGGCGCTTCAACATCTGCGAGAACCTTAAGGTACGCGGCTTCCAGGCCGACGGTTGCGGACGCGAGTTTTACAACATCCCGGCCGAACGCCTGGTTCTCCTGCCTGACGATTTTTCTGCCGACCAGGGGGCCTTCGTCGAGCCGGTATCCGTTGCCGTTCATTCCTGCAGTCGCGCCGGAGACCTGACCGGGCGCAACGTCGTCGTCCTCGGGGCGGGCACGATAGGTAACCTGATTGCCCAAGTGGCCAAGGTTCGGGGCGCAGCCAAGGTGTTGATCACCGATATCGCCGACTATCGACTTGAAGTCGCGAAAAAGTGCGGTGTCGATTACGCCGTCAATACTTCGCGGGAGTCGCTGAAGGATGCGACGAGCGCGGCCTTTGGCGAAGCCGGTTTCGACATCGCCTTTGAAGCGGCCGGCGTCGAAGCCTCGCTGGATTCGGCCGTCAAAGCCATCGAGAAGGGGGGAACGGTCCTCATCGTTGGCGTTTACGGCAAGCCGCCCGTGGTCAACATGAGCGTCGTCGGCGAGCACGAGATTGTTCTGGCCGGAAGCATGATGTACTGGCGTGACGATTGGGAAAAAGCCGTGCAGCTTCTCGCTTCGTCGATCTTGATCGCTCCGCTGATTTCCCGCCATTTTCCGTTTGCCGAATGGCCGGAGGCGTATCGCTACATCGACACGAACGGATCGACCAGCATGAAGGTGATGGTCGATCTGTTGAGTGATTGATTCGCTAGACTGATCGCGACATTGACAGCACCGGCTGCGTTTCCGACTCGGAAACCAGCACGGTAAGCAGGTTGCTGGTGAGCTGGATGCGATCCGTATCGGAGAGCGTGACCACGCCCTCGGCCTGTAATTTGTCCAGCGCCATTTTGACCATACCGACGGCGCCTTCGACGATCAGCTGGCGAGCGGCGATGACCGCAGCAGCCTGTTGCCGACGTAGCATGGCCGAAGCGATTTCCTGCGCATAGGCAAGGTGGGTTATTTTGGCTTCGATGATCTCCAGCCCGGCCAGTTCGACGTGCAATTGGATTGTCTCCGTAAGCACTTGCGCCACGGCGGCCAGATCGCCGCGCAGGGAATTTCGACCCTGCGCGTCCCCGTCGTAGAAACGCGTACTACTCACCGCGCGGATCGCCGACTCGCTCTGGATGGCCAGGAAGCTGGCATAGTCTTCGACTTCAAAACTGGCCTTGGCGGTGTCGTTGACGCGCCAAGCGATGACGGCAGCGACCTCGATGGGATTGCCGGCCATGTCGTTGACTTTGAGTGTCGGCGTATTGAGGTTAACAACGCGCAACGAGATATTCTGCCGCTTGCTGAAAGGGTTGAACCAGAAGAAACCACCCTCCCGAATCGTGCCGGAATAACGGCCGAAGAAAATCAGGACACCCGCGATATTCGGTTGCAGAATCACGAAACCCTTGCTCAGAAAACCGAGTATCAGGATGGTGATGACCGCCAATATGGGCGGCTCGCCCCGGTGCAGCACGCTGCCCAGAAAAAGCCAGATAGCTCCAGCCAGCACCAGCAGCCACAGAAATAGCGCCAGCCAACCTGAAATGTAGTGCGCTTCCTTTTCGGAAATGTTCTCGTCGCTCATCCCGCTCTCCCACAAAATGCTGTGTCGTTATTATCAACCGAATGAAGTCGTTGACCACGGCGAACACAACGAAAAATGCCCAGCCAAGGCGAACCGGCTGGGCACTTTCTTTTCGTGGCCCGTCAGGCCGGTGCCGATGTGCGGATCAGATGATCGAAGGCGCCAAGAGAAGCCTTCGCGCCTTCGCCCATGGCGATGATGATCTGCTTGAAAGGCACCGTGGTGCAGTCTCCGGCGGCAAAGACGCCCGGCACTGAGGTCTGGCCGCGCGCATCGACCTCGATCTCCCCGCGCGGCGACAGATTGATCGAACCCTTGAGCCAATCTGTATTGGGCAGCAAGCCGATCTGCACGAAGATGCCTTCGAGTGGGATCGTGTGTGACTCATTGTTCGCCCGATCCTTATAGACGAGACCATTCACTTTTTCGCCATCGCCTGTCGCTTCCGTGGTCAGCGCATTGGTAATGACCTTGACGTTGGACAGGCTGAATAGCTTGTTCTGCAATACGGCGTCGGCACGCAGTACGGTATCGAATTCGATCAGCGTTACGTGGGCAACAACGCCGGCCAGATCGATGGCCGCCTCGACACCTGAATTGCCGCCGCCAATCACCGCCACGCGCTTGCCCTTGAACAAGGGACCATCGCAGTGGGGGCAGTAAGCCACGCCTCGTCCCCGGTATTCCTTCTCGCCTGGCACGTTCATTTCACGCCAGCGCGCGCCGGTGGAAATGATCACCGACTTGCTCTTCAGCACGACACCGCTAGCCAGGCGAACTTCCGTAAGGCCGTCCTCCCCGGGTACCAGGGCCTCGGCGCGTTGAAGATTCATGATATCGACGGCGTACTCGCGCACATGCTGCTCCAGCCCGGCGGAGAGCCTTGGGCCGTCGGTTTCCTTGACCGAAATGAAGTTCTCGATCGCCATCGTGTCGAGTACCTGTCCGCCGAAGCGTTCAGCCACAACGCCGGTACGTACGCCCTTGCGCGCCGCATAGATCGCCGCGGCCGAACCAGCCGGCCCGCCACCGACGACAAGCACGTCGAAGGCTTCCTTGGCGGCGAGCTTCTCGGCTTCGCGCGCAACGGAACCGGTATCGAGCTTGGCGATGATTTCCTCAAGCGTCATGCGCCCCTGCCCGAACGGCTCACCGTTCAGATAAACAGTCGGCACGGCCATGATCTTGCGTTCGTTCACTTCGCTCTGGAACAACGCGCCGTCAATCATCGTATGGCTGATTCCGGGATTGAGCACGGACATCAGATTGAGTGCCTGAACCACATCCGGGCAATTGTGGCAAGACAACGAAATAAAAGTCTCGAAATGATACTGACCGGGAATGGCACGAATCTGCTCGATGACCTCCGGCTCGATCTTGGGCGGATGACCGCCCGTCTGCAGCAACGCCAGCACCAGCGACGTGAATTCATGCCCCATCGGAATTCCGGCAAAGCCGATGCGCGCCGGTTCGCCAGGGCGAGTCACCGCAAACGAGGGTTTGCGCGCGTCCTGCCCTTCCTTGCTCGAACTGACCTTGTCGGAAAGCTGAACGATATCGTCCAGCAGAGCATCCATCTCCTGCGCCTTGTCGCTGTCGTCGAGCGAAGCGACAAGTTCGATGGGTTGCTGAAGTCGCTCAAGATAAGCTTTGAGTTGAGTCTTGATGGTAGCGTCGAACATTCTTGTTCTCCCTAGTCTTGAAACTGAATTAACCGCGAAGTACGTGAAGCAGTCGCAATTCGATGTTCTTCGCGAGCTTCGCGGCTGTCCTGCCTTGCCTAGATCTTTCCAACCAGATCGAGCGACGGGGCCAGCGTGGCTTCGCCTTCCTTCCATTTGGCCGGGCAGACTTCACCGGGATGGGAAGCTACATATTGGGCGGCCTTCAGCTTGCGCAACAATTCGGACGCGTCGCGCCCGATGCCGCCAGCGTTGATTTCGATGATCTGGATCTTGCCTTCCGGATCGATCACGAAGGTACCGCGTTCGGCCAGGCCGGCTTCCTCGATCATCACGCCAAAGTTGCGGCTGATCACGCCGGTTGGATCGCCGACCATGACGTACTCGATCTTGCGGATCGTGTCCGAACTGTCGTGCCAGGCCTTGTGCGTAAAGTGGGTGTCGGTCGAAACGCTATAGATTTCGACGCCCAGTTTCTTGAATTCGGCGTAGTTGTCGGCCAGATCGCCCAACTCGGTTGGGCAGACAAAGGTGAAG
>Ga0172286_1017539_pt1 | contig 11727 bp, 22 predicted proteins | sample Plaics_8_FD_136004 | JGI IMG/M metagenome (GOLD analysis project Ga0172286, IMG submission 136004) | Wetland microbial communities from Old Woman Creek Reserve in Ohio, USA - Plant_deep_8_15_core_1 metaT (Metagenome Metatranscriptome) | ecosystem: Environmental > Aquatic > Freshwater > Wetlands... | reverse complement strand
GATTTGTGTAATTTTTACTTTAGCCATAGTTTCTTAATCTAACCGTTAAAAACTTTATTTAAAGAAACTCCACGGAGTTCAGCAATGCTTTGGGCATCTCTTAATTCTAGAAGTGCCATAACAGTTGCTTTAACCAGGTTATGAGGGTTCGATGAACCCTTAGATTTTGCTAACACGTCGGTAACTCCAACGCTTTCAAGCACGGCGCGCATAGCACCTCCTGCTTTAACGCCAGTACCATGAGATGCAGGTTTAATAAAAACACTTGCACCGCCATATTTAGCTATCTGTTCATGAGGAATAGTTCCTTTAAAAACAGGAACCTTAACCAAGTTCTTTTTAGCGTCTTCAACACCCTTTGATATTGCGGTTGTTACCTCGCTTGCTTTTCCAAGGCCATACCCTACAATACCATTCTCGTTTCCAACAACAACAATTGCTGAAAAACTGAATGTCCGACCACCTTTAGTAACTTTAGTTACCCTTTGAATGCTAACCAACCTATCTTTAAGTTCAAGATCGCTGGATTTAACTCTTCTTATATTCGTATTTGCTGACATATCCACTAGATTTTTAGTCCGCCTTCTCTTGCTGCATCAGCCAAAGCCTTAACGCGGCCATGATAAAGATAACCATTACGGTCGAAAACAACCTCAGTTATCCCTTTTTCTATTGCAACCTTAGCGGCGAGTTGTCCTACAAGACGAGCCTGTTCGGTTTTATTAATACTGGTTTTCTCCTTAATATCTTTAACTAACGATGATGCAGCAGCAAGCGTAACGCCTTTTGAGTCGTCGATAAGTTGAACATAGATATCAGTGTTGCTCCTGAAAACCGTTAAACGGGGCTTCTCGGTAGTACCGGTAATTCTCTTGCGGATTCTCCTCTTAATTCGGAGTCTTCTCTCTGATTTTGTCAAAGCCATTTTTAGACAGTTTTAAAGGTTATGCACCTGCTGATTTACCAGCTTTTCTTCTTAATACTTCGCCTACAAACTTAATACCCTTACCTTTGTATGGCTCAGGCTTTCTGAGTGAGCGAATTTTAGCTGCTACTACGCCAATGAGTTGCTTATCGATGCTTCGTAGGGTTATAGTAGGATTCCCTCTACGCTCAGTTTTAGCTTCTACTTTTACTTCGTTTGGAAGTAAAACATGAATATCATGTGAAAAGCCAAGGCTAAGTTCTAGAACTTGTCCTTTAGCTTCGGCCTTGTAACCGACACCCACTAATTCTTGCTGAAGTTCCCATCCCGTCGAAACACCAATAACCATATTATTGATTAGTGCACGGTATAAACCATGCATTGAACGATGACGTTTTTGGTCTGTTGGTCTGGTGAGAACAACAGAATCTCCCTCCAAGTTAATAGCGATGTCAGGGTCAACTTTCTGGGATAACTCCCCCAGAGGGCCTTTTACGCTTACCACATTATCAGCGCTAATTTTAACGCTTACACCCTTTGGTAAGTTTACAGGTTTTTTTCCGATCCTCGACATTTGTAATTATTGTTTAATATTAGTAAACATAGCATAACACTTCACCGCCAACCTTCTTAACGCGTGCTTCCTTTTCAGTCATTACGCCATGTGAAGTGGTGATGATAGCGATACCTAATCCGTTAAGTACGCGTGGCAGTTCGTCTGCAGCAACATAACGTCTCAGTCCTGGGCTACTTACGCGCTCGATATGCTTGATAGCACTTTTCTTTGTTTCAGGGTTATACTTTAGCGCAATTTTAATCTTACCCTGTTTGTCATCCTCTTCAAGTTTATAGTTGAGGATATACCCTTTTTCAAATAGAATACGGGTAATATCTTTCAATATGTTTGAAGCGGGAATTTCAACCACACGGTGGTTTGCCATAATGGCATTCCTTAACCGGGTTAAATAATCTGCAATTGGGTCGGTAATCATTTTAAGTATTGTTATAAGTTTTACCAACTAGCTTTCTTAATACCTGGGATCAAACCATGAGAAGCCATTTCTCTAAAGGTGATCCTGCTTATTCCGAATTGACGCATATATCCGCGTGGCCTTCCGGTTAGCATGCAACGATTGCGTAAACGAATAGGATTAGAGTTTTTTGGTAGTTTTTGCAAACCAACATAATCACCTTCTTCTTTAAGTCTAGCACGCTTTTCAGCATACTTAGCAATGAGCTTTGCACGTTTAACTTCACGGGCTTTCATCGACTCTTTAGCCATACACTAGTTCTTTTTAGCGTTTTTAAATGGTAATCCAAATTCGCGGAGTAAGGCGTATGCCTCTTCATCAGATTTAGCTGAGGTAACAATGGTTATCTCCATGCCAAGAATCTTGTTTATCTTATCGATATCAATTTCGGGAAAGATAATTTGCTCCTGAACTCCTAGGGTGTAGTTTCCACGACCATCAAACTTATCGCTAATCCCTTTAAAATCACGAATACGGGGTAGTGATACAGTGTTAAGTCTTTCGAGAAACTCGTACATACGTTCACGGCGAAGCGTAACCTTCAAACCGATAGGAACGCCCTTACGAAGTTTAAAGTTAGAGATATCCTTGCTAGAGTTGGTTTGGATAACCTTCTGACCAGAGATATTGGTTAGCTCATTCTGAGCATTCTCAATAATCTTCTTATCAGCAACAGCTTGTCCGATACCCTGATTGATAACAATCTTCTCTAAACGGGGAACCTGCATTACGCTTTTGTAGTTAAATTCCTTCATTAATGCAGGAATTATCTCCTCGCTGTATTTTTTCTTGAGGTTTGGTACGTATTCCATTACTTAATCTCCTCTCCTGATTTTTTAGAAAAGCGAACTAATTTACCTTTATCGTTCAGCCTGCGACCAATTCTGGTAGCTTTGCCGGAAGTAGGGTCAATTAGCATAAGGTTCGAAATATGAACCGGTGCTTCCTTTTTAATAATTCCGCCTTGGGGGTGCTTGGCGTTGGGTTTAGTATGCTTGGATACCATGTTAACGCCTTCAACGAGAGCGCGGCTATCTTTTATGATAACGCTAAGCACTCTTCCCTGCTGGCCTTTGGACTCACCAGAATTAACGAACACCAAATCCCCTTTTTTTATGTGTAACTTACTTGCCATCAGTGTAATAATTTACTTGTTATAATACCTCTGGTGCTAGGGATACAATTTTCATATAGCTATCGCGAAGTTCTCGAGCAACTGGGCCGAAAATACGCGTTCCGCGAATTTCACCTGTTGCATTAAGAAGAACGCAAGCATTATCATCAAAACGGATGTATGATCCGTCGGGACGTCGCATCTCTTTTTTAGTGCGAACCACTACAGCCTTGGTTACGGTACCTTTCTTAACTTCGCCACCTGGCATAGCACTTTTTACAGTAACTACAATTTTATCGCCAATGCGGGCATAACGTTTAGCTGTACCGCCAAGTACTCTGATGCAAAGCACTTCCTTTGCACCGCTGTTATCAGCAACTGTTAATCTACTCTCTTGTTGTATCATGGCTACTTAGCTTTTTCAATGATTTCAACTAATCTCCAACCCTTTGTTTTACTCATCGGGCGGACTTCCATAATTCTTACAACATCGCCTACACTTGAAGTGTTGGCTTCGTCATGAGCGTAGAATTTGGTAGTTTTATTAACAAACTTACCGTAGATTGGGTGTTTTACTTTTCGTTTAACAGCAACCACGATGGATTTTTCCATTTTGTTACTTAAAACAACGCCAATTCTTTCTTTACGTAAATTTCTTGTATTCTCTTCCATCGCTATTTAGCTTTTCTTGTTCTCTTTGAGATTACGCTCACCAAGAATAGTTTTCAATCTTGTAATATTCTTGCGGGTTACAGTAATCTTCATAGGATTATCGAGAGGCGAAATATTATGATTTAGCTTTAGCTTTAGCAGCTGTGCTACTTCATTTTCAATGCGCTCCTCCAGCTCCTTGGTTGTTAGTTCTCTTATCTCTGCTGTTTTCATAGCTCGTTAGATAGTTGTTTCAGTGTAATCGTTACGAACAACAAACTTAGTTGCAATTGGTAACTTTTGCGCTGCTAAGCGTAATGCTTCCTTTGCTACTTCGTACGATACTCCTTCGGCTTCGATAATAATTCTACCGGGAGTTATAGGAGCAACGAATCCCTCAGGTGCACCTTTACCTTTACCCATACGAACTTCGGCTGGTTTTTTGGTTATCGGTTTATCTGGGAATATACGGATCCATATTTGACCTTCACGTTTCATATAACGGGTCACTGCCTGACGAGCAGCTTCAATTTGGCGGCCGGTAATCCATGTGCCTTCCAGCGCCTTGATACCGAATGAACCGAATGCTAGCTGATGTCCACGCTGTGCATTACCTTTCATACGGCCTTTTTGCTGCCTCCTGAACTTAGTTTTCTTTGGCTGTAACATTTCCTAATAGTTCTTTTAGTTCTTTAAACTATTTCCTTTTCTTTCTTGGTCCGCGCTGTTGCTTACCTTGATGATTGTTAGCATGTGCTGGAGTATTAGCAGCGGCTGTTCCGATGTTTGGGGACAGATCGCGCTTTCCATATACTTCACCATTACAAATCCATACCTTGATTCCAATTAAGCCTACTTTGGTGTGAGCCTCAGCAAGAGCGTAATCGATATCGGCACGGAAGGTGTGTAGAGGAATTCGTCCTTCTTTGTAAGTTTCGGAACGAGCCATCTCGGCTCCACCTAAACGTCCAGAGATTTGAACCTTAATACCTTCAGCTCCCATCCTAATGGTAGAAGCAATAGTCATTTTAATGGCACGGCGGTGAGATATACGTCCTTCAATCTGGCGAGCGATGTTGTTACCAACAATAACAGCATCTAGTTCTGGACGCTTCACTTCGTAGATATTGATCTGAATCTCTTTTTTGGTGATTTTCTTAAGTTCTTCTTTAAGTTTATCAACCTCTTGACCACCTTTACCAATAATAATGCCTGGTCGGGCTGTATGTACTGTAACAGTGATCAGTTTCAGCGTACGCTCAATTACAATCTTTGAGATGCTGGCTTTTGCAAGCCTCGCGCTGAGGTATTCGCGTATTTTGCTGTCCTCAACGATTTTTTGAGCATAGTTGTTTCCACCATACCAGTTAGAATCCCATCCTTTGATGATTCCTAACCTATTTGCTATTGGATTAACTTTATTTCCCATCTAGCTAATTTTTTTGAGTATCGTTATTTACTGCACTGTCTAAAACAACGGTAACGTGATTCGAATGCTTACGAATTCTATGTGCACGTCCCTGAGGAGCGGTCCTGATACGTTTTAGTTGTTTTCCTTGATCAACAAATATTTCCTTTACAAAAAGGTTTGCTTCTTCAAGGCGAACGCCTTCATTTTTTGCTTGCCAGTTGGCAACAGCTGAAAGAAGTAGTTTCTCAACCTTAACTGATGCTTCTTTTGAGGTAAACTTCAGGATATTAAGGGCGGTATTAACTTCTTTACCACGTATCATATCTACAACCAAACGCATTTTGCGTGGAGATGAAGGGCAATTGCGAAGTATTGCAAAAGCTTTCTTCTTTTTCTCCTCCTTGATTTGGTTGGCCATTAATTGTTTTCTTGCACCCATTGCTAAGTTTCTTTAAAATCAATTCACTTATTTGTTCTTATTACCTGCATGTCCACGGAAGGTGCGCGTTGGAGCAAATTCGCCAAGCTTATGCCCTACCATGTTTTCGGTAACATATACCGGGATAAACTTATTCCCATTGTGAACTGCTATGGTGTGTCCAACAAATTCAGGAGAAATCATAGACCTTCTTGACCATGTTTTTAAAACTGTCTTCTTTGTAGCAGAATTCATTTCCCCTACTCGTCTTTCTAGTTTATAGTCAATAAAGGGGCCTTTTTTGAGTGATCGACTCATAGCTTATAATTTATCTAATTACTTTTTCCTGCGTTCTACAATAAACTTGTTGGAGCTGTTCTTCTTGCGACGAGTTTTATAACCCTTTGCAGGAATACCCTTGCGTGAGCGTGGGTGACCTCCAGAAGCACGACCTTCACCACCACCCATTGGGTGATCAACTGGGTTCATAGCAACCCCTCTTGTGCGAGGACGGCGTCCTAACCAACGTGAACGACCTGCTTTACCTGATTTCTCAAGGGCATGGTCTGAGTTAGAAACAGCACCAATCGTAGCTTTACACTCTGTTAGAATCATTCTAGTTTCACCGCTAGGCATCTTAATGATTACATACTTACCCTCACGAGCAAGGAGTTGTGCATAAGAACCTGCGCTTCGAGCCAATTGACCGCCTTGTCCAGGACGTAACTCGATGTTGTGAATCAAAGTACCCATCGGAATCTCCGATAAGTATAGCGCGTTGCCAATTTCGGGGGCAACCCCCATACCTGACATAATAACTTGACCTATTTTTAGGCCATTAGGTGCTATGATATAACGTTTGTCACCATCTGAGTACTCAACCAGTGCGATACGTGCAGTTCTGTTTGGGTCATATTCAATAGTTTTCACTACTGCATTAACGCCATCACGCTCACGCATAAAATCGATAAGCCTATATCTACGCTTATGTCCGCCACCCACATAACGCATGGTCATGCGGCCTTGGTTGTTCCTACCACCAGTCCTTTTTATTGGACGGATTAGGGATTTCTCAGGTGTTGAGGTTGTTATCTCTTCGAAAACACCTATAACTTTATGTCTCTGTCCTGGTGTAACAGGTTTTAGTTTCCTTACAGCCATTCTTCTTAAATGTTGCTATAAAAATCAATCTTTTCACCTTCTTTCAACGTTACTATGGCTTTTTTGAAGCTATTTGCGCGTCCTGATAAGAAACCTGAACGTGTAAAACGTGACTTCAATTTTCCTGCGTAACGAATTGTATTTATCGAATTGACGGTTACACCGTATAACTCTTCTATGGCCTTTTTAATCTCTAACTTGTTGGCATTCTTCTCAACAATAAAGCCGTATTGGCTTAACTTGTCGCTTAAGCGCTCCATCTTCTCAGTTACTATTGGCCTAATCAAAATGTTCATCGCTCTTTTTGTTTATGATACTTTAAACATCTTATGTAATACGTCAACCGAACTCTCTACCAGAATAATTGTGTTAGCATCAAGAACTTCATATGTATTTAAAGATGAGGCTAATACAACTTTTTGTTTCTGTAAATTTCTGGAGGACAAATATATATTTTTATTTGGTTCGCTTAACACAAATAAAGACTTTTTGTCGCTCACGTTAAGATTATTGCAAATTGAGATAAATTCTTTGGTTTTTGGAGCTTCGAAATTGAAGTCTTCAATTACCACAATTTTATTCTCAATGGCTTTGTGAGCTAAAGCGCTCTTACGTGCCAATTGCTTTACCTTTTTATTGAGCTTAGATTCGTAATCACGTGGTCTTGGACCAAAAACGCGTCCACCTCCACGGAAAAGTGGGGATTTTATGCTACCAGCACGTGCAGTACCAGTACCTTTTTGCTTCTTCAGTTTGCGAGTACTTCCGGATATCTCGTTTCGCTCTTTCGATTTAGATGTACCTTGACGTTGGTTGTTAAGATATTGCTTAACATCAAGATAAATTGCATGATCGTTAGGTTCAATGGCAAAGATTGTGTCATTGAGGTCGATCTTTCTTCCGGTTTCCTTTCCAGCTATATTTAGTACGTTTATTTCCATTATTTCTCAATAATTAAATATGAACCCTTAGCTCCTGGAATAGAACCCTTGATAAGTAGCAAGTTGCTCTCTGGGATCACTTTTAAAACTCGAAGATTAGTGATCTTTACTTTGTCACCACCTGTACGTCCGGGTAATCTCTTACCTGGGAAAACACGCGATGGAAAGGATGATGCACCCATAGAACCGGGAGCACGAAGACGGTTGTGCTGTCCGTGGGTTTGACCGCCTACGCCGCCAAATCCATGACGCTTAACAACGCCTTGAAATCCTTTACCTTTAGTAATACCTGAAACATCAACCCATTTGTCTTCGTTGAAGATATCAACTGTGATAACATCACCTAATTGGTGACCTTTATCCCAATCTCTAAATTCAATAACCTTACGCTTAGGAGTCGTGTTTGCTTTTTTGAAGTGACCTAGTAAAGGTCGTCCGGTGTGCTTCTCTTTCTTGTCATCAAAAGCGAGCTGAATGGCACTATATCCATCCTTCTCGTTAGTTCTGACCTGAGTAACTACGCAGGGACCAGCTTCAATCACAGTGCATGGTATATTCTTACCCTCGGCACTGAATACGGAAGTCATTCCGATTTTGCGTCCAATTAATCCTGCTGACATTTTTTAATCAATTAATGATCAAACTCATACTTTAATTTCTACTTCGACTCCGCTTGGAAGTTCGAGCTTCATGAGAGCATCGATAGTCTTCGGGGTGGAGCTGTAGATGTCGAGTAAACGCTTGAAAGAGCTGAGTTCAAATTGCTCTCTCGATTTTTTGTTCACGAACGTTGAGCGGTTCACTGTAAAAATCCGCTTGTGTGTTGGTAGCGGAATAGGACCACTCACCACAGCGCCTGTTGCTTTAACAGTCTTCACGATTTTTTCGGCAGACTTGTCAACCAGGTTGTGGTCATACGATTTTAGTTTAATTCTAATTTTCTGGCTCATTGTTATTACTGCTAAGTAATTTTTTATTCTTCTTCTTTAATTACTTTACCACTTGTGCTCTCAATAATAGTCTTTGCAATGTTGGCAGGAACCTCAGCATAGTATGAAAACTCCATGGTTGAAGTAGCTCTTCCAGATGTAAGAGTACGAAGTACAGTTACATATCCAAATTGTTCGGACAGTGGCACTTTGGCTTTAATAACGCGGGCAACACCTTTTGATTCCATACCTGTGATCTGTCCCCGGCGTTTGTTGAAATCGCCGATAACATCACCCATGTACTCCTCGGGGGTTACCACTTCTACTGCCATAATAGGCTCAAGAATTATTGGGCTTGCTTTAGGGCAGATATGACGGAATGCTTGGCGTGCGCAGATTTCGAAAGATAGTGCATCGGAGTCTACGGCATGGAATGAACCATCCTTTAGAGTCACCTTCATGCTTGGCATTGAATAACCAGCAAGGACACCATTTTTCATTGCTTGTGTAAATCCCTTTTCTACAGGAGGTACAAACTCCTTAGGAATATTTCCACCCTTAACATCGTTAATAAATTGTAAACCGGTTACACCCTCATCGGTTGGTCCTATTTCGAATACTATATCAGCAAACTTACCTCTACCACCTGATTGCTTCTTGAACACTTCGCGATGGTTAACAGTTTTGGTGATTGTTTCTCTATAGGCTACCTGAGGTGCACCTTGGTTGATGTCTACACTAAATTCTCTTCTTAGACGATCCACAATGATCTCGAGATGAAGCTCGCCCATACCTCTGATGATAGTTTGACCACTATCCTCGTCGGTATTAACTCTAAAAGTTGGATCCTCCTCAGAAAGCTTGTTCAAAGCAATTCCAAGTTTATCCATATCCTTTTGGGTTTTTGGTTCAATGGCAAGTCCAATAACGGGCTCGGGGAAAGTCATAGACTCAAGTGCGATAGGGTATTTCTCGTCGCAAATGGTATCGCCAGTGCGTAGGTCTTTAAATCCTACTGCAGCACAAATATCACCTGCTTCGCAAAAATCGATTGGATTTTGTTTGTTAGCGTGCATCTGGTAAAGACGACTTATGCGGTCTTTTTTACCATTGCGTACGTTATAAACATAACTACCACTATCAATCTTACCTGAGTAAACACGTATGAAAGCTAAACGACCAACATAAGGATCGGTAGCAATTTTAAACGCTAACCCACAGAATGGTTCTTTAATATCGGGTTTGCGAGTTTCTTCTTTTTCAGAATCAGGGTTCATACCTGTAACCGCTCCTTTATCAAGAGGGCTAGGTAAAAATGCAATTACGGCATCGAGTAACCTCTGAACTCCTTTATTTTTGAAAGCAGCACCACAAAGTACAGGGATAATCGCCATGTTTATGGTTGCCTTACGTATCGTTTCAATCATCTCCTCCTGAGTAATAGACTCAGGATTCTCAAAGAAACGTTCTAGCAAATCATCATTGAATCCTGCAACAGCTTCAATGAGCTTTTCGCGCCATTCAGCCGCTTCTTCTTTCATTTCAGCAGGAATTTCTTCGTATCTGAAATTTAGAGTTTTTGTTTCAGGATCATCAAACCAGATAATCGCTCTATTCTCAATTAAATCTACAACACCCCTAAAGGTATCTTCAGCACCGATAGGTAGCTGAATTGGTATTGGGTTAGCACCAAGTTTTTCTTTTATCTGGCTAACAACTGATAGATAATCGGCTCCAGTACGATCCATCTTATTGACGAATGCGATTCTGGGAACACCATACTTATCGGCTTGACGCCAAACAGTCTCACTTTGTGGCTCTACGCCCCCAACAGCACAAAACGTTGCAACGGTACCATCAAGTACGCGAAGCGAACGTTCAACCTCTACAGTGAAATCAACGTGACCAGGGGTATCAATAATATTAACTTGATATTGCTGATCGTTATACTTCCAAAAAGTAGTAGTTGCGGCAGATGTAATAGTAATACCTCTCTCCTGCTCTTGAACCATCCAGTCCATAGTAGCAGCTCCGTCGTGAACCTCTCCAATTTTATGCGTCTTACCCGTATAATAGAGAATACGCTCGGTGGTTGTTGTCTTACCGGCGTCGATGTGGGCCATGATCCCTATATTACGAGTAAACCTTAAATCTCTGCTCATTCTTAAGTTCTTTCTATCTCTTTAAATTACTCAACTACTAAAATCTGAAATGAGCAAAAGCTTTATTGGCTTCGGCCATTTTATGCATATCCTCTTTCTTCTTGAAAGCAGCTCCCTCCTCGTTGAAAGCAGCCATGATTTCAGCAGCAAGCTTATCGCTCATGCCTCTACCAGTACGCTTACGCGAGTAAAGAATCATATTTTTCATTGATAGAGATATCTTACGATCGGGGCGTACTTCCATTGGAACTTGGAATGTTGCACCACCAACGCGGCGACTCTTAACCTCAACCTGTGGGGTGATGTTCTCAAGCGCTTTTTTCCAGATATCAAGAGGAGCCTTCTCAGAGTCCTTCATCTTGTTAGAAACAATTTCCAACGCATCGTAAAAGATGTTAAACGATACGCTCTTCTTCCCACTTAACATTAACATGTTAACGAAACGGGTTACCAAAGTATCGTGAAACTTTGGATCGGGAAGAATGATTCGTTTTTTTGGTTTAGCTTTTCTCATCGCTATTAAATCTTCAAGAGTTTAATGTTATTTTTTCTTAGGTCTCTTAGTACCATACTTCGAACGGCGTTGGTTTCTACCTTCTACGCCAGAAGCATCGAGAGTACCTCTAATTAAGTGGTAACGAACACCGGGTAAATCTTTTACCCTGCCACCACGAATTAGTACAATGGAGTGCTCTTGAAGATTGTGACCTTCTCCAGGGATGTAGGCATTTACCTCCTTACCGTTGGTAAGCCTAACCCTTGCAACCTTTCTCATAGCCGAATTCGGCTTTTTAGGGGTAGTGGTGTACACACGTACACATACCCCGCGTCTTTGCGGACAAGAATCAAGCGCAGGCGCTTTACTCTTATCTACCAGCTTTGACCTTCCTTTTCTTACTAGCTGTTGAATTGTAGGCATATAAACACTAAATATTTAATTAAAAATACGTTACAAAATGGGTTCGCAAAGGTATTCGTTTTTTT
>Ga0172286_1021551_pt1 | contig 12385 bp, 1 predicted proteins | sample Plaics_8_FD_136004 | JGI IMG/M metagenome (GOLD analysis project Ga0172286, IMG submission 136004) | Wetland microbial communities from Old Woman Creek Reserve in Ohio, USA - Plant_deep_8_15_core_1 metaT (Metagenome Metatranscriptome) | ecosystem: Environmental > Aquatic > Freshwater > Wetlands >... | reverse complement strand
TTTTAATCAATCAATTCGGTATTACCTTTTAACAATCTTAGCAGTTTTAACAATTACGTTATCTGTATTGTACAGAGACATAAAGTAAATACCGCTGCGCAGTTCGTTTAATTGAATTCTGTCAGTTGGAGTAACAACTTCTTTTACAACCTGACCGGCGATGTTTGTAACAACGACTTTAGAGAGTTGAGAAGCATTGGCCACATTAACAAAATCAACAAATGGGTTTGGATAAACCTTAAACTCGAGAGAACTATTTGGATCAGTGATAGTAATAAATTGACCACCAGTTTTGAAAGTCCAGGCAGCAGCATCACTAACACCAGCAAATGCATTTCCAGCATTATCAGTAAGAGCAGTACCATCAACCAATACATAGTATCTTGCATTTTTGTCAAGACCACTTGTAGTGGTATAGTTAACAGTAACAACTTTCCCAACAATCATATCAACAGTAATAGGAATCGTTAATGCAGGAGTAGTAGTATTAACCTTGTAAACAACAAGCTTACCACCAGCACCCAAAATAACATTTTCGCTAAAGGTCATTTTGAAAGTAGGATGATTGTTAGCTAACACATCATCAAGAGTAGGAGTCATAACAACCAATTGTGGAGCTGTGAAATCTCCGGTAGTGTAATTCAGAGTTTGACCTGCGAATTTGTTACCTGCCAAATCTACAATAGCATCATTCAGAACTACTGTAACACTTGTCATCTCTTTAGCGGATACAACGATAGTATATGTATCATTTTGTCCTGTAATATCTACTATTTTACCATTGGTAACAGTAACAGCAGAACCACCGAACAAAAGACCATTAACAGCTTCGTCAAATTTCAAACCAATAGAGAATACAGTACCAACAGGTGTAGAAGGAGGAGTAACAGTAACAACTGGAGCTGAGAAGTCTCCAACAGTAAATTTAGCTTCTTTGCCAGCAAATTTATTACCATTAGAATCGACAACAGAATCAGTCACTTTTATAGTTACTACAGCTTTTTCAGCTGCGGAAATTGAAACAAGATAATCAGTTCCACTACCCACAACTTGCTTGATAGTACCATTTGTAATAGTTAAAGCAGTTCTGCTAAAACCAGTAACAATTTCATTGAATTTAAAGCTTACAATGAAAGTAGTTTCAATTGGCACACTAGGACCAGTAATAACCAATGTAGGAGCAGTGTTATCACCAACTTTATAAGTAAAGCTTGTTGTCCCGGCAATTTTATTACCAGCTTCATCAGCAACAGTTGAAGCAACTGATAATACTACAGTAGACATATCAGCAGCTGTAACATCAACTGTACAAACATTGCCAACAATTGGGTTAACAACGATAGTACCACCAGTAGCAGTGATATTGCTGGTTGCTACAATTGCATCAGCGCTGAAAGTTAATACAACAGAGAAATTCTTTTTCAGATTATCTCCTGTAGAAGGTTCAGCAGTTACAATCGGAGCAGTAAAGTCACCTACAGTATATTCAAGGTCTTTCCCTGCAAATAAATTTCCAGCAAGGTCAGCAACTGTATTAGGAACATTAATTTTAACAAGAGCTTCTTCTTCAGCAGAAATACTTAATGTGTATTCAGCACCTGAACCTGTCAAGGTACTTAATGTACCACCGACAACATTGATAGTTGAAGCACTAACACCAGTAACAACTTCACTGAATTTCAAACCAACTGTGAAGGTTTTAGCAACAGGTGCAACAGGAGCAGTTACAGCTAAAGTAGGAGCAGTATTGTCTCCAATAGTATAAGTTCTGGTAACAACAGCGGCAAGTTGATTTCTTTCTGAAGTATCTTTAATACCAGTACCTATTGAAAGTGTAACAACATCACCATCAGCAGCAGTAATAGTAGCTTTATATAATTTTCCAGTAAGACCAACAGGAGATACAACAACAGTACCTTTATCCACTGTAATTGTTGAATTGTTTACATTAACCACACCTTCACTAAATTCGATATTTACATCAAATGTTTGTTTAGCAGCAGTAGCAGTAGTTGGTTCAACACTAACAACGGTTGGAGCAGTATTGTCACCTGTTTCAAAATTCCATCTGGTAGGATCAGTAAAGCCAGTTGCAAATACATTATTGCTTGCATCTTTTACAATACCATCAGCAACAGTAACTGTATATGAAGTATTGTCTTTCAATGTATAAAGAACAGGTACAGTAACAACTTTACCAGAAATCATAGCTGGAGTAATTGAAGTACTGAATACAAGTTGATTTGTAGACGATACAGTCTGTTCGTAAACTTTTAATTCAGCAGATGAACCTGCAAATACATTTTCATTGAAAGTTAATTCAAGTGAAATTGGTGATCCTTTTACATTTCTGTCACCATCAGCAGGTTTAAACCCTCCGTCAACAACAAATGGTTTGGTATTGTCACCAACAGTATAAATGTATTCTTTAGCAACAAATGCATTTCCAGAAGCATCTTTCACAGCAGATGAAACCTTCAATGTAACGATAGCAGCATCAGCAGCAGTAATAGATACCCTATAAGTGTTACCACTAACAGGTGCCTGTACAGTTGCAGTAGCATTTTCGCTAACCGAAATAGCTCCTTCAGGAACAGTAACAGTTTCGTTAAATGTAACATCTACATTGAATGTATTCGTCAATCCACCAACACCAGAATTAGGATTAACAATTGCAGTTGGAGCAGTATTGTCACCTACTATATAAGTATATGACTTAGCTACAAATACATTATTTGAAGCATCTTTAACAGCACCAGTAACATTTACGGTAACAACAGCACCATCATTAGCGCTGATAGCAACTGTATATGTGTTCCCGGTTACAGGAGCAGTTACAACATAAGTACCACCAGTTACATTAATAGCACCTTCAGGAACAACTACGAGTTCATTAAAAGCAATACTAACTGTAAAGTCTTTTTTCATATTAGTACTTCCGCTTTCAGGATCTACAGTAGCAGTTGGAGCAGTATTATCACCAACATTAAATGGTCCATAAGTAGCAGCATCCATTAAATTGCCACTAGCATCAGCAATTGTATTGGCAGATTTAACTAAAACAGAAGCGCCATCGGCAGCATTCATGATTACAGTATAAACCGAACCACCATCAGCGCCAGCAACTACAGGAGCACCAGTAGTACCAGTTGCAGTGATAGCAGAAGCTACTCCAAATACATTTTCATTAAATGTCAAGGTAGCAGTTACTGTATTGGCTACTACATTGCCAGTAACAACAACTGTTGGTTTTGTATTGTCACCAACTTTAAAGTTAACAGTCTGAGGCAATGACAAATGGTTTCTGCCAAATTTGTCGGTAACAGCTGTACTAACTGTCAGGCTAACATCAGCTAGATCAGCAGCCTTAATAGCTACTGTATAGATCATATCGCCATCAACACCAGTAATCACAGGAGTTGCAGAAGCGCCAGTTACACTAACAGCACCAGCTACACCCCATACAGCTTCGTTGAACTGCAACGTTACAAGAATGTCTTGTTTCGTTTTCAGATCATTAGTCTGATCATCAGTAATAGTAAGGATTGGAGCAGTATTATCGCCAGTTTTAAAGTTCCAGATAACTGGATCAGCAATACCAGCAAAGTTTACACCTAAAGTAGATTTAACAATACCTGCATCAACCAATACTACATAGTCAGTATTATCAGTTAACGGATCAATAGTAGGAACAGTCAATGTTAATCCATCGGCTGAAATCATAGCTGCATTAATTGTAGTCTGAGAAACCAAAGTATTACTTGCAGAAACATCTTGTTTATACACTTTTACCTTAGCACCAGCTGTACCAACAACAACAGCTTCACTAAATTGAATAGACAAATTAGGATTTCGTAAAACACCGGTTTCAGGAGTTACGCCAGTTCCATCAGCAGGAGTAAGCATAGCAATTGTTGGAGCTAAAGCATCACCAGTAACAGTGAAGGTTAATGGTAAACCAACAAATGGATGAGCAACTGGATTAGAAACAGGATCAATCACATCCACAATTGTATTTGCAAAACTCATTGTTACCACAGAATTGCTCTGTGCAGTAACTACTACCTGATAAGCAGCACCCGATCCTGATACAACCTTCGTTGCACCATTGTTTACTGTAATACTAGTTGCATCAACACCTACAACAGGTTCATTGAATAACAGGTTAACAGTAAATACATTGGTAGCAATAGCACCACCATTAGGAGTAGCAACCAAAGTAGGTGCATTATTATCAGCAACTTTGTAATTGAAATCCTGAGCAACAAATGAATTGAGCGCAAGATCTTTAATACCAGCAGACAATGAAAGCTTAACTGCTGCCAAATCAAGAGCAGTAATAGTAGCTTTATAAACAGTAGGAGATACAGTACTTAAAGCAACAGTTCCACCAGTAATGGTTACATTGGTTGCATTAACACCAGTAACTGCACCATCGAATGTAAGTGTAACATCAAATACATTTGGAGTAGCCAATGGATTAACACCAGCACCAAGAGTAGCAACTACAGTTGGAGCAGAGTTGTCCCCAGTAGTAAATCTCCAGGTAAAAGGATTGCTAATACCAGCCCACCAGTTATGTGTACTTGTTGTATTGGTAAATGATCCATTGTCAGCAAGAATATAATAGATAGTATTATCTAACAATGGAGTAGTAAGAGTACTTGGGAAATCAAAAGTTACCGTATTGGTAGTGTGGTTAATACTTGCACTACCAGCTGGAATTGATTCAATCAATTTGGTGGTCTCATTGAATGTGACTGCATTATAATTGTATTGATACAATCTAATAGTTCCAGCACCAACCATGATATCACGGTCGAATTTCATACTAACACTGGTCAATGTTTTTCCAACACCAACAGCACCATTAGCAGGAATAAACGGAGCAACTAAGTTAGGTTCTGTAGGATCAGCAATATTAAATTTCCAGGTTAAATTATCGTGAATACCAGCATAACTGTTTGGAACAAATGCTCTATCTACAACAAAACCTTGGTCGATACGAATATAATACTGACCAGGAGCAGTAAAATTGAAATTAGTTGCAGGATTAATTGTAACAACATCAGACAATTTATTTGGATCAGCAAGGTTAGAACCTGAAATGCTAACTTTTGCAGCATCAGTAACATCAATTGTTTCAATTGCATTACCATCAGGAGTATCGCCATTGTTGAAATAAATCACCAGATTTTTACCGGCAGCACCAAGTACAACATTTTCGCTGAAGGTCAAAACAAGATTTGAATTGATAGCTACACCAGTTGTATTGTTAGCTGGGCTGTATATTGCAACAGTTGGAGCTACACCATCATCAGTAGCAAATCTCCATGTTGTATTTCCTAAGAACCCTGCATAAGGTCTTTTGTTGAAAGACTTATCAGTTATAGCACCTGCTGGTATTTCCACATAATATTCTCTGAAAGGATCAAAGTTTTTATTAGGAGTAATAACAACATCAAAATTAGGACCTACTATATCTGCATAACTACATGCTGAAGGAAGAATCTCGTCAAATATCTGTCCATTTGAATAACGAATTGTTATTTTACCTGCAGCATCGTTATATGTAACCAGCTCATTGAACGAAATAGTTAATTTATCGGTTGCGTTAATAATTGTAGCAGCAGCAGGTGCAGCAACATGAACAGGATTCAAAGCAGTTCTTAACGGATTGGTAACATCCTCAGTAGTAAAGTTGAATGTACATTGAGCAAGTGTTCTGTTAAGAACATTTCCATTCGGGAAATACAATTCATCTTTTACTGTTTGAGTATGAGCAACACCAGCATTAGCTGTCCAAACAAATGCATAAGCAGTTTGTCCGGCTAAAGTAACAGCAGGAGTCAATTCATAAATTGATTGTGTCGCAGTAGAGATATCTGTAACAGTTCCGGTAAATGCAACCCCATTCAATGTCAGGTAGGCAGCATTGTTCAAATCAGCAGCAGTTGGAGAAACATTGATGTCAACATCAGCACCATCTTGTGCTTTAAGCACTTTTTTATCGAAAGTAACCCTAAATTTAGTGCCAACCAAAATTTGTGATGGACTTGCAGCATTTGTTTGGGTAGCAGTAATAGTTACAACAGGCGATAAACGATCGTCGGTGGTGAAAGTAACACTTTGTGTGCCTATTTCGTTGGCAGCGTCATCTTCCAAAGCACCAGCTCCGGTACCCCCTGTTAATGTAACCGTATAGGTTTCGTTTGAAGTTAGCGGAGTCGTTGGAGTCACAGTAATTACACCAGCAGCGTAAGCCGATGTTGAAGGAACTATAACACCACCTGTTTTAGTAACTTGAACATAAGAAGTAATTACAGCAGGAGCAGCAACAGCGTCTTTAAATAAAGGTTCAAAAGCTGAAGCAATTGGATCCCAGAATTTAATTTTAATACCAGTATTAATATCTACTGTAGGATCAACTTTAGCAGCCGAAAAAGCGGTAACTCCATCATCATAGAAGAACTGCGTAACAGGAGCAGTATTATCTAAAGTTGTATAGTTCCATAGTTCTGTAGCAACGTTTCCGAGATTTACATCGGTAGGTGCTCCACCTACAGCCTGGATAGCCAAACCTGCAAAATAATTTGAAGGAGCAGGAGCAGCATAATCAAAGAAAGCATTGTTATCAACAACAACGAAATAATTATATTCGCTGGTATAGATATTATGACGTTTAATTTCAACAGTACGTTTATCAGCTCCGACAATCACATCAGCACCACTAACAGGTATTACTTCAAAAGCAGCAGCAGTACCAACACGGTAAATCTTAATCCATGAAGCTGTAGCGGTATTTTTCTGAATGTCTTCATCAAAAACCATGAACAATGAATTAGCTGTACCAACAGCAACCATACCAGCACCATCAGCAGGTGTTAACCGTACTGCTCCAAGAGCAGGATTGGTATTGGCTATTAGCAAAGGCTTTCTTTCATCAGCAGTTTTAAACGACCAATTTGTGTTACCAATATAAACAGCGTTGGTTAAATTATCAGGAACAGAAGCTCCCCACACTGTGTTATATACATCTTTAACCAATCCATTTTCAAGCTCTGCGTAATATTCAGTTACATCTGCCAAACCGGGAACTGTAAATGAAACCTGGTCATTAGTAAATCCAGCAGCACTATTTCCAACAGTCATAGCAGCCTGAAGAACAGTGGCAACAAGTGTATTATCCGATTTTTTACGAATAAAAGCTCTTGAACCATTGCCACTTAAAGCAATTTGTTCTGACCATTTAATTTTGAACTGTGCACCAGCACCACCATAACTAACATATTGATAGCCATTTGCAGGGGTTAACAACGAAATCGCAGGAGCAGTACCATCGGTAGTTGCACAATTTACAAGAGTTTCGTCTAATTTGAAAGGAACAGTTTCGTTGGCATTCTTTGATTTATCGACGGCAACGAACCAAACATCATAAGAATGTTTTTCAAGAAGACCTGAAATTTCAAACTGTCTGGAAGTATTGTGTTCTACGTCAAATGAAACACCACTATTTTTTACAATAGTAGGAGTAATAGTAGCAGCAGAATACAAATTATCAGCAGTAACTAAGTAATAAACCTTGATATCGTTAACTGTACCAGTTACTCTTGTAAAGTCCTGAATTGTTAAGTCAACCTTAAGTTTGGTAGTTGAATATGGTGCTACGGCAGTATTTCCAGCAACAACCGGAAGAGCTGTGTCTTCAGTGGTGAAGGTACGGGTAACCAGTAAGTTTGTATTTCCTGCAGCATCTTTTGTCTGTCCAGCCACTAAAGTCATAGTGTAAAGAGTACTTTGAGCCATATCAACCGGAGGATTGATAGTTACAGTACTGCCACTAACAGTGAAATTTCCATTAGCCAAACCTGCAATAGCAGGAGCAATATTCACTGAAGTAATCCAGTTAGTTACCGGAGAAACAGGTTCGCTAAAGGTTAAAATGATATTTGCGTCTACATCAACCTCTGTACCAGCATTAGCAGGACTGTATGAAACACCTGTGAGTACCGGTAAAGTAGCATCAACTGTAGTAAAATACCAGTCGTGAGCAGCAGCATGAGGCAAATTATCAGAATTAAGAGCTGGACTTAGTTGATTTGTAACAGATTTAAAAGCACCAGCATCAATATTGATGTAGTAATTTTTTACATCTACCAAATCATTGATCAAAGTACCGGCTATAGTTGCTTCTGTATTAGTACCGTTCCATGTAATTGGAGTAGTTGAAAGATCCATAGTCTGAGGTGATCCGGGAAGATCAGCACGGAAAATGGTCAACATGTGTACCCCAGCATTTAAAAACATTGGTTCAGTAAACGCAATGGTTAAACCAGTAGTTACATCTACATCATTTGCATTTTGCTTTGGAACACAATTGGCTAAATCGAAAGCTGGGACTGCATCAGAAACAGTTTCGAAATCCCATACAGAAGTGTTAAGTGCATAAGCGCCTGCAAAAGCAGTGGCCACAACTGCACGGTTTCCATAAGTATCGTCAGCTGCAGATGGTGCAGGAGTGGCAGCATCCAACCATTCCCAATTGTTATTGTATTTATCCTTAAATGCTGTAGCAGGTATTTCTACAATGTATTTCGTGCCATATTCAAGTAAAACCGGAATATTAACATTCAAAATAGTATGGGCAACATTACCCCAGCTAAAATTAGCGCTTAACAAATCGATGGTAGCAACTGTAGTAGCAACACCAACCTCAGCTTTTCTAATATAGATAATGCCAGTACCTAAAAATACTTCTTCATCAAAATTAAGTGTCAGTTTAGCGCCACTAATTGGGGCTGAAGCAGCACCCATTGGGGTAGCACCAGCACCATTGGTTAAATCAACACGTGGGCCTTGTGCATCAATGGAAGTAAATTTCTGAGTGGCAGGGTTAATTGCAGCACTTGGCTTACTATTATTTACTGCTAAAAATGCACCTGCAGGTAACGTAATAGAATATGCAGTATTAGGAGTTAATCCTGCGTAAGGAATTGTAACTGTACTACCTACAACTGTAACAAGAGGGTTGAGGGTAGAAACATCTACAGTAACATCAGCAGCAGCACCGGCACCATCTAAAAATAAATTAGTAACAACACCAACTTTGGCCACATTGCGATCAAAATTAATCACAACATTCCCGGCAACAGGAACCTGAGTGGCATTAATAACCGGAGTTATACTTTGGGTTGTTAAATTGGCAGTGCTTATTGTGCTAAATGTTGCATTCCCGGAAACCGGATTGCCAACTATATCTTGCAAACCAGTAATACTTACATAATAAGTACTTGAACCGTCATAATTATAAGTTCCAGGGAAATCTATCGGATCAATAACAATTACAGTACCGGTATTTGAAACACCGTACATTGCATTAGGTGCACCATCAACATCAACAACGTTGAAGTTAATCAAGTCACCGTTAGCATTGTTTTTACGTAATTCAATCAACGAACGGATCTGGTTGTCATCAAGAATAGCAACACCACCACCGATAGTTGTTCTAACCTGTTCAGAAAGGAAAATATAAGGTTTTGCATCAATAGCTACATCAACCAAACCTGTGAAAGCAAGATTTGCATTGTCTCGTGTATTAAATGTAATCAATGGAGACGAAGAGTCAATAGCTTTAAAAGTAGCAAATTCACTTGTTCCGGCTATAGGAGTAACGTTATCCTGATACATGTTCAATTTAGTACCTGTAGCGCCATCTTCATCTTCAATCAATGTAGAAACCCATACACCATAGTAAATTTCAGAATCGAAATCTGCATTGGGGTTAATGGTAACCACATTACCAGAAATAGACATATCAACATTGGCATTAATATCAGTACTTCCAACATTTACAGCAGCACCGTCACCTTTACGGACAGTGATATAATTTTTAATGTTGGTATTTGTGAGCAATACGCCAAATTCGTCACGAGGAGCTTCAGTAAAAGTAACAAGCAGGTTATCTGTTTTTGCTACATTGGTTCTTCCTTGCAATGCAGCTGCGTTGCCTGAAGATTTAAAAGTAGAAACAGGACCTTCAAAATCCTCAGTTGAGAAACTAAAGGTTCCAGTTACTGCAAAATTAGGACTGGCAGCAAAAGTATCTTTAAACTTATTGGCATTGACAATTACCTGATAATTAGAAAGGCTTTTCCAGCCGTTTCCAAAAACATCGCGATGCACAGGAGTAATAGTGACAATTTTATTGGTACCATCAATAGCTGAGGTGTAATCAACACCACCATCAGCAAGTGTAACCCATGTAGAACCAACTGTATTGTATTTCACAGTAACATCACCAACTGCAAGGCCGGTAAGTGCTTCGTTGAAAGTAATAGTAATAACACCATCTTTATCAACATTGGCAACTGAACCTGCTGGAGCAATAGTCAAAGCAGGCGCTCCACCTTCCCCAACTGTAGTAACAACATATGTAGGAGGAAGAATGTCATTGGTAAGTACATTTTGAACATTTGCTGCAGTAGTCGACGAAGTATTTGGAACAGTAGCATTATCAATTGCAATGTAATATACATCGTATAAAGTTCCTGAAGCAAAAGTAACACCAGCGTTGGTTTGGGTTATCCAGGCTTCGTGATCAGTAGTACTATATGCACCACCACCTAAAGACTTACGTGGAAGCACGATGCCGTTGTCAATAATATTCTGTACTGTAACAGTAGCACCATCAGGAACTACCAAATATTTAACAGTTACAGGAAGACCCGGAAGAGCCAAGCTAGAAGGGTCACTCATCGTTGTTGACAAGTACAAAGTGGTAGTATTCAAATAGGCCGCCGTAGTAGTAGCAGGAACAGCACCAAGCGCAGTAAATACAGGAGGTAACAAGTCACCTGCAGTGAAAGTATAAGTTGTAGCGCCATTATTAAGATTGCCTTGATTATCGGCAAACTGTGAGGCAGCACCAGCATACGAAATTACGTAAACAGCGTTTGAAAGCCAACCAGCAGCTGCGGTTGGTGCAAATTCAACAACATTATTACCTTTATAAGTGGCAGTAAATCCAGCAAAACCTCCACCATTTTCAGTCATTGCAAAACGAGCTGTGACGTTTTCGTTAACAGCAAGAGCAGTTAAACCAGATTTTTGCAAAGTTAAAGTAGCAGGGTAGAAAGTGTTGTTTTGTACGTTGTCAACAAAAGTAAGTTTAGGTTTTTCCAACTTTTGCACATCAACATGAGTAACAGCTACACCTGCAGTTAAGTTAGCTGTAGGAGGAGTAGCATCCTGTGCCTGGAAGTTCCAGGTACCATTATCATTGATACCAACATATTTATTTGCATTGGTAGAAATATCCTTAATGGCAAGTGGACCAATACGTACGTAATACTTCTGAAATTCAAGTAGGTTATTTGTTGGATCGATTGTTAATGTATTTGCAGCAACTGTAACCTTTGGAGAAGTAGCAACATCAAAAATTTCGACAAGATCGCCAACTTCGGTATAAAGGCCAATATTGCCGGTTCCTTTAAGTATAGGTTCTGAAAATGTAACAGTTAAGTTAGCTCCGAGTACAGCAAGTAATGAACCGTCACGTGGAGTAAACTGAGGAACCCCACCTACAATAGCAACAGTTGGTTTGGTTTCATCGGCAATTGTAATTGCCCAATTACCTGCACCAGCAAATGGAATACCAGCCCAATAGTTACCAGGAACATCAGGGGCATCTTTTAATCTTAATGCGTCACCAGTCGCAGTAACCTGATAAGTGGTACCCTCCACCAGGTCATAACCTGAAGCTGGTCCATAATGAAATTCAATGGTTACTACCTTATTTACGATGGTAGCCGTACTACCAACCGCATTAACTGAATTGTTGCTGCTGATCTGAATCGGGTCCAACTGGACTCCTGTATTCGTGCTCACAGCAATAATACCAGTTCCACTCCCACCAGGCTGAACTGCCTGATCGAATGTCATTGTAAGCGTTACTATACGCGAATTCCCATTGTGAGCAACGTTTAATCCTGGATTAGCAGGACCCCACGTAGTAACAGTAGGTGCTACAGCAACGGCAAACAAGCTGAATATACTAAAAAGTATAAACAAGCTCAAAAACCGAGTAAATGATTTTCTCATAGCATTTGTTTTTAAATTGAACTTAATTGATTGATTGATTGAATTTTAACATTCATTTTTATCTTCATCATAAATTTTGACGCTTTAAATTAGAGTGTTTATAATGCAAACGTATAAAAATTATCAGCATTGTACAACAATAATAGCAGATAAAATAAAAATATTTATCAGCTACATGTACTTATTTTCCTACCTGTTGAGAAGTTTTCACTCATCCTGAGTCAAAACAGAAACGCCACATAATCCATTTTTTTTAAAATTTAAACCTGAGAATTGACAACTCAAT
>Ga0172286_1315810_pt1 | contig 12857 bp, 24 predicted proteins | sample Plaics_8_FD_136004 | JGI IMG/M metagenome (GOLD analysis project Ga0172286, IMG submission 136004) | Wetland microbial communities from Old Woman Creek Reserve in Ohio, USA - Plant_deep_8_15_core_1 metaT (Metagenome Metatranscriptome) | ecosystem: Environmental > Aquatic > Freshwater > Wetlands... | reverse complement strand
GATGCATTTGCGAAGGCACCACCCGAGAACATGTTCAGAAGTCCCAGCAGCCCCTGTTTGGATTGGTTCTGCAGGTTGTTCAACATGCTTGGATCGACACCGGGAAGCACGACATAGGCCCCAAAACGATAGATAAGAAGGATACCAATGGTATACAGTATCCTCTTCCTGAGGTCGTCAATCTTCCAGATGTTCCTGATGGTTTGAATCAGTTTTTTCATTCAAACAGGTTTAAAGTGTGTTTGCTATTCCGCCTAAATCTTCAATGGCCTTTTTGGCTGTAGCCGAGAAGGCATGGGCTGTTACTTCCAGTTTGGCTTTCAGTTCTCCGCGACCGAGGATCTTAATTTTGTCTTTCTTGGAGACAAATCCAGCTTCGATGAGAGTTTCCTGCCCGATAGCCCGAATATTTTTCTTTTCACTCAGCTGCTGCAGGGTATCCAGGTTGATCCCTTTATATTCAACGCGGTTGAAATTCTTGAATCCGAACTTGGGGACACGCCTAACGAGAGACATCTGACCGCCTTCATAACCCAGTTTCTTTGAGTAACCGGAGCGTGACTTGGCACCTTTATGGCCGCGAGTGGACGTGCCACCGTGACCGGAACCGGTACCTCTGCCGATACGCTTTACTTTCTTTGTAGAACCTTTTGCCGGTTTAAGATTACTTAAATCCATGTTTTTATCCTTATCAGAGATTAAACTTCTTCAAATTTTACGAGATGTTTCACTTTTTCAACCATGCCCAGGATCTGGGGGGTTGCTTCGTGTTCCACAGAATGGCGGATACGTTTGAGCCCTAAGGCTTCCAGAGTACGTTTCTGGCGTTCCGTGTGTCCTATTCCACTGCGAACCTGAGTTATCTTGATCTTTTTCATTGCGGTAATGCTTTGCAATTTGATTAACCGTTAAATACTTTGTCCATTTCGATCCCGCGAAGCTGAGCGATGGTATAAGGATCGCGCATCTTGATAAGGGCGTTGATGGTGGCTTTCACAACCGAGTGAGGATTCGATGAACCCTTTGACTTTGCCAGCACATCCTTGATACCTACGCTTTCCAGCACGGCGCGCATGGCACCGCCGGCGATAACACCGGTACCGGGAGCTGCGGGCTTGAGGTAAACCAGTGCGCCGCTGTATTTTCCCAGTTGTTCGTGAGGGATGGTACTTTTGAGAATGGGCACCTTGATCAGGTTCTTCTTTGCATCGTCGATGCCTTTAGCGATGGCAGCGGTTACTTCCTTGGCTTTTCCCAGCCCGTAACCAACCACACCGTTTTCATTGCCCACCACTACGATGGCAGAGAAACTGAAGGTACGTCCGCCCTTGGTCACTTTCGTCACCCTCTGGATGCTGACCAGGCGGTCCTTGAATTCAATTTCGCTTGATTTTACTCTTTTTACGTTAACGTTTGTCATACCTGATTAGAATTTAAGGCCGCCTTCTCTGGCTGCATCAGCCAAAGCTTTAACCCTGCCATGATATAAATATCCGTTCCTGTCAAAAACTACCGATGAGATCCCTGCCTGTACAGCTTTTTCGGCTGCGCTCTTACCTACGAGCTTGGCAATCTCAGTCTTGGTACCCTTGGCATCCTTTATTGCTTTTTCAGCTGATGAAGCTGAAAGCAAGGTCTTGTGGTTCAGGTCGTCGATGAACTGAACGTAAATAGACTTGCTGCTTCTGAATACCGTCATGCGAGGCCTGTCAGGTGTCCCTTCTACGACTTTGCGTATCCTTTTCTTGATCCTGAACCTGCGAAATTCTTTTTTATTACTGGTAACCATTCTGTTATAATTTTTATCGTGAAATCATGTTTACGCTCCGGCTGCGGACTTGCCTGCCTTCTTCTTGATCTCTTCACCCTGGAAGCGGATACCCTTGCCTTTGTATGGCTCAGGTTTGCGGAACGAACGGATCTTGGAAGCTACCTGGCCCAGCAACTGTTTGTCATGCGACTTGAGTATAATGGTAGGGTTCTTGCCTTTATCCGCCGTAGCCTGTACGATAACTTCCTTGGGAAGTTCAAGTACAAGGTTGTGGGAGAAACCGAGAGAAAGTTCCAGGGCCTGGCCTGTTGCAACGGCTTTGTAACCTACGCCGACCATTTCCTGGACAATCGTGAATCCCTCGCTTACGCCCTTGATCATATTCGAGAGCAGCGCCCTGTAAAGGCCGTGCTTGGAACGCTCATCCTTTGCGTCCGTACCTCTCTGCACGAACACCGTATTGTCTTCAATCCTGATAGTGATCTTCGGATCAACCTGCTGGCTGAGTTCCCCGAGCTTTCCTTTAACAGTTACCAGGTTGGTATCCGATACCTTTATCTCGACACCCGCCGGTATTGCAATGGGAAGTTTTCCAATTCTTGACATATATTAAACCTCCTGATTAACTAATGTAACATAAAACCTCGCCGCCAACTTTCTTGACGCGTGCTTCCTTATCGGTCATAACTCCCTGCGAAGTGGACAGGATAGCGATTCCGAGCCCGTTGAGCACCCTGGGAAGACGGTCGCAGTCAACGTATTTCCTGAGGCCGGGCTTCGACACCCTGACCAGTGAATTCAAGGCCGAAAGCTTTGTTACCGGGTGGTATTTCAAAGCGATTTTGATCGTGCCCGGACGGGGTTCGTTCTCAACCTTGAAATTCAGTATATACCCCTTTTCGAAAAGAATACGGGTGATATCTTCCTTGATTCTTGATTTCGGGATCTCTACTACCCGGTGGTTTGCCATGACGGCATTCCTTATTCTTGTCAAATAATCTGCAATGGGATCAGTAACCATTTTATTCTGTATCTGTTTGTTAATATTCTGTTCAAATTACCAGCTGGCTTTCTTTACTCCTGGTATAAGGCCGTTGTTGGCCATTTCGCGGAAATTGATACGTGAAATCCCGAAGAGTCTCATATAGCCCTTGGGCCTGCCTGTGAGTTTGCAACGGTTGTGCAGACGCACGGGGGAGGCGTTCTTGGGAAGCTTCTGCAGTGCGATGTAATCGCCGGCTTCTTTCAGGGCTTTACGTTTCTCGGCATATTGCGCGACCATACGCTCTCTTTTAACTCCCCTTGCTTTAATGGATTCTTTTGCCATGTTGTTATCTTGTTTTAAATGGTATTCCGAATTCTTTTAACAGAGCCATTGCTTCACGGTCGGTGTTTGCAGTCGTCACGAAAGTGATATCAAGACCGTTGATCTTGGTAACCTTGTCGATGTCGATCTCCGGGAAGATGATCTGCTCGGTGATCCCCACTGTATAGTTTCCGCGGCCGTCGAAACCCTTGTCGTTCACCCCACGGAAATCACGCACGCGCGGCAGGGCAACGGCAACAAGACGGTCAAGAAATTCATACATGCGTTCGCCGCGCAAGGTCACCCTCACACCGATTGCATTGCCTTTTCGCAGCTTGAAGTTTGAAATATCCTTCCGGGATTTGGTCGGTACAGCTTTCTGACCGGTAATGATGGTCATTTCACTCAGCCCGTTCTCAATGAACTTACGGTCGGTGTTGGCGATACCCAATCCCTGGTTCAGGCAGATCTTAGTGATCTTCGGAACCTGCATATGGTTCTTGTAACTGAATTGACTCATCAATGCAGGAACAACTTCCTTCTGGTATTTTTCCTTTAATCTCGGTATGTAAGCCATTACTTTATAACCTCCCCTGATTTTTTAGAATAACGAACCAATTTTCCGGTCTTGCTGTCTACTTTCTTTCCGGTACGTGCCGGTTTCCCAGTATTGTCAACAACCTTGAGGTTTGAAATATGGACCGGAGCTTCTTTCTTCACGATACCGCCCTGGGGGCTCTTTGCATTAGGTTTGGTGTGTTTTGAAACCATATTCACGCCTTCCACAATTGCCTTCTCCTTATCGATGTTGACATTCAGCACCTTGCCCTGCTGGCCTCTTGAATCGCCTGCAATGACCATCACTGTATCACCCTTGCGGATATGTAATTTCTTCTGCATGGTAGAATTCTGTTAAAGCACTTCGGGTGCCAATGAAACTATTTTCATAAACTGTTTTTCGCGGAGCTCGCGTGCAACCGGCCCGAAGATACGGGTGCCGATGAGTTCTCCGGCATTATTCAGCAGTACTACTGCATTATCATCAAAGCTGATGTATGAACCATCGGCCCTGCGGATTTCCTTTTTAGTACGAACCACCACTGCCTTGGATACCGTGCCTTTTTTAATATTGCCTGAAGGCAGTGCGTTCTTTACGGTAACAATGATCCTGTCACCTATCGAGGCATAACGTTTGCGGGTTCCGCCAAGTACCTTTATACAAAGCACTTCCTTTGCTCCGCTGTTATCTGCTACTGTTAATCTTGACTCTTGCTGTATCATGGCTATTTAACCTTTTCAATGACTTCGACAAGTCTCCAACATTTATTTTTACTTAATGGCCGGCTTTCGGCAATAAGCACTTTATCGCCCTCGCTGCATTCATTCTTCTCGTCCTGAGCCATAAAGCGCGAAGTCTTCTTTACGAATTTTCCGTATTTCGGGTGTTTTACCTTACGTTCGACCTCAACCACAATGGATTTCTCCATTTTGTTGCTGACAACGATCCCGATCTTTTCCTTTCTTAGTTTTCTGCTTTCCATAAATTATTGCTTTACAGGCTTTACGATTTTTTCACCACTAAGCACACGGCGGCGGAGTTCGGTTTGAAGGCGGGCAATGGTTTTGCGGTAAGCCTTGATCTTATTTGGGTTTTCCAGCGGGGAAACAGCATGGTTGAGTTTCAGCTTCGAAAGCTGCCTTTTCTCCTCATCCAGTCTTTCAACGATCTCGCCGGTTGTAAACTCTCTGATTACTTTTTGTTCCATTTCTTTCTTTTTTTAAGCGATAGCTGACGGCTAATTACAACTTATGCTTGTTCTTCGTCAAAATCACGGCGCATTACTATCTTGCAGTCCACAGGCATTTTCTGGGCTCCAAGGCGCAAGGCTTCCTTTGCTATGACCGATGACACACCTTCGATCTCAAACATTAGGCGGCCCGGGGTAACCCTGGCTACGAAATACTCGGGTGCTCCTTTTCCTTTACCCATACGGACTTCCGCAGGTTTCTTGGTTACCGGTTTATCGGGGAATATACGGATCCATAACTGGCCTTCACGTTTCATATGACGTGTGATGGCCTGGCGGGCGGCTTCGATCTGGCGGCCTGTGATCCATGCTTCTTCGAGAGTCTTGAGACCGAAAGAGCCAAATGCAAGAGTATAGCCACGCCCTGCGTTGCCTTTCATCTTACCTTTCTGCTGTTTCCTGTACTTAGTCTTCTTTGGCTGTAACATTATTCAGATATATTAATGTTGTTCAATAGTTTATTTCCTGAAACGCGGTTTATCGCCTCTATCCCTGTCCCTTCCCCTGTCTCTGTCGGGCCTGGGGCTGCCGCCTTTCGGGCGCTGCTGTGAAGGCTTCAGTTTGGTTGTGGAGGCCTGGGGAACCAATTCGGGTCTTCCGTAGATCTCGCCTTTGCATATCCATACCTTGATCCCGATACGCCCGTAGGTAGTATGGGCTTCGGCAGTTGCATAGTCGATGTCGGCGCGGAACGTATGAAGAGGAATTCGTCCTTCCTTATACTGCTCCCGGCGTGCCATTTCGGCTCCGCCCAAACGGCCCGAGATCATAATCTTGATCCCTTCTGCACCAATGCGCATTGCAGAGGCGATGGATGTCTTGATAGCACGGCGGTAGGAAATACGTCCTTCGATCTGGCTTGCTACTGTGTTGGCAACGATCACGGCGTCCAGTTCAGGGCGCTTGATCTCGGAAATGTTGATCTGTATCTCCTTCTTGGTGATCTTCTTGAGCTCTTCCTTCAGCTTGTCGACTTCCTGTCCGCCCTTGCCGATGATAATACCCGGCCTTGCAGTGTGGATGGTTACGGTTACAAGCTTCAACGTACGCTCGATGACGATCTTGGAAATGCCGGCTTTGGAAAGACGTGCATGAAGATACTTGCGGATCTTATCGTCTTCGACAAGTTTACTCTCGAAGGTCTTTCCGCCAAACCAGTTTGAATCCCAGCCGCGGATTATGCCTAAACGGTTAGCAATCGGATTGGTTTTTTGTCCCATTAAAAATTCCCTTTAAATTATTCCTTGTTACTTTCTTTTGTTACTTCTTCAACCGACTCTTCGGCGTGCTGGCTCTTTGAACCAAGGATGACGGTGATGTGGTTCGAGCGCTTGCGGATCCTGTGGGCCCTACCCTGAGGAGCAGTATTTATACGTTTCAGGGTGCGTCCGACATCAACTTTGATCTCCTGGACGAAAAGGTCTGCATCTTCAATGCGAAGGCCTTCGTTCTTAGCCTGCCAGTTGGCAATGGCTGAGAGAAGAAGCTTGCGCATTTTCTCTGCCGGCTGCTTGCTGGTGTTTTTCAGGGTATGCAGGGCCAGTTCCACTCTTTTTCCGCGGATCAGGTCAGCAACCAATCTTGCTTTACGAGGAGAGGTAGGATTGTTCTGAAGACTGGCGATGGCGGTCTTCTTCTTGGCTTCCTTTCGGTTCTCGGCTCTCGTACGACTTTTGACTCCCATAATCTATAGTATTTCCTTTATTTCTTTGCTTTATCTTTATTACCGGCATGCCCCCTGAAAATACGAGTCGGGGCGAATTCACCAAGTTTATGCCCGACCATGTTTTCGGTAACATAAACGGGGATGAATTTATTTCCGTTATGTACGGCGATGGTCAGACCTACAAAATCCGGAGAAATGACGGAACCTCTGGACCAGGTCTTGATGACAGCCTTTTTCTTGGATTCCACAGCGTCCTGAACTTTCTTTTCGAGCTTGTAGTGGATAAAAGGTCCTTTTTTAAGCGATCTGCTCATAAACTTACTTATTAGCTGTTACTTTTTCCGTTTTTCAATGATGTACTGGTTCGACTGTTTCTTCTTCGAACGGGTCTTGTAGCCCTTTGCCGGCATACCCTTGCGTGAGCGCGGGTGACCGCCTGAAGCGCGTCCTTCACCACCGCCCATAGGATGGTCAACTGGGTTCATGGCAACGCCGCGGACCCTTGGCCTGCGTCCCAGCCAGCGATTGCGGCCTGCTTTACCGTGCTTCTCGAGACTGTGGTCAGTATTCGAAACCATTCCGATGGTAGCCTTGCAGGTTTGCAGTATCATTCGTGTTTCGCCCGAAGGCATCTTGATGATGGCGAACTTCCCGTCGCGTGACATCAGCTGTGCGTAAGCACCTGCCGAACGTACCATCTTGGCACCCTGTCCCGGGCGGAGCTCCAGATTGTGGATCACTGTACCGAAGGGAATTTCACTAAGAAAGAGGGTGTTCCCGATTTCGGGCGGAACCCCTTTGCCTGAAAGGATAGTCTGTCCCACCTTCAAACCATGGGGGGCAACGATATACCTCTTCTCGCCGTCTTTGTAGTTGATAAGGGCAATCCTGGCAGTCCTGTTAGGATCATACTCTATGGTCATTACAAGACCGGGAATGTCGTCCTTGTCCCTCTTGAAGTCAATCAGACGGTACATCTGTTTATGACCACCGCCCATATAACGCATGGTCATTCTTCCCTGGTTGTTTCTTCCTCCGGTTTTCCTGGAAGGAGTCAGCAGACTCTTCTCAGGTGTCATCGAGGTTACTTCATCATAAGTGCTGATAACCTTGAACCTCTGACCGGGCGTTGTTGGTTTGTATTTCTTAAGCGCCATTTATTTAAATATTGCTGTAAAAATCAATAGTTTCGCCTTTTGCCAATGTTACTATGGCCTTCTTTCTGGAAGTTGCCCTTCCTGAAATGACACCGCCTTTGGTGTAACGGCTTTTTTTCTTTCCAAAAACGATCATGGTGCTGATCGATTCTACTTCAACCCCGTACAGGTCCTTGATGGCCTGCTTGATCTGAAGCTTGTTTGCCTTGCGGTCTACAAAGAAACCATACCTGTTCAGGGTCTCACCCTGCTGGGTCATCTTCTCTGTAATGATAGGCTTTATAATAATTCTCATCGGATTATAGAATAAATTGTTTAATTCTGATGAACCTTTACAATTTCAGGAATCGAACTCTCAGTCATCAAAACCTGCTTTGCGTCAAGAATCTCGTAAGTGTTGAGATCGGATGTGCGGATGATCTTCAGACGTTTGAGGTTCCTTGCTGCAAGCAACAGATTGTCATCGGGTGTGTTGACAACTATCAGGGTCTTTTTGCCGGTGAGCTGAAAACTCTTAAGGAGTTCTGAGAAATTCTTTGTCTTCGGCGAATCGAAGGTAAAATCCTCAACAACCATGAGGTTGCTTTCCTTTACCTTGTAACTGAGGGCTGATATACGGGCAAGCTTCTTGAGTTTTTTGTTGAGCTTGAAGTTGTAATCCCTTGGCTGGGGGCCGAAAACACGCGCGCCGCCACGGAACAAAGGACTCTTGATGCTGCCTTTACGCGAACCGCCGGTTCCTTTCTGACGGTGCAGTTTCTTTGTGCTGCCCGAAACCAGCGACTTCTCGAGAGAAGCGTGGGTACCCTGACGTTGGTTTGCCATATGCTGTTTAACATCCAGGTAAATGGCATGATCGTTGGGCTCAATCCCGAAAACTTCTTCGTCCAGCATGACTTTGCGGCCGGTTTCTGTTCCTTTAATGTTAAATACTTTTATTTCCATCTCTCAATAATTACATATGCACCTGTGGGTCCGGGAATAGCACCTTTAACAAGAACGAGGTTCTTTTCCAGGATTATCTTTAAAATCTGAAGGTTGATCACCTTTACGCGTTTTCCGCCCATGCGGCCGGCCATTCTTAAACCAGGCCATACCCTTGAAGGCCACGAAGAGGCACCTACCGAACCGGGAGCGCGAAGGCGGTCATGCTGTCCGTGGGTCTTCTCACCAACACCATGAAAATGATGTCTCTTGACAACACCCTGGAAACCCTTGCCTTTCGAAATACCTACTACATCAATAAATTCACCTTCAGAGAAAATGTCAACTTTGACAACATCCCCGAACTGCTTCTGATGGTCAGCTTCAAAACGGGTGAATTCGGCGATTACTTTCTTGGGAGTGATCCCGGCTTTCTTAAAGTGCCCAAGCTCCGCTTTTGTGGTATGTTTTTCCTTCTTATCCTCAAAAGCAAGCTGGATGGCATCATAACCTTCTTTTTCCTTGGATCGGATCTGTGTCACAACACAGGGACCTGCTTCAATGACTGTGCAGGGAATATTCTTCCCGTTTGCATCATAGATGCTGGTCATCCCGACTTTTTTTCCAATTAATCCAGACATTTCTTACGATTTTTTCGTTAGATTCAAATACAATTACACCCTTTACGATCAGACTTTAATCTCAACTTCCACACCTGAAGGAAGCTCCAGTTTCATCAGTGCATCGATCGTTTTCGATGTGGTGCTGTAAATATCCAGCATGCGTTTATAAGTGCAGAGCTGGAACTGTTCCCTGGACTTCTTGTTCACAAAAGTCGAGCGTAACACAGTGAAGATCTTCTTGTCAGTGGGCAAAGGAATCGGACCGCTAACAACCGCCCCGGTAGCCTTAACTGTTTTTACGATCTTCTCGGCTGACTTGTCAACCAGGTTGTAATCGTAAGACTTCAGTTTTATTCTAATTCTCTGGCTCATATAAATGATTAATATACAGGCACGTAGCCTCTGATTTTAAATAACACTTCATCCATGACTTCCTGAGGAGTCGGGGAATATTGTAAAAACTCAAGCATACAAGTGGCCCTTCCGCTGGTAATGCTCCTCAGAGTGGTCACATACCCGAACATTTCAGCAAGGGGCACCCTTCCATGGATGACGGCATTGCCGATGCGCGAGTCAACACTTTCCACCTGTCCGCGGCGTTTGTGCAGGTCACTTGTTACTTCACCCATGCTTTCGTTGGGTGTGATTATCTCAAAGCGCATGACGGGTTCCATCAATACGGCTTTTGCTTTTTTTGTTGCTTCCCTGAAGGCGATGCCGGCGGCGATCTGGAACGAAAGCGCATCTGAATCCACAGAGTGGAAAGCACCGTCCATCAGCCTTACTTTAATGCTTTCGATAGGGAAACCGATAACTGGACCGTTCGACATGCCAGATTTGAGGCCTTTTTCGATTGAGGGAATAAATTCCTTCGGAATGTTGCAGCCTTTCATATCATTAATAAACTGAAGGCCTTTCACGCCACGGTCGGCGGGTGAAATTTCGATTGAAAGGTCTGCAAAACGGCCTTTTCCGCCGGTCTGCTTCTTGTATACCTCGTGGTGCATCACCGAGTTCACGACGGCTTCCTTGTATGCGACCTGCGGGTTTCCGCGGTTCACATCAATATTGAATTCGCGCTTCATGCGGTCGGCAATGATATCCAGGTGAAGTTCACCCATCCCGCTGATCACCGTCTGACCGGTTTCCTCATCTATTTTTACACGGAAAGTGGGATCTTCCTCTGCCATTTTCTTTAATGTGATGGCAAGTTTCTCAACGTCATCCTGTGTTTTAGGCTCGATGGCCATGTTGATGACGGGTTCTGGGAAGCTCATGTTCTCCAGCACTATGGGGTGCTTGATGTCGCAGAGGGTATCGCCCGTACGTATTTCTTTGAAGCCGACAGCAACACCGATCTCCCCTGCTTCGATATGCTTGAGGGGGATCTGTTTGTTGGCATGCATCTGCACCAGACGGAGCAGCCTTTCCTTCTTGTCGGTATTTGCATTCAGCACAACTTCGCCTGCATCAAGGGAACCTGAATAAACGCGGAAGAAAGCTATCCGCCCTACAAAAGGATCGGTAGCGATCTTGAATGCCAGAGCCGAAAAAGGCTCGCTGGGATCCGGGTGACGCTCTTCGGATTTTTCGGTGAAGGGGTTGATGCCGGTAATGGCAGGCATATCGTTAGGCGAAGGCAGGAACCTGACGATGCTGTCGATCAGGGTCTGAACGCCTTTGTTTTTAAATGAAGCTCCGCAGATGACCGGGGTGATCCTGTTCTGGATCGTGGCTTTGCGGATCTGTACGATGATGTCATCGGCGGTGATGGCTTCGGGGTTTTCGAGGAATTTGTGCAGGAGTTCTTCGCTTTCCTCGGCAGCTCCTTCAATAAGTTTGCCGCGGTATTCGCGTACCTGCTCAATCATGTCTTCCGGAACGGGGATTTCGAAATACTCTTTCCCCAACGAAGCGTCATCCCAGGAATACGCTTTCCCGGAAATCAGGTCCACGACTCCCCTGAAATCTTCTTCAGCGCCAATAGGCAGCTGAACCGGGACCGGTTTTGCACCAAGTTTCTCCCTGATCTGTTCAACGACCCTGAAGAAATCGGCACCGGTGCGGTCCATTTTATTTACATAGCTGAGGCGGGGAACATGGTATTTGTCGGCCTGTTTCCAAACGGTTTCCGACTGAGGCTCCACTCCACCCACGGCACAGAACAATGCAACGGCACCGTCGAGAACCCTCAGCGACCTTTCCACTTCCACGGTAAAATCCACGTGGCCGGGGGTGTCGATGATGTTGATGCGGTACTGCTCGCTGCTAAAATCCCAGTAAACGGTTGTAGCGGCAGAGGTGATGGTGATTCCGCGTTCCTGCTCCTGGACCATCCAATCCATGGTTGCAGTACCGTCGTGCACCTCGCCCATTTTATAGTTAATGCCGGTATAATACAATATACGCTCGGTCGTCGTCGTCTTACCGGCGTCGATGTGAGCCATAATGCCAATGTTGCGTGTATGTTCCAGGCCGGGCATTATATTATATATTGTTTAGGGTTCCGGTTAATATTAAAATCTGAAATGTGAAAATGCCTTGTTGGCTTCTGCCATACGGTGGGTGTCTTCCTTCTTTTTAAATGCGGCACCTTCTTCCTTGTAGGCGGCAACGATTTCCGAAGCAAGCTTATGCGCCATGCTCTTTTCGTGGCGCTTCCTGGCATATCCAACCAGTGATTTCATGCCGATGGAGCTTTTACGCGACGGCCTGATCTCTGAAGGAATCTGGAAGGTGGCACCACCGATACGGCGGCTGCGGACCTCGACTGAAGGAGTGACGTTGGCAAGGGCTTTCTTGAACACCTCTAGACCGTCTTCCTTGGTCTTTTCGCTCACGATGTCAATGGCTTCATAAAAGATGTCGTACGACTGGTTCTTCTTGCCGCTGTACATCATATTATTCACGAACTTGGTCACCAGCGTATCGCTGAACCTGGGGTCGGGAATAATGAGCCTTTTCTTTGGTCTTGATTTTCTCATATGCGCTTAAATAACAGCTGAAATTATGCTTTCTTTTCTTTAGGCCTCTTGGCACCATATTTTGATCGGCGTTGCTTGCGTCCTTCAACACCCGATGTATCGAGCGCGCCACGGATGATATGGTAACGAACGCCGGGGAGATCTTTTACACGGCCTCCGCGGATCATCACGATGGAGTGTTCCTGGAGATTATGGCCTTCACCCGGGATGTATGCGTTCACTTCCTTGCCGTTGGTCAGACGAACACGTGCAACTTTACGCATTGCTGAATTGGGCTTTTTGGGAGTCGTTGTGTAAACCCTTACGCAAACACCGCGGCGCTGGGGACATGAATCAAGGGCCGGAGCTTTGCTCTTGTCCGTCAATTTGTGTCTTCCTTTACGAACCAATTGCGAAATTGTAGGCATATTGAAATGTTTAAATTCTTTTCAGTTTTATGACGCTTAAAACCTGCGCCGGGTAAAGAAGGATGTTCGCTTTGAAATATAAAAGGAAGGCTGTTGTCAGAGAGACTTTTTCATCGCAACCGACGCTCCGGCTGCTGTTGAAACCTATAGATGTCTCGCTTTGTCAGGTTTCCTTAGTAATTTCGGCTTACTATCCCCTCAAAAACCAAAT
>Ga0172286_1335706_pt1 | contig 12919 bp, 23 predicted proteins | sample Plaics_8_FD_136004 | JGI IMG/M metagenome (GOLD analysis project Ga0172286, IMG submission 136004) | Wetland microbial communities from Old Woman Creek Reserve in Ohio, USA - Plant_deep_8_15_core_1 metaT (Metagenome Metatranscriptome) | ecosystem: Environmental > Aquatic > Freshwater > Wetlands... | reverse complement strand
ATGCCCATCGCGCAGATCGCGCCCTTGAGGAGCGCGCCGCCGGTGAACATGTTGTACAACCCGATGATCGCTCCCGCGCCCGAAGCCGCCTGATCGGCGAAGAACTGCTGCAGCGGTTGCGGGTCGAGACCCGGCAACGGGATATGGGCACCCACGCGCGCCACGAAGATGAGCGCCATCGTGGTCAGAATCCGTTGCCGGAGCTCCGGAATCTTTAAGCAGTTCGCAAAAGCGGAAAACACGGGAAGGGGTTGTTCGAGTAGAAAAAATGGTCAGCGCGCCCGAAGGCGCGCTGATGAGAGAATCAGGCGACGATCGCCTGGCCACCCGCCTTTTCGATCTTCTCTTTGGCAGCGCCAGAGAATTTCGCAGCAGTGACCTTCATGGCGCGGGCGAATTCGCCCGTGCCAAGAACCTTCAAGGGAAGATCGGCATCGCGAATGAGTCCGACCTGAGCCAGAATCTGCGAGTCGACTTCCGTCACCGAGTCCTCAAAGCGAGCGAGGTCGCTCAGATTGACGATCGAGTAGACAGTCTTGAAGTTCTTGTTGTTGAAACCGCGGTGCGGGAGCTTGCGGTAGAGGGGCATCTGGCCGCCTTCGAAGCCGGGGCGGATGCTGCCGCCCGAGCGAGCGGTCTGGCCTTTGCCACCCCTGCCGGAAGTCTTGCCGTGTCCCCCACCCTCGCCACAACCGACGCGCTTGCGACGGTGGACGGCTCCGGGGGCATTCTTAAGTTCGTGAAGCTTCATGATCGCTGAATGGTTGCGCCGTGTCGGTTAGGACTGGCGAGCTTGCTGGAACTGCTCCGCGGTGCGCAGTTGGCGCAAGCCGAGCAGGGTGGCGTGAACGACCGCGATATGGTTCTTCGAACCCATCGACTTGGAAAGGACGTTGTGAACGCCGGCCGCCTCGAGAACCGCACGGACACCGCCACCGGCGATGACGCCGGTACCGGGGCTGGCCGGACGGAGGAGAACCTTGCCGCCGTCGTATTCGCCGAGAACCTCGTGGGGAATCGTGGTCCCCTTGAGCTTAACGGAGACCATGTTCTTGCGGGCGTTTTCGGTACCCTTGCGGATCGCATCGGGCACTTCGTTGGCCTTGCCGTAGCCGATGCCGACCGAGCCCTTGCCATCGCCGACGACGGCGAGGGCGGAGAAGCTAAAGCGGCGACCGCCCTTGACGACTTTGGCGCAACGATTGATGAAAACGACCTTTTCGATTAAGCCGGAATCGGGAGCTGCGGGAGCGCCGCGACCGCGATCAGAGGAGGAACGAGAGTTTTGCATGGTCTCGGATTAGAACTTCAGGCCGGCCTCGCGGACAGCTTCGGCGAATGTCTTGACCTTGCCGTGATAACGGCGGCCGTTGCGGTCGAAGACGAAGGAGTTGAGCCCGGCGGCGGTGGCCTTGGCGGCGAAAGTGCCGGCCAAGGTCTTGGCGCTGCTGTCGTTGGCAGCGAGCTTCTGCGTGCGCAGATCGGGGGTGAGAGTCGAGACGGCGATAAGGGTTGCGCCCTTCACGTCGTCGATGGCCTGAGCGTAGATGTGCTTGCCGCTGAAGTGGACGCAGAGGCGCGGACGCTCGGCAGTGCCGACGACCTTCTTGCGGATGCGCCACTTGCGCTTCTGGAGCAGCTGGGCTTTGCGAATGGTGTTCATCGCTGGATTCCTTTTGGTTGGTGGCGCGATTAGGCGACCGTCTTGCCTTCCTTGCGGCGAACATGCTCGCCGACGATGCGCACGCCCTTGCCCTTGTAGGGTTCCGGCGGATAGAAAGCGCGGATCTCGGTGGCGACCTTGCCGACGAGCTGCTTATCGCAGCCTTCGATCTTGACCTTGGTCTGGTCGGCCACGGTGACCTTGATACCCTCAGGGATATCGTACTTGATCGGGTGCGAGTAGCCGAGGGCGAGGTCGACGGCCTTGCCGACGACGGCGGCCTTGAAGCCGACGCCCTGGATCTCGAGATCCTTGGTGTAGCCGTCGACGACGCCGATGACCATGCCGTTGATGATCGAGCGGGCGGTGCCGTGCATCGCGTGGGCGAAGCGAGTTTCTTCCAGCGGGGTCACGATGACCTTGCCATCGACGACCTCGGCCTTGACGACCGGGTTGAACGAATGCTGGACCTTGCCCTTGGGGCCCTCAACAAGGACGGCGCCATCTTTGATGGAGACCTTGACCTTGGCGGGGATGGTAATGGGGAGTTTTCCGATACGACTCATGGTGTGGGATCTCCGTTACCAGATGCTGCAGAGGAGTTCGCCGCCGAGCTTCTGGCGTCGGGCGTCCTGATCCTTCATCAGACCCTTGGAGGTCGAGACGATCGAGATGCCGAGGCCATTGAGCACACGCGGAATGTCGCGATAACCGTAGTAGAGGCGACGACCGGGAGTGCTGAGGCGGCGGAGGTTGGTGATGACGGGAACGTTGTCGACGTACTTGAGCGTCACGACGACGGTCTTGTGACCGGCCTCGTCCTGCCCCTCGGTAACGCCGGAGACGTAGCCCTCTTCCTTCAGGATGCGAGCCATCGCAGCCTTCAGGATACTATGCGGCACAACGCACTCGGCCAAGCCGGCCTTGTTGGCGTTGCGGACCCGCGTGAGAAAATCACTGATTGGATCGTTCATGTGTGTTCGTTGATGGGGGCCAACCGATATCCGACTGCCGGCCCGAAATTCAATTTACCAGGAGCTCTTGGTGACGCCCGGAATCTTGCCGTTGAGCGCGAGCTCGCGGAAGGTGATACGGGAGCAGCGATACCGGCGGATATAGCCGCGCGGACGGCCGCTGAGCGCACAACGGTTGCGGACGCGGATGGCGGCCGAGTTGCGGGGGAGCTTGGACATCGCCTTCTGGGCCGCGAAGAACTCCTCGTCGGTGGTCTTCGGGTTGGCGAGGATGGCCTTCAGCTCGGCACGCTTCGCCGCGTACTTTTCGACGAGGGCGATGCGGCGGTTGTTCTTCTCGATGGCGGAAGTTTTCGGCATGGCGGAATCAGGCGGCGGTGGAAGTCTTGGTGGCGACGGCGACGGTCTCGCCGCGACGGAAGGGGAACCCGATGAGCTTGAGCAGCTCGCGGCCTTCATCGTCGGTGCCAGCGCTGGTGACGATCGAGATGTCGAGGCCCATCATGCGCTTGGTATTCTCGAGGGAAATCTCGGGGAAGATGGAGTAATCGGCGATACCAATGTTGTAGTTGCCGTTACCGTCGAGCTTGGTGGGTACACCACGGAAATCGCGGATGGCCGGGAGGGCGACGACGAGCAGGCGCTCGAGAAAGTGCCACATATTTTCGCCACGGAGGGTGACGGTGGAACCGACGATCTGGCCTTCGCGCAGCTTGAAGTTGGCGATCGCCTTGCGGGACTTGGTGAGGACGGCCTTTTGGCCGGCGATGGCAGTGAGGTCGCGCTGAGTGTCGGCGATGACGGTCTTGTCGGCTCCGGCATCGATGCCAGAGTTAAGAACGACCTTCAGGATGCTCGGCACCTGGTGCGGATTGGTGTAGCCGCGGCTCTGCTTGAGGGCAGGGACAACGACCTCGATATACTGCTTCTTGAGTTGCGGGATTTTCTTCATTGGTGTGCGCCGGATTTCCGACCCGGCAGCGTGGTAAGTTGGTCAGAGTGACAACTCAGGACTGTGCCTTGCCAGCCTTTTTTGCGGCGGGTTTCTCGGCAGCGGTCACCACCTTGAGATTGGAGACGTGGATGGAGCCCTCGCGCTCAACGATGGCGCCTTGGGGATTGTCTTGGGACTTGCGCTCGTGGCGCTTGATCATGGCAACGCCTTCGACGACGGCGCGCTGTTTGAGGGCGCGGATCTCGAGGACTTTGCCCTGCTTGCCCTTGTGCGAGCCGGCGATGACCGTGACGGTATCGCCACGCTTGACATGGAACTTCTGCTTGGCGACATCGCCGCGCTTGGTGTGAAATTTCTGCTTCATCAGAGGACCTCCGGGGCCAAAGACACGATCTTCATGAAGTTCTTCGCACGCAGCTCGCGAGCGACGGGCCCGAAGATGCGGGTGCCCTTGGGATTGCCGTCGGCGTCGATGATGACGACCGCGTTGCTGTCGAAGCGCAGGTAGCTGCCATCGGCACGGCGAAGGGGGGCCTTCGTGCGGACGATGACGGCCTTGCAGACCTCACCCTTCTTCACGGTGGCATCGGTAGTGCTCTCCTTGATGTTGACCGTAATGATATCACCGACGGAGGCAGTGTCGGTTTTCTGGCCCATGCGGCTGATCATCGAGGCCCGGCGGGCGCCCGTGTTATCAGCCACATCTACGTATGAACGCATCTGGATCATGGCGCGTTACTCCTTTGCAGGTTCGAGGTTGGCCTCGAGGGCGTTGTTGTTGGCGGCGTGGACAACCTTGACCACACGCCAGCGCTTGAGGCGGCTGAGGGGGCGGGTTTCCATGATCTCGACCTGATCGCCGAGCTTGGTCTCGTTCTTCTCGTCGTGGACGTGCACAACGGTCTTGCGATTGATGACCTTCAGGTAGCGGGGATGCGGGATCTTGAAGGGGATGGTGACCTTGACGGACTTGTCGCCCATTCGGCTCGTGACAGTGCCGAGAAGGGTTTTCCGGTCGGTGCGTTTGGCGGCTTCCATAGTCTAGGGCGCTCCGTATTAACGGGCGGCCGCGGGAGCCGCGGCGGCCTGCTTCTTTTGGGTGAGGATGGTCTCCAGCCGGGCGATGTCCTTGCGATACGCTTTGAACGTATGCGGCTTTTCGATCTGGCCGGTGTGCTTGCGCAGGTTGCTCTGGAGGAGGGTCTCGCGGGTTTCGCGAATCTTCGTCTCGATCTCCGCAATGGAGAGCTCGCGAATGTCCTTGGGTTTCATAACGTCGTTCGGTTGGTGGCTGCGGTGGTGTGTGCTCAGGCCGCGACGCCCTCACGGGCGATGAAGCGGCACTTGCAGGGCAGCTTGGTGTCGGCCAGACGCATCGCCTCGCGGGCGATGGTGACCGGGACACCGGCGATCTCGAAAAGAATGGCGCCGGGCTTGATCAGCGCGACGTAGAACTCGACCGGACCCTTGCCTCGGCCCATTCGGGCTTCGGCCGGATGCTTGGTGACAGGCATGTGCGGAAACACACGGATCCAGACCTTGCCCTTGCGCTTGAGGTGGCGGTTGATGGCCACGCGAGCAGCTTCGAGCTGGCGACCGTCGAGACGGACGCGTGTCATGGCCTGGATGGCGAATTCACCGAAGGCGAGCGTGTTGCCACGCTTGGCCTTGCCGGCGTTGCTGCCTTTTTGGGCGCGACGGAATTTGGTGCGTGCAGGTTGAAGGGCCATGATAGGATCAGTTGTTGTTGTCGGTGTCCTTCTTGCAGATCCAGCACTTCACGCCGATTTTGCCGTAGACGGTGTGGGCCTCGGCGAAACCGTAGTCGATGTTCTCGCGGAGAGTGTGGAGCGGCACACGGCCGACGCGCTGAAGTTCGCGGCGGGCGATTTCCGAACCGCCGAGGCGGCCGGAAGCCTGAATCTTGATGCCATCGGCGCCGATGCTCATGGCCATCTGCATGGCCTTCTTCATTGCACGGCGGTAGGAGATGCGGCGTTCGAGCTGGAGGCAGATGTTCTCGGCGACGAGCTGGGCCTCGATCTCGGGCTTCTTCACTTCCTGGATGTCGAGCAGGATCTCCTTGCCGGTGAGCTTGGCGAGATCCTCCTTGATCTTCTCGACCTCCTGGCCCTTGCGGCCGATGACGATGCCGGGGCGGGCGGTGAAGATCTTGACGCGCACGCGGTTGGCGGCGCGCTCGATGAAGATACGCGGCACGGAGGCGAGCTTGAGCTTGCCCATGAGCTGCTCACGGATCTTCTGGTCCTCGGCGAGGAGCAGGCCGAATTCCTTCTTGCGCGCGAACCAGCGCGACTGCCAGTTGCGGCGGACGGCCAGGCGGAAACCGATCGGATTGGTCTTTTGTCCCATGGCGTTTACTTGGTTGCAGCGGCTTCGGAGAGGACGATGCGGATGTGCGACATCTTCTTGCGGCGGGGCATCGCGGAACCGCGGGCACCGGCCTTGAAGCGCTTGAGCACTGGACCGTTCTCGATCACGGCGGAGGCCACGACGAGGTTGTCGGAGGAGAGGTTGTTGTTGTTCTCCGCGTTGGCGATGGCCGACTTCAACGTCTTGGCGATGAGGCGGGCGGACTTACGCGGGATGAGGGTGAGGAGTTCGACGGCCTGGGGGGCAGCGAGTCCCTGGATCTCGCGAGCGACCTCGCGCATCTTCTTCGGGGACATCCGGGCGAACCGGGTAAGAGCTTGGACTTCCATGGTGGTGGTGTTTTGCGGGTGGCCGCCGGTTCCGCTTCGGCGGAGGGCTGCGGCCGTGTCCAGTTACATCAGACGGCCTTGGCGGTGTGGGCACCGTGCGCTTTGAAGAAGCGCGTCGGGGCGAATTCGCCGAGCTTGTGGCCGACCATGTTCTCGGTCACGAAGACCGGGACGAAGGCCTTGCCGTTATGAACGTTGAAGGTGGTGCCGACGAAGTCGGGCGTGATGGTCGAGCGACGCGACCACGTCTGAATGGGCTTCTTGTTGTTGGCCTTCTTCGCCTTCTCAAAACGCTCCGTGAGGTGCGGATCGACGAAGAAGCCTTTCTTGATTGAACGAGCCATGGCGTGAAATCGTTAGGGTTACGCGGCGGGTTGGTTTATTTCTTGCCGCGCGGCTTACGGCCGTTCTTGCGGGTGAGGATAAGCACATTGCTCGTCTTCGAGCGCTTGCGGGTCGGGAAACCCTTGGCAAGCTGGCCCCACGGCGAGACGAGGTGCTGGCGTCCGCCACCACCCTTGGACTTGCCCTGGCCACCACCGTTGGGGTGGTCGATCGGATTCATGGCCACACCGCGAACGCGGGGGCGACGCCCGAGCCAGCGATTGCGACCGGCCTTGGCGAGCGACTGATTCATGTGGTCGCCATTGCCGACTTCACCGACGGTGGCGCGGCAGCGCTTGTTGACCATGCGGATTTCGCCGCTGGGCATGCGCAGGATGGCGTTGTCGCCTTCGATATTGACGAGCTGGGCGGCATTGCCAGCGGAGCGGGCAATCACAGCGCCCTGCCCCGGAAGCAGCTCGACGCAGTTGAGGGATGTCGAGGGAGGGATGATCGAGAGCGGATAAGCGCAGCCGGCGAGGAATTCCTCGGGCACTTTATCGCTGGAAACGACCTTGCCGCCGACTTTCAGACCCTTGGGGGCGATGATGTAGCGCTTCTCGCCGTCGACATACGCCAAGAGGGCGAGATTGGCCGAGCGGTTGGGATCGTACTCGAGGGCTTGGACGACAGCCGGAATGTCGAGCTTGTCGCGACGGAAGTCGACGATGCGATAGCGACGGCGATGCCCACCGCCACGACGACGGGAGGTGATGCGACCGTAGCAGTTGCGACCGCCGGACTTGCGGGTCGACTCGGTGAGGCGCGCTTCGGGCTTCTTCTTCGAGAGCTCCGGATCCACGTTGAGGATCAGGTAGCGCTGAGTCGGAGTGATAGGACGGAATTGCTTGAGAGGCATGGTGTTGTCTCCGGTAGTCGGCTCAGGCGAGCTCGATCTTATCGCCCTTCTTGAGGGTGACGATGGCCTTCTTGTAGTCGGAGCGGGTGGCCGGGCGACCGCGGCGATCGCGCTTCGGCTTCCCCTTCACGTTGATGACATTCACGCGCTTGACGCCAACTTTGAACGTGGCCTCGATGGCGGAACGGATGTGCTGCTTCGTGGCATCGGAGAACACCTCGAAGGTGTACTGGCCGAACTCGGAAGACTGCTTGTTGGACTTCTCCGTAAGGCGGATGGTCTTAAGAACTTCGTAGGCGGGCTTCATCAGTTGCCTCCCTTCATGCGGGCGATGACGTTCTCGAGGGCCTTCTCGGAAAGGATCACCTTCCGGTACTGGGTCAGATCGAGTGTGTTGAGCTGGGTGGCGTCCTGAACGAAGACGCGCTCGATGTTGCTGGCGGCGCGGCGGACTTCGGTGCCGAAGGGCGCGTCGACGATGAGGATCTTGCCTTTGGGGGCGATGCGGCCGACGACGGAGTCGATCTCCTTGGTCTTGGCAGCAGCGGCCTCGAAGCGCTCGATGATGTCGATCTCGCCGGCGACAGCGCGATCGAAGAACGCGCGACGGAGGGCGAGACTCTTCACCTTCTGGTTGATCTTCTGGGAGAAGTCCTGCGGACGCGGGCCGAAGACAACGCCGCCACCCGACCAAAGAGGTGAGCGGGTCGAGCCAGCGCGAGCGCGGCCGGTGCCCTTCTGCTTGAACGGCTTCTTGCCGCCGCCGGAAACCTCGCCGCGAGTCTTGGTGCTGCGGGTGCCTTGGCGGGCGTTGGCGCGGTGCGCGACGGCGACCTGCTTAACAGCCTGCAGGCCCTTATCGCCTTCAAAGGTCTCGATGCCGTCGAAATCCTTCTCGACGAACTGCGAGCCATCAGCGGTATAAACTTTAAGCTTCATGTCGTGGGCGCTCCTTAGGCTTTAACCGCCTTGATGGCGGAGCGGATGATGACGTCGGATCCGTTGGAGCCGGGAATCGCGCCGCGGACGAGCAGCAGATTCTTGTCGGCGAGGACCTTGACGACCTTGAGGTTTTGGACGGTGCGATTCACAGCGCCCATGTGGCCAGGCATCTTCTGATTCTTGAAGACGCGACCGGGAGTCTGGCGCATGCCGATGGCACCGACGCGGCGGTGGAACATCGAACCGTGGGAGGCAGGACCGCCCGCCATCTTCCAGCGGAACTGGACGCCCTGGAAGCCTTTGCCCTTGGTCTCGCCGATCACGTCGACGAACTGACCTTCCTTGAAGATTTCGACGGTGACAACATCACCGGGCTTGGCCTCGGGAGCGGACGGAAGACGAACTTCCGAGAGGCGACGCACGGTGGCGACGCCGGCCTTCTTCGCATGGCCGACTTCGGCCTTGCTGAGGCGCTGCTCCTTCTGGGGACCAAAGCCGAGCTGAACGGCATTGTAGCCGTCCGACTCGACCGTCTTGACCTGCACGACCGGGCAGGGACCGGCTTCGACGACGGTGACGGGGACGAGGGCGTTTTCGCCATCGTAGACCTGCGTCATCCCGACTTTTTTGCCGAGGATTGTTTGGATCATGTTTCTAAGCGGTAGGTGGAGGTTATCCGTTTACGGGACCTACATTAGGACGCGGCGCCCGCTAGGGCGGGCCGTCGCCTAAGGCTGGTGGGTCACACCGTCATACGTTGATGGTGATATCGACGCCGGACGGGAGATTGAGTTTCTTGAGCTCGTCGACCGTCTGGGCCGTGGGCTCGATGATGTCGAGGAGCCGCTTATGGGTGCGGATCTCGAACTGCTCCATGGACTTCTTATCCACGTGCGGGGAGCGGTTGACCGAGAGCTTCTCGATACGGGTGGGCAGCGGGATGGGTCCCGACACACGGGCGCCGGAGCGCTTAGCCGTCTCGACGATCTCGGAGGCCGACTGATCGATGATGCGATAGTCGAAGCCCTGAAGCTTGATGCGAATGCGTTGACCTTTCATGGGTGCGGTGCGTCGGGTTTACGTGCGCGCAGGGGCGCGGGTGGACGTTTCGACGATGCGGGTAAGAACCTGAGCCGGGACTTGGTCGAAATGGGACGGCTCCATCGAGTAGGAGGCACGCCCCTTGGAGAGGGAGCGGATGTCGGTCGCGTAACCGAACATGGTTTCGAGAGGGACAAGCGCGGTGATGATGCAGGCGCCTTCGCGGGATTCCATACCTTGGATCTGGCCACGGCGACGGTTGATGTCGCCCATGATGTCGCCTTGGTATTCTTCCGGGACGGTGACCTCGATCTTCATGATCGGCTCGAGCAGAATCGGTGCAGCGGTCTTCATCGCTTCCTTGAAAGCGAAGATGCCAGCCATCTTGAACGCGATTTCCGACGAGTCGACAGCGTGGAAAGAACCATCGACGATACGAGCCAGAACATCGACCACCGGATAGCCTGCGATGGTACCGTTGTTGGTGCCTTCGTAGATGCCTTCCGTGGCGGGCTTGATGAATTCCTTCGGAATAACACCGCCAACGATCTCGTTGAGCACCTCGTTGCCCTTACCCTTTTCATTGGGCTCAAGCTTGATGCAGACGTGACCGTACTGGCCCTTACCACCGGTCTGGCGGATGAACTTGCCCTCGCCGTCGGCAGCCTTGGTGATGGTCTCGCGATAGGCGATCTGGGGCTTGCCGGCCTCGGCCTCGACCTTGAACTCGCGCAGCATGCGGTCGCGGATGATTTCGAGGTGAAGCTCGCCCATGCCGGCGATGATGGTTTGGCCGGTATCGGTGTCGGTCGAGACGCGGAAGGTCGGATCTTCGGCAGCGAGACGCGCGAGGGCGTTGCCCATCTTCTCCTGGTCGGCCTTGGTCTTCGGCTCGATCGACATGGAGATAACGGTCTCGGGGAAGGTCGGCGGCTCGAGGCGGATATCGAGATCCTCGTCGCACAAGGTGTCGCCAGTGATGACGTCCTTGATGCCGACGACGGCGCAGATGTCGCCAGAGTACGCGGTGTCGATTTCTTCCTTGTCCATGGCGCGCATGAGCAGCAGGCGCGAAACGCGTTCGCTGCGACGGGTGCGCGGGTTGTACATGGACTGGCCCTTCTTCATCTGCCCTTGATACACGCGGCAGAAGACAAGGCGGCCGACAAAGGGATCGCTCCAGAGCTTGAATGCGATGGCGACGGCCTTCTCGCGATCATCGGACTTGGCGACAACAGCCTCGCCGTCGCTATTCTGGGCCTTGCATTCGGGAATATCGATCGGGGCCGGGAGATAGTTGACGACGCAATCGAGCAGGCGTTGCACACCCTTCTTCTTGAAAGCGGAGCCGGGGATCACGCCGGTGATCTTCATGGCGATCGTCGCCTTGCGGATACCGACCATGAGCTCGGAAGCACTGATTTCCTCGCCAGCGAGATACTTCTCGGCGATCGAATCGTCGCTATCTGCCACGGCTTCGATCAAGGCATCGCGATAACTCTTCGCGTCGTCCTTCATGTTGGCCGGGATCTCCTCGATCTTCGGGATCATGCCCAGCGGATCGGCGGCATTATCCTCGAAGATATAGGCCACCTGATGAACGAGGTCGACGAGACCGGCGAAGTTCTCCTCGGCGCCGATCGGCAGGTAAAGCGGATGGGCGTTGGCCTTCAGCTTCGTACGCATCTCCTCGACACAGGCGAGGAAGTTGGCGCCGGTGCGGTCCATCTTGTTGACGAACGCCAGACGCGGCACGCGATACTTGTTGGCTTGGCGCCAGACCGTCTCGGACTGGGGCTGCACGCGACCGACCGCGCAGAAAACGGAAACCGCACCATCAAGAACGCGCAGGGAGCGCTCCACCTCGGCCGTGAAGTCCACGTGTCCGGGAGTGTCGATGATGTTGATGCGGGTCTTGATGCCCTTGAACGGTCCCACGGAGGGAACCCAAGCGCACGAAATGGCGGCCGACGTGATGGTGATACCACGCTCGCGCTCCTGCTCCATCCAGTCGGTGACGGTGGTGCCTTCGTGCACCTCACCCATCTTGTGGACGGAACCGCTGTAGAAGAGGATGCGCTCGGTGCAGGTGGTCTTGCCGGCGTCGATGTGGGCGGCGATGCCGATGTTGCGCGTCCACTCCATGGGAGCGGGGCGAGTGGCGGCATTGGCCGGGGACAGCTTGGATTTCTCCGTGACGATCGAGATGGACATGTCGGTCGGGTGCGGCTGAATCACCAGCGCAGGTGAGCAAAGGCGCGATTGGCATGAGCCATCTTGTGAACGTCGTCCTTCTTCTTCACCACCGTGCCGGTGTTGTTGTAGGCATCGAGAATTTCGGCGGCGAGAGCATCGCGCATCGAAGTACCCTTGCGGGCATAGGCGGCATCGACCACCCAGCGGATGCCGAGCGATTCCTGACGATCGAAGGCGATTTCGACCGGCACCTGATAGGTGGCGCCACCGACGCGGCGGCTCTTCACCTCGATGCGCGGGCGGGCGTTCTCGAGGGCACCGGTAAGGATCTCGACCGGGTTGCCCTTTTCGAGCTTCTCGGAGGCTTTTTCGAAGGCACCGTAAACGATGCCCTGTGCAATGCTCTTCTTACCGCATTCCATGATCGCGTTGATCAGGTGCGAGACGAGGGTGCTCTGGTAGCGGATGTCCGGCTGAACCGGGCGCTTGGTCGCTCTACGACGGCGTGACATGGCGTAAGTTAGGCTTTTTGGCTTCCTTGGGACGTTTCACGCCGTACTTAGAACGGCTACGGCGACGCTTCTCGACGCCGACGGCGTCGAGGGTACCGCGAACGATGTGGTAACGGACACCGGGCAAATCCTTCACACGACCGCCGCGGACGAGCACAATCGAATGCTCCTGCAGAGTGTGGCCTTCGTCCGGGATGTACGAGATGACTTCTGTACCGTTCGTGAGGCGAACCTTGGCGACCTTACGGATGGCGGAGTTCGGTTTCTTCGGCGTGCGCGTCATAACCTGCACGCAGACGCCACGGCGGAAAGGATTGCTGGCGAGGGCCGGCGACTTGGATTTCGCGCGGACCTTCCGGCGACCTTTTCTCACGAGTTGGTTGATCGTAGGCATGGACGAAGAAGGAGGAAAATAAGGGAAAAGAGGCGGACGCTGTGGAATGCCCCAACACCGTGCAAGAAGTTTTTTTTGCTTCCTGCTACGAATGTCGTTTTCAGTGGCCGGTGCGGCTGGCCGACCGGCGTGGTCGGGCAGTTTCACCGAAGCTGAAGCGGGCGATGGGTTCGGAAAAAATGAAGCGGGCAGAAAGACAGTTCAGGCCGGCCGATGTCAACACTGCTGTACGCCGCCCGGCCGATTTGACGTTCCTCGCTCTGGGAACCGGATAGT
>Ga0172286_1086467_pt1 | contig 13051 bp, 9 predicted proteins | sample Plaics_8_FD_136004 | JGI IMG/M metagenome (GOLD analysis project Ga0172286, IMG submission 136004) | Wetland microbial communities from Old Woman Creek Reserve in Ohio, USA - Plant_deep_8_15_core_1 metaT (Metagenome Metatranscriptome) | ecosystem: Environmental > Aquatic > Freshwater > Wetlands >... | reverse complement strand
GATCCACTTGCAGCCGGATTACACCGCCTTGTCCTTGTCGGACGAGTAAGCTTCCGCAGCACCGAGGGTGTTGATCTTCAGGCGGCGATACATCGGGAGGCCTGTGCCTGCCGGGATCAGATGACCCATGATGATGTTTTCCTTGAAGCCGAGAAGCTTGTCCACCTTGCCGAGCGTAGAAGCCTCGGTAAGGACGCGTGTCGTCTCCTGGAAGGATGCGGCGGAAATGAAGCTTTCCGTCTCGACCGACGCCTTGGTGATGCCAAGGAGAATCGGTTCGCCTTCCGCAGGCTGGCCGCCAGCCTCGTTGATGCGTTCGTTCTCCTTGAGGAACTTGTCTCTATCGACCTGTTCGCCCCAGAAGAAGTCGCTGTCGCCCGGATCGGAGATACGGACTTTGCGGAGCATCTGCGAGATGATGACTTCGATGTGCTTGTCGTTAATCGTGACACCCTGCAGGCGATACACCTTCTGGATTTCGGACAGGAGGTATTCCTGAACGGCGTTCGGCCCGAGAATCTCAAGGATTTCGTGCGGGTCAGCGGCGCCTTCAGTCAGGTGCTGGCCCTTGCGGACAACGTCGCCCGGCTGCACAATGATGTGCTTGCCGTGCGGGATGAGGTGCTCTTCTTCATTCCCGGCCTGTTCGTCGGTGATGATGAGGCGTTTCTTGCCGCGGATGGAACCGCCCATCGAAACGATGCCGTCGAGCTTGGCCATTTCGGCGGTCTCTTTCGGACGGCGTGCTTCGAAGAGTTCGGCGACTCGCGGCAGACCACCTGTAATGTCCTGCGTCTTGGACGTGGAACGAGGGGTTTTTGCGAGCAGCGCACCCGGCTTGATGATGTCGTTTTCGTTGACCTGGAGCTGGGCTCCGGTCGGAATGGCGTAGGTCGCAATAACCTTGCCCGCCCGGCCGTTTTCGTCCGTCGCAATCTCGATTGAAGGATTGAGGTCTTCCTTGTGTTCCACGACTGTCGTCGCGATGCGTCCGGTGGCGGCGTCGAGCTCGCGCTTGACGGTGACGCCGGGGATCATGTCCTTGAAGGTCACGATACCGCCCTTTTCCGAAATGATCGGGACGTTGTGCGGGTCCCACTGGGCAAGAACCTGTCCCTTGCGGATGTGGGTGCTGTCATTGAACATCAACACTGCGCCGGCCGGAATCTTGTAGTTTTCCAGTTCGCGTTCGTGTTCGTCCACGATGGCGAGGGAGCCCGTCTTGTTGAGGACGACGTTCAGAGTCTGGTCGCCGGCGGGCACCTGCACGAGGCGGAGGCCTTCGTAGCGGACGATACCGTCGTTACGGCTCTTGATGTCGTTGTCCTTGGCAAGCGCGCTTGCGACACCGCCGATATGGAAGGTTCGCATGGTGAGCTGTGTGCCGGGCTCGCCGATGGACTGTGCCGCGATGATGCCGACCGAGGTGCCCACTTCCACGCGCTCGTTCGTCGCCGGGTTGATGCCGTAGGCAACAGCCGGGAGTCCGGACGCGGTTATGTGCGTGAGCGGCGACATGATCTTGACGCGCTCGATGCCGAGTTCGTCAACGCGACGTGCGATCTTGTCCGTGATGAGTTCGCCACTGTGGATGACGACCTCTTCGGGATTGATCGGATTCTTGACGTCGTCCGAAGAGCAGCGGCCCATGATGCGGTCGCGAAGCGACACGATTTCGTTGTCGCCTTCGTAGATGGCTGCCTTCCAGATGCCGTCGCGGTTGCCGTCGTCGTCGCTGCTGATGATGAGATCCATTGCGACGTCGCAGAGTTTGCGGGTCATGTAACCTGCGTCTGCGGTCTTGAGCGCGGTGTCGGCCAGACCCTTGCGGGCGCCGTGGGTCGAATTGAAGTATTCGAGAACCGAGAGACCTTCGCGGAAGGAGGACAGAATCGGGCGTTCGATGATTTCGCCGGAGGGCTTGGCCATGAGGCCGCGTGCTCCGCAGAGCTGGCGGACCTGCTGCTTGTTGCCTCGCGCGCCGGAGTCCATCATGAGGAAGACCGGATTGACCTCTTCCTTGCCGCGGTTGTACTCAAGGTGTTTGTAAACAGCCTTGGCGATTTCATCGGTGGCGCTGGTCCAAATATCGATGACCTTGTTGTCGCGTTCGCCACGAGTGATGATGCCGCGGTTGTACTGCGTGATGATGTCCTTCAGTTTGCCGCGTGCGCGCACGATGATCTCGTCTTTTTCGGGCGGGATGATCATGTCGTCCATGCCGATGGAGATGCCGGCCTTGGTCGCGTACTTGAAGCCGATTTCCTTCAGGCGGTCGAGTGCCGCGATGGCTTCCGGCTTGCCTTTGGTCTTGTAGGTGTTGAGTACGAGTTCGCCGAGCTTCTTCTTCGGAACCGAGAAGTTCACAAAGCCGATGGTTTCCGGCCAGATGGTGTTGAAGAAGACGCGGCCCGCCGTCGTCACGATGACGCGCTTGTCTTTCTTGCCATACACCGTGTCGCGCCCGTAGTCCGGATTCTTGATGCGGATCCACTGGTGCTTGGTGATGGCCCCGTCGGCTTCGGCCATGAAGACTTCGTTTGTCGAATTGAAGAGCGGCAGATGCTGCCCTTCAGCCGCCTTGTGGCGCGGTTCGACAGAGAGGTAGTAGGCGCCGAGGACAATGTCCTGCGACGGCATGAGAATCGGATCGCCGCTCGACGGGCTGAACAGGTTGTGGCTGCTCATCATGAGGAGCTTGGCTTCCAGCACCGCTTCCAGAGAGAGCGGGACGTGCACGGCCATCTGGTCGCCGTCGAAGTCGGCGTTGAATGCGCCGCAGACGAGCGGGTGGAGGCGGATGGCGTCGCCCTCGATGAGGGTCGGCTCGAACGCCTGAATGGACAGGCGGTGGAGCGTCGGAGCGCGGTTGAGGAAGACGGGATGTCCCTTGGTGACTTCTTCCAGAATGTCCCAGACTTCGGGCGAGCGTTTCTCGATCATCTTGCGCGCGCCGCGGACGGTGTGCACAAAGCCGAGTTCCTTCAGGCGGCGGATGATGAATGGCTCGAAGAGTACGAGCGCCATCTTCTTCGGAAGGCCGCACTGATGAATCTTGAGTTCCGGGCCGATGACGATGACCGAACGACCGGAGTAGTCCACGCGCTTGCCAAGAAGATTCTGGCGGAAGCGCCCCTGCTTGCCCTTCAGCATGTCCGAAAGGCTCTTGAGTGGGCGATTGCCTGCGCCGGTCACCGCACGGCCGTGGCGGCCGTTGTCGAAGAGCGCGTCAACAGCTTCCTGAAGCATGCGCTTTTCGTTGTGAATGATGACGTCCGGCGTCTTCAGCATCAAAAGGTTCCGCAGACGGTTGTTGCGGTTGATGACGCGGCGGTAGAGGTCGTTCAGGTCGCTCGTGGCAAAGCGGCCGCCTTCAAGCGGAACGAGCGGACGCAGGTCCGGCGGGATGACCGGGAGAACTTCCAGAATCATCCATTCCGGGCGGGTGCCGCTCGTAATGAAGCCTTGAATGACTTTGAGGCGCTTGGAAATCTTCTTCTTGATCTGCTTCGAGCGGGTGTTGTGCATCTGCTCGTAGAGTTCTTCGACAATCGCGGGCATGTCGATGCGCTCAAGCACTTCGCGGACGGCTCCGGCGCCCATTTTGGCGACGAATGCGTCTTCTCCGTACTCAGCCTGCGCCTGCTGGTATTCCTGTTCGGTCAGGAGCTGCTTTTCTTCAAGCGGCGTCTTGCCCGGATCGGTCACCATGTAGTTCTCGTAGTAGATGACGCGCTCCAGATTGCGGGCGGTCATGTCGAGCAACAGACCGAGGCGGCTCGGCATGCTCTTCAAAAACCAGATGTGCGAAACCGGCACGGCGAGCTCGATATGGCCCATGCGTTCGCGGCGTACGCGGGACATCGTGACTTCGACGCCGCAGCGGTCGCAGACGACGCCTTTGTACTTGATACGCTTATACTTGCCGCATGCGCACTCGTAGTCGCGCACCGGGCCGAATATGCGTTGGCAGAATAAACCGCCGGGTTCGGGCTTGAAGGTGCGGTAGTTGATCGTTTCGGGGTTCTTCACCTCGCCGCGTGACCAGGCGCGGATGACATCCGGGCTGGCTACGGCGATCGAAACCTGATCGAAAGACTGGTCCTTCTCGCTGCCGAGAAATTCACGCGCCTCGCGCGTCTGAAGTTCGTGATCCTGTTCTTCGGACATGGCTTAAAAGGTCGTTGGTTGTTGTTGCCGGGTTGTTCGGTTAGGCCTGACTTGCCATTGTGGACGCAGAGGGCGCCTTTGCCGGTTCGGCGGCGACCGGGGTTTCCGGTATCGTCACTCCGAATTCGTCGTGTTCGCCGAGGCGGATGTCGAGGCAGAGGCTCTGCATTTCCTTCATCAAAACGTTGAAGGATTGCGGAGTGCCGGCCTGAAGGGAGTTGTCTCCCTTGACCAGATTTTCGTAAATCTTGGTGCGGCCCTGCACGTCGTCGCTCTTGACCGTCAGGAGTTCCTGAAGGGTGTAGGCGGCGCCGTAGGCTTCGAGCGCCCATACTTCCATTTCGCCGAAACGCTGGCCGCCGTATTGCGCCTTGCCGCCCAGCGGCTGCTGGGTGATGAGGCTGTACGGGCCGACCGCGCGTGCGTGGATCTTGTCCGCGACGAGGTGGTTCAGCTTGAGGAAGTAGGTGTAGCCAACGACGACCTCCTGGTCCATGCGTTCGCCGGTGCGGCCGTCGAAGAGGACGCTCTTGCCGCTCTCGGGCAGGCCTGCCTGCTTGAGGTAATTGCGGATGTCCTTTTCGTCGATACCGTCGAAGACCGGGGTTGCGATGTGCAAGCCCAGTTTCTGGCACGCCCAGCCAAGGTGGCATTCAAGAACCTGTCCGACGTTCATGCGCGAAGGCACGCCCAGAGGATTGAGGCACATCATGACCGGAGTTCCGTCCGGCAGATAGGGCATGTCTTCCTGCGGAACAACGCGGGCGACGACGCCCTTGTTGCCGTGGCGGCCTGCCATCTTGTCGCCGACCTGTATCTTGCGCTTGGTCGCGATGTAAACCTTGACGTTCTTGATGACGCCCTGTTCCACATCCTCGCCCGCCTCGACGTTTTCGGTCTTGCGGGACTGGTCCTGTTCGAGTTCGTCGAACTTGGTGGAGAACGCGTTGACGATCTCCATGATCTTGATGCGGACGGGTGACGGGTCGATTTCGATCGTCTTGTAAACGGATGCGAGGCGACGGAGGAGGGTCTTTGTGATCTTGCGGTTGGCCGCGATGATCACTTCGCCCGTTTCCTTGTTCGTCACGTCGAGCGGAATCTTTTCGCCGAGGAGGATGTTCGAGAGCGCTTCGGTCAACTGTTCGCGGAGCTTGTCGCTCTGCGAGCGGTATTCCTCGTTGATCTTCTTCACCTGGCGGCGGCGGTCGGACGGGGACAGCTTGTCCTTGTCGCCATCAGCGCGGCTCGAAACCTTGACATCCATGATGATGCCATAGACGCCCGAGGGGACGAGAAGCGAAGTGTCCTTAACGTCGGCTGCCTTCTCGCCGAAGATGGCGCGGAGGAGTTTTTCTTCCGGCGCAAGTTCGGTTTCGCTCTTCGGAGTGATCTTGCCGACGAGAATGTCGCCCGGTTTCACTTCGGCGCCAATGCGGATGACGCCGTCGTGGTTGAGGTTCCGGAGAGCTTCTTCGCCAACGTTCGGAATATCGCGCGTGATTTCTTCCGGCCCGAGTTTTGTATCGCGGGCGGTGACTTCGTATTCCTCAATGTGAATCGAGGTGTAAACGTCGTCGCGCAGGAGATTCTCGGAGATGAGAATGGCGTCTTCGAAGTTGTAGCCGTTCCAAGGCATGTAGGCGATGAGAACGTTCTTGCCGATGGCGAGTTCGCCCTGATCGGTGGCTGCGCCGTCCGCGAGAATGTCGCCCGGCTTGACCTTCTGGCCCTTCCTGACGATGGGCTTCTGGTTGAAGCAGGTGCCTGCGTTCGAGCGGAGGAACTTGCGCAAACGGTAGATGAATATGCCGGCCTTCGGGTCGCTCTTCAGCAGCTTTTCAGGCTTTGCGGGCATCTTGCCGTCGGTCGTGATGATGATTCGTTTCGAATCCACGCTGGCGACGATGCCTTCCGATTCCGCCTGCGTCACAGTGCGGGAGTCGCAGGCCACGCGGCCTTCAATGCCGGTGCCGACAAACGGACGTTCGGTCCGCAGAAGCGGCACGCCCTGACGTTGCATGTTCGAACCCATCAGCGCGCGGTTGGCGTCGTCGTGTTCAAGGAACGGGACGAGGCCTGCGGCGACGGAAACGAGCTGCTTGGGCGAGACGTCCATGTAGTCGATTTCAGAAGGATCGACTTCGAGGGTGTCGTCTCCCTTGCGGGCGACGATCTTGCCAACGAGGTTGCCTTTTTCGTCGAGCTTGGAGTCTGCCTGGGCGATGATGTGCCCTTCTTCCTGGTCGGCGTTGACGTAAACGACTTCGCCGGTCAGGCGGCCCTTGACCACCACGCGGTAGGGCGTTTCGATAAAGCCGAATTCGTTGACCTTGGCAAAGGTCGAAAGCGAATTGATAAGACCGATGTTCGGGCCTTCAGGCGTTTCAATCGGGCAGATGCGGCCGTAGTGGGACGGATGAACGTCGCGCACTTCGAATCCGGCGCGTTCGCGGTTCAAACCACCCGGCCCCAGTGCGGACAGACGGCGCTTGTGCGTCAGTTCGGCCAGAGGGTTGATCTGGTCCATGAACTGCGAGAGCTGACTGCGGGCAAAGAAGTCGCGGATGACCGTCGAGAGCGCCTTCGGGTTGATCAGCTTCTGGGGCGTGATCGAATCGACGCTCTGATCGTAAAGGGTCATGCGTTCCTTCACGAGGCGTTCCGTGCGGGCCAGACCGATGCGGCACTGGTTCATCATCAGTTCGCCAACGTTGCGCACGCGGCGGCTGCCGAGATGGTCGATGTCGTCCAGCACGCCTTCGCCGCGCTTGAGGCGCGTCAAGTAGCGGGTGGCGTCAACGATGTCTTCGACGGTGATGATGCGGGTCTCAAGCGGGGTCTTGAGCGAAAGCTTCTGGTTGATCTTGTAGCGGCCGACGCGTCCGAGGTCGTAGCGCTTGGGATCCTGGAAGAGGCGCTTGATGAGGGCGCGGGCGTTCGCCGTTGTCGGCGGTTCGCCCGGGCGCAGGCGCTTGTAAATGTCCTTGAGGGCTTCTTCTTCGTTGCGCGTCGGGTCTTTCTTAAGGCAGCGCACGATGGCGCCGTCGTCGTCCGAGGTGTCGATGACGTTCACCTTGGCGATGCCTGCGGCTTCGATGCCGCGGACGATCGTGCGGGTGAGCGGTTCGAACGAGCGGGCTAGAACAACGCCTTTCTCGGCGTCAACAAGGTCTTCGACGAGGACGAGCTTGGAGACGCTTTCCATCTCAAGGGCTTCCGCAATCGGGAGTTCCTTGATGGTGTAGAAGAGGTTCAGGATGTCGTGGTCGGTCGAATAACCGAGGGCGCGCAGCAAGGTCGTGATGAGGAACTTGCGGCGGCGGCGGCGGCGGTCGAGATACACGTACAGAAGGTCGTTCTGGTCGAACTGGCATTCGAGCCACGTGCCGCGGTCCGGTATGATGCGGAACGAGTAGAGAAGCTTGCCGCTACTGTGCGGGACGACTTCAAAGGCGATGCCCGGCGAGCGGTGGAGCTGCGATACGATGACGCGCTCCGCGCCGTTGATGATGAAGGAGCCGCGCTCGGTCATCATCGGGACTTCGCCCATGTAGATTTCTTCGTCCTTGATCGCCTCTTCTTCCTTGAGGCGCAGTTTGACGTAGAGGGAAATGGAGTACGAGACGCCTTCGCGTATGCATTCCATCTCCGTCATTTTCGGTCCGGAGAGTGTGTAGGAGACATACTCCAACTGGGTGTTTCCGTCGTAACTTTCGATCGGGAACACTTCGCGGAACACGGCTTCGAGGCCTACTGCGTCCCTTTGTGTCGGAGCCTTGTCCTGTTGGAGAAACTCTTTGAAGGAGTCTATCTGAATCTGGATAAGGTTCGGCGGGGCGATTACTTCCTTGAGCTTGCCGAAATTGATGCGGTCAGGCATGGCTTGAAATACGCTTGTTGTTGTGCTCGTAACGAAGGTGAAAGCGGAGCAGAGGGGAGGGCGGCGTATCCCGGTTTTACGCGGTTTTCCGTTCCCCTCTAGTCTGCTTTCCTTATGCGAATAACTTGTTTGAATGAACACGGACGAGCCAGTGGGGCTCCGGTGTCCCCGGAAACCCACTGGCCGTCGTGGAAAGAAATTGTAGCGTAGATAGGATCAGAGCTACTTGATTTCGACTTTGGCGCCGGCTGCTTCGAGCTTCTTCTTGATGTCTTCGGCGTCGGCCTTGTTGACACCTTCCTTGACGGGCTTCGGAGCTGCTTCGACAAGGTCTTTGGCTTCCTTGAGGCCGAGACCGGTGATGCCACGGACTTCCTTGAAGACGGCGATCTTGTTCGCGCCGGCTTCAACGAGGATGACATTGAATTCAGTCTTTTCTTCAGCAGGAGCTGCCGCTGCTGCTGCGCCTGCCGCCGGAGCTGCCGCCACGGCAACTGGTGCTGCCGCGCTGACGCCCCACTTGGCTTCGAGGTCTTTGACCAGAGCGGCGATTTCGAGCACGTTCTGGCTGGAGAGCCAGTTGATTACATCTTCTTTGGTGATATCTGCCATAATAATCTCCTTTGCCGATTAGCGCTTTCCGTCGTGGAAAATCGTTTAAGGGACTCTATTCCCCTAATGCGGCACTTCAGAGTTTTGGTGTTGAAAAAAACGGTTGTGATTACGATTAGGCGGCCGCGCCGTTCTTGCGAACGTATGCGTCCAGAACGTTGACAAACTGCTGCGAGGGCGTCCCGATGAGGCGGACGAGTGTCGTGGCAGGCGTGTTGAGAAGGGCGAGGAGCTGTGCGCGGGCCTGATCCATGGTGGGCAGGTTGCGGAGCTCGGCCATGCGGCTGTTCGGGATGACGGCTCCGGAGAGGAGGGCGCCTTTCATCGCACCCTTGTCCTTTTCCTTGAAGAAGCCTTCGACGGCCTTGACGATGCTGGCGACGTCGTCACCGCCGACGATCATTGCGACCTGACCCTTGAGCATGTCGCTCATGTCAGGCAGATTGCGCTTTTCAGCGGCTTTGGCGAGGATCGTGCTCTTGACGACGTGGAACTGTGCGCCGTGCGGTTTCAGGCGTTTGCGCATGTCCGCGACTTCGGCGACCGTGAAGCGCGTGTACTCAACAAGGAGTGCATACGTCGATGCGTCAAGGTAGGTGCCGACTTCGTTTACGAGAAATTCTTTTTCAGCTCTCATTGGTGGTCGTTCTCCGTGTTAGATGCTGGCGTAAACCGCCGGGTCGATCTTGACCGAGGGGCTCATTGAGGAGCAGATGGACATGCTCTTGATGTAGCGTCCGAGGATTTCCTTCGGCTTGACTTTGCCGACTTCGGCAATGACGGTGTTGATGTTTTCGGCAAGATCCGCAGCACTGTGCGAGCGCTTGCCAACGATGACGCTGATGTTGCCGGTCTTGTCCATCTTGAACTCGACGCGACCGCCGAGTTTGATGGCCTTGACCGCGCCTTCGATGTCGTCGGTGACGGTTCCGCTCTTCGGGTTCGGCATCAGGCCTTTCGGGCCAAGCACGCGAGCCACGCGGCGGACTTCCTTCATTGCGGACGGCGTTGCAACGGCGACGTCGAAATCCGCCCAGCCTTCGACCTTCTTGATAAGATCCTGGAAGCCTGCCTCATCCGCACCCGCAGCCCTGGCCGCGTCTGCGTTTTCGGTAAAGACAGCCACGCGGACTTTTTTGCCGCTGCCCTTGGGCAGGTTGACGATGCCGCGAACTGAAATGTTGGCCTTCAGATCGACACCCATGTTAAGAGCCAGTTCAACCGTTTCGTTGAACTTGGCCTGAGGAAAGCCGCAAAGCACTTTCGTCGCTTCTTCGACCGTGTAGGTCTTGAGTGCGTCTGATTGCTCGCGGGCGGTACGATAACGTTTGCTGTGTTCCATGATGCAAACTCCCTTCCCGGAATATATTGGTTTAGTTTGGTTGAGACAAATAGTGTACGCGGGCATTGTTGCCCGTGGCGTGCATGACGTCGGTTATATGACGTCGATACCCATGGAGCGGGCCGTGCCTTCGATGATGCGGGCGGCTGCTTCCTTGCTGTTGGCGCCGAGGTCGGCTTTCTTGAGCTCCGCGATTTCTGCGACCTGAGCCTTCGTAACCTTGCCGACTTTTTCACGGTTCGGAACGCCGGACCCTTTGGCGACCTTCGCCGCCTTGGTCAGGAGCACGGACGCAGGCGGGCTCTTCAGGATGAACGAGAAGGAGCGGTCGGCATAGACCGTGATGATCGTAGGCAGAATCATGCCCGACTGATCTTTGGTGCGCGCGTTGAACTCCTTGCAGAACGCCATGATGTTGACGCCTGCGCCGCCCAGTGCCGGGCCTACCGGCGGGGCGGGGTTCGCCGCTCCGGCGGGGAGTTGCAGCTTAATCTGTCCTGTGACTTTTTTGGCCATGGTTGTCGCTAAATTAGCTTGTTAATATGAAAAAGGGAATGTTATTCGGTGACGCGTTCGACCTGCCAGTATTCGAGGGTGACCGGGGTGAAGCGGCCGAAGATGGAAACGGATACCTTGAGCTTGCCCGCTTCCGGGTCGATTTCGTCAATCGTGCCGTTGAGATTGAGGAAGGGACCGTCCGTAATGCGGACGTTTTCGCCGATTTCGTAGGTGACTTTCGGGATTTCCTTGCCTTCGGCTTCCTTGGCGTGGTCGAGGATGCTTGCGATTTCGCTGTCTTTCAGCGCGTGCGGCGTCTGGCCGCCGACGAAACCGATGACGCCGTCAACGCCGTTGACATAATACCATGGCCCCTGAAGGAGCTTGCCGTCTTCGTCATACAGGCGCATGTGCAGAAACACATAGCCGGGATAGAGCTTGCGCGTTTTCTGCGTTTTTTTGCCGCTCTTGACTTCGGATACGACTTCGGTGGGCATGAGCACTTCGAAGATGTAATCTTCCATCTCCTCGCGTGCCAGCTGGCTTTCAATGAAGCGCTTGACCTTGCCTTCCATGTTGGAAAGGGTCTGCACCACATACCAGCGGCCCTGACGATTGTTTTCTTCTTGTGTCATCTGTGTGCGGCTTGCGGCGGCGTTATTGCATCGTGACGAGTTTCGTCAACATCTGAACCCAGCTATATACGCTGAAATCGGCCAGTGCGGTGAATGCGCCTAAGAGCAGCATCGTCACAATGACCACAATTGTCGAATTGATGAGTTCAGAACGCGTCGGCCAAACGGTCTTTTTCAGTTCCGATAGGGTCTCAAAATAGAACTGTCTGGTCTTGCGGAAGGGATTTGCCATGTGGCTTCCTTGCTGGATACTCGCTGATAAAAAAGCTGGCAGGGCAGGAGGGACTCGAACCCCCAACCGACGGTTTTGGAGACCGCTACTCTACCAATTGAGCTACTGCCCTGCGTGTAAAAATTCTTGCGTTAAACGGAATAGCCGGGAGCCTGATTGGAGGCTCCCGGCCACCCGTGTAAAGAGTGCCTGTGGATTAGGCGTTGATCTTGGTGACGCGGCCTGCGCCAACCGTATGACCACCTTCGCGGATTGCGAAGCGCTGTCCGTTTTCCATGGCGATCGGCTTCTGGAGTTCGATCGTCACGCTGACATTGTCGCCCGGCATCACCATTTCCACGCCCTTGGGCAGGTTCATGACGCCAGTAACGTCCGTCGTGCGGAAGTAGAACTGCGGACGGTAACCGTCGAAGAACGGAGTGTGGCGGCCGCCTTCATCCTTCGTGAGGACGTAAACCTGAGCCTCGACCTTCGTGTGCGGAGTGATGCTCTTCGGGGCCGCGAGAACGTGGCCGCGTTCGATGGCATCCTTGTCAATACCGCGCAGAAGGACGCCGACGTTGTCGCCTGCGAGGCCTTCGTCGAGGATCTTGCGGAACATTTCAACACCGGTGACGACCGAAGAGCGGGTATCGCCGAGGCCGACGATTTCCACGTTGTCGCCAACGTGAACCTTGCCGCGCTCGATACGGCCCGTCGCGACTGTGCCGCGGCCGGTGATCGAGAAGACGTCTTCGATGCTCATCAGGAACGGCTGGTCGACCAAGCGTTCCGGGGTGGCGATTTCCGTATCGACCGCGTCGAGAAGATCGGCGATGGCCTTGAGGCCTTCCGGCTTGCCCGCAATGGCAGCCGTGGCGGAGCCGCGGATGATCTTGATGGTGTCGCCGGGATACTGGTACTTGGTAAGAAGGTCGCGGATTTCCATCTCGACAAGTTCGAGAAGTTCCGGGTCGTCAAGAAGGTCAACTTTGTTCAGGAAGACGACAATCGACGGCACGCCTACCTGGCGGGCGAGAAGAATGTGTTCACGGGTCTGGGGCATCGGGCCGTCAGCCGCGGAAACCACAAGAATGGCGCCGTCCATCTGGGCCGCGCCGGTGATCATGTTCTTGACGAAGTCAGCGTGTCCGGGGCAGTCAACGTGCGCGTAGTGGCGCTTGTCGGACTCGTATTCGACGTGGGCAACCGCGATTGTCACGGTCTTCGTTTCGTCGCGAACGGTGCCGCCTTTGGCGATGTCAGCGTAGGACTTGAACTGGGCGAGACCCTTGTCGCTCTGAACTTTAAGAAGAGCTGTGGTGAGAGTGGTCTTGCCGTGGTCGATGTGACCGATCGTGCCCACGTTCACGTGCGGCTTGGTGCGTGCGAATGTTTCTTTGGCCATGGAGGTTTGCGGTTAGGATGTACTGTGGTTTCTTGGATTGTCTTTTAAAACAAAAATGGAGCCCCCGAGCGGATTTGAACCGCCGACCTCGTCCTTACCAAGGACGCGCTCTGCCAACTGAGCTACAAGGGCGTGCAAAACTGTCAAAAGATGCAAAAGAACAGATATTGGAGTTGTATTGCTTCCGGTCAATCCAATTTTGTTTCTGATTGCGGAAAATTTTGCGCACGCAGTTTTGCAGTTTCCGGAACTGCGTTTGGGTGCGAATTGCAAGGTTGCGAGGAATAGTCTC
>Ga0172286_1295146_pt1 | contig 13447 bp, 27 predicted proteins | sample Plaics_8_FD_136004 | JGI IMG/M metagenome (GOLD analysis project Ga0172286, IMG submission 136004) | Wetland microbial communities from Old Woman Creek Reserve in Ohio, USA - Plant_deep_8_15_core_1 metaT (Metagenome Metatranscriptome) | ecosystem: Environmental > Aquatic > Freshwater > Wetlands... | reverse complement strand
CGTTGCGGTTATAGGTAACCAGCTCTCCTAAGGTTTCAACATCCGCAGCCTTCAGGCAGTTCAATGCACGAACAGAAAGATCCATGTCAACCAGTTTTGTTTTTAAAAGCTGGCGCATGTGCAATACTTCTTCGTCAAACTCCTCATTTGCAAACTTCTCGTCCGAATCAATGGTAATTTTTTCGTCAGAGAAAAGCATGAAGTGGTAAATCAGAATTTTTGCTGCTTCTTTCAGTGCATCTTTTGGATGTATTGAACCATCGGTAGTGATTTCAAAAACCAGCTTTTCATAGTCAGTTTTTTGCTCAACGCGGTAATTTTCGATTGCATATTTCACATTTTTGATAGGTGTGAAAATTGAATCGATCGGAATAACTCCAAACTCAGCATCGATCGGCTTATTTTCAGCGCTTGGGACATATCCGCGACCTTTGTTGATGGTGATATCCATCTGCAATTTAACTTCATGTTCCATCCGGCAGATCACTAATTCAGGATTTAAAACACGAAACCCGGTCATGAATTTATTAATATCTCCAGCGGTAAAAGTATCCTGTCCGGAAATTGAAATTGAAATTTTTTCACTGTCAAAATCATCGCCTTCGCGTTTAAACCTGATCTGCTTTAAGTTGAGGATGATTTCGGTAACATCTTCCATCACTCCTTTAATAGTAGCAAATTCATGGTCAACTTTGTCGATCTTAACGGTGGTAATTGCATAACCTTCCAAAGAGGATAACAGAATTCTTCGTAAGGCATTACCGATTGTAATACCATAGCCTGGCTCCAATGGACGGAATTCAAATTTTCCGTACTTATCATCGGTTTCAACCATTATAACTTTGTCGGGTTTTTGGAACGCTAATATTGCCATAATACTGAGTAATTGATTATTTAGAATACAACTCTACAATAAGTTGTTCTTTAATGTTTTCAGGAATATCTGCTCTTTCAGGACGGGCTAAAAATCTGCCGACCAACTGAGCGTTATCCCATTCCAACCATGCAAATTTACTGTAACGACGCGAATTCACGGAAGCAGTAATAACTTCGAGTGATTTTGATTTTTCACGAACGCCTACAACATCACCTGGGCGTAAATGGAATGAAGGTATATTTACTACTTCCGAATTTACAGTGATATGTTTGTGAGATACCAACTGACGTGCAGCGGCACGGGTTGGTGCAATTCCTAAACGGAATACAACATTGTCTAAACGTGCTTCGAGCAGCTGTAAAAGAACTTCCCCGGTAACACCTTTCGAAGCTGAAGCTTTTTTAAACAAATTGGCGAATTGTTTTTCCAAAACACCATACATGTATTTAGCTTTTTGCTTTTCTCTTAATTGGGTACCGTATTCCGATTTTTTACGTCTGCGGCTTGCTAAACCGTGCACTCCCGGAGGGAAATTTTTCTTTTCAAGTACTTTATCAGGTCCGAAAATTGGTTCACCAAATTTCCGGGCAATTCTGGATTGAGGTCCTCTATATCTTGCCATTACTGTCTTAATTAATGATTAAACACGTCTTCTTTTTGCAGGACGACATCCATTGTGTGGTAACGGGGTAACGTCAACAATTTCGCTTACCTGAATGCCAACAGTGCTGATAGCACGAATAGCAGATTCACGACCATTCCCTGGACCCTTAACATACACTTTTACTTTTCTCAGTCCAAGATCATAAGCGGTCTTGGCACATTCTTCAGTAGCTACCTGAGCGGCATACGGAGTATTCTTTTTTGAACCTCTGAAACCTTTTTTACCGGCTGACGACCATGAAATTACTTCACCATTACCATTGCACAAAGAGACAATGATATTATTGAATGAAGAATGTATATGTGCCTGCCCGATTGCTTCAACGATAACAACTCGTTTTTTAGTAGAACCAGTCTTTTTTGCCATAATTCAATTATCAATTATTTAGTGGCTTTTTTCTTATTAGCAACAGTTTTTCTCTTTCCTTTACGTGTACGTGCATTATTTTTAGTGCTTTGTCCACGAAGAGGTAAGCCGACACGATGACGAATACCCCGATAGCAACCGATATCCATTAATCGTTTAATATTCATTTGGGTTTCGGAGCGCAATTCGCCTTCTACCTTAATGCTTCCACTGATAGCCGCACGAATAGCAGCCAAATGTTCATCTGTCCAATCCTGAACCTTAATGTTTTTGTCAACACCGGCTTTTTCGAGGAGCGTAACAGAAAGATTGCGTCCAATACCATAAATATAGGTTAATGCTATCTCGCCTCTCTTATTGTTAGGGATGTCAACACCACTTATACGAGCCATAAATAAATTTTTTACAAAGTTAATTAATTATCCCTGACGTTGTTTGTACTTAGGATTCTTTTTGTTAATCACGTACAAACGTCCTTTTCTGCGTACTATTTTGCAGTCGGCACTACGTTTCTTAATGGATGTTCTTACTTTCATTATTTTGTGCTTTAGTTTTTGTATCTAAAAGTAATTCTTCCTTTGGTCAGGTCGTATGGCGACATTTCAACCTTTACTTTATCGCCAGGTAAAATTTTGATGTAATGCATCCGCATTTTTCCTGAGATATGTGCAGTAATGGTATGCCCATTTTCCAATTCAACCCTGAACATTGCATTCGATAATGATTCAATGATTGTTCCGTCTTGTTCTATTGAAGACTGTTTTGACATAAATATAGACTAATTATCAAGTATTTAAATGTTTACATTCCAATTTCAAAATTCAGCTTTAAAAACCGTAACGGAAGAATATATATTTCCGTCGAGAAATTCGGCAAAAGTACTAGAATTACCGGACTTACTCAGTTAATTATGAATTTTATTAACAAGATTAGAACTTTCATTAATCCAGGGCATAAATGCCCGATTAGTTATTAATATGCAGCACCTGTTCCTGAACGTCCTTTGATCCGGCCTGATTTCATCAAACCGTCATAATGACGCATCAAAAGGTGACTCTCAATTTGCTGAAGAGTATCCAATACAACACCAACAAGTATTAACAGTGAAGTACCGCCAAAAAAATAGGCGAACTGCTGGTTGATACCTGCCATCATTGCAAAAGCTGGAAGAATTGTAACAATTCCAAGGAAAACTGATCCGGGAAGCGTTATTCTCGACATGATGGTATCAAGAAAGTCAACAGTTTTCTTTCCGGGTTTAACTCCGGGAATAAAACCACCATTTTTCTTCATATCCTCAGCCATTTGCATTGGATTGACAGTAATTGCTGTATAGAAATAAGTGAATAATATAACAAGCGTAAATTGAGTCAGATTGTACCAAAATCCTGTATGATCGGAAAATGCAGCCGCGAAACCGCTTAAACTATCAGATTTGGCAAATCCTGCAATACTAATTGGAATAAACATAATTGCCTGAGCAAAAATGATTGGCATAACACCTGCTGCATTAACCTTCAATGGAATATACTGACGAACACCACCATATTGTTTGTTGCCAACAATTCGTTTTGCATATTGTACAGGAATTTTGCGTGTTCCCTGAACCAACAAAATAGATCCCATAAATACTACAAACAGCACAACAAACTCAATTAAGAACATTACCATACCACCACCTTGCTGTTCGATGCGTGAAATAAATTCGGCAACGATAGAGTGCGGAAGACGCGCAATGATTCCGATCATGATGATCAGCGAAATACCATTTCCAATTCCCTTATCTGTGATACGTTCTCCGAGCCACATTACAAACATTGAACCGGCTGTTAATATAATAGTCGATGAAATTGTAAACATTGCTCCGGTAATCGCAAAAGCTGATTGGGGTAATTGGTAGTGAAGATTCGTTAAATATGCAGGCGCCTGGAAGATCAGGATGACAACCGTCAGATAACGGGTCAACTGATTGACTTTACGACGTCCTGATTCACCTTCTTTTTGCAATCGTTGAAAATAAGGTACCGCGATACCCATTAACTGGATTACAATTGAAGCCGAAATATAAGGCATAATCCCCAAAGCAAAGATAGATGCTTTAGAGAATGCTCCTCCTGAGAACATATCCAACAATCCGAGCAACCCCCCGGATGTTTGGTTTTTAAGTTGATCCAACTGTGCCGGGTCAACTCCGGGCAAAGAAACATACGATCCTAAACGATATATTAAAAGCAAGAACAAGGTAATCCCCAACCGGGACCGCAAGTCTTCAATCTTATAAATATTCTTTAGGGTTTCAATAAACTTTTTCATCAGTTTTAGAGTATTTCGGTGGTTCCTTCTAATTTCTCAATGGTTTCTTTTGCTCTTTTAGAAAAAGCGTGCGCTTTAACTTCCAATTTAAGGTTCAATACTCCATCTCCCAAAATCTTTACTTTATCCCTTTTGGATGCCATTCCAGCTTCAACTAAAGTATCTACATCGATACATGTCAACTTTAACGTTTCTGCTAATTCCTGAATTACATCCAGATTGATAGCTTTAAACTCTTTACGGTTGATATTTTTAAAGCCAGATTTAGGTACAACACGTTGTAAAGGCATCTGACCTCCTTCGAAACCACGACGGGTTTTATAACCAGAACGTGATTTAGCACCTTTATGACCTCTGGTAGAGGTGCCACCGTGACCTGAACCCTGGCCACGTCCAATGCGCTTTTCGCTATGGGTCGAACCTTCAGCAGGTTTAAGATTACTTAAATCCATATTTCTTGATCTTAATAAGTTTAAACTTCTTCAACAACTAAGAGATGTTGCAATTTATTGATCATCCCCAGAATCTGTGGAGTTACTTCATGTTCAACCGAACGATTAAGTTTCTTGATTCCCAGTGCGATCAAAGTCGCTTTCTGCCTCTTTGGAGAACCAATTGCACTTCTTACTTGAGTAATTTTAATCTTTGCCATAACTCCTTATCCATTAAATACTTTATCCAATGTTACTCCACGGTGATCAGCCACAGTATGAGCATCTCTTAATTCGAGAAGAGCAGCCATCGTTGCTTTTACCAGGTTGTGCGGATTCGAAGATCCTTTAGATTTCGCAAGGATATTGTGAACTCCAACACTTTCGAGTACTGAACGCATAGCACCTCCGGCTTTTACCCCGGTTCCTGAAGTGGCCGGTTTCAAAAATACATTTGCTCCGCCAAATTTAGCTGTCTGTTCGTGAGGTATGGTTCCATTATGAATCGGAACTTTTACCAGGTTCTTTTTAGCTGCATCAACGCCTTTTGAAATTGCAGTGGTTACTTCGCTTGCTTTACCGAGGCCCCAGCCTACGATACCATCTTCGTTACCTACTACAACAATAGCCGAGAAGCTGAATGTTCTACCTCCTTTGGTTACTTTCGTAACACGGTTAATAGCTACCAACCGATCTTTCAGTTCCAGATCACTGGTTTTTACTTTTCTGATATCTCCTGACATAACTATTAAAATTTAAGGCCACCTTCACGGGCAGCGTCAGCTAATTGTTTAACTCTTCCGTGATACAAATAACCATTACGATCGAATACTACAGCAGTGATACCGGCAGCAATCGCTTTTTCGGCAACTGCTTTTCCTACTTTCGCAGCCATTTCGACTTTGGTACCCTCGGCACCTTCGAAATCTTTATTAAGTGAAGAAACTGCCAATACTGTTCTTCCATTTAAATCATCAACCAGCTGAGCATAAATCTGCTTGTTGCTTCTGAATACATTTAAACGTGGACGTTCTGCAGTTCCGGAAACGATTTTCCGGATTCTCTTCTTAATTCTATATCTTCTTTCTTGCTTCGTTAAAGCCATGGTTTTAAAATTTTACTATTTAGCACCAGCTGATTTACCGGCTTTGCGCCTTAAAACTTCACCAACAAACTTAACACCTTTTCCTTTGTAAGGTTCTGGTTTTCTGAAAGATCTGATTTTGGCCGCAATATGACCAATCAATTGTTTGTCACAGCTCTTCAGTGTTACAATCGGGTTGCTACGTTTATCACTTTTTGCTTCTACCTGAACTTCAGCAGGAAGCTGAAGGTAAGTATGATGTGAATAACCTAAAACCAAATCGAGTACCTGACCATCGTTTTCAGCACGATATCCAACTCCAACGAGTTCAAGCTTGATTTCGTACCCTTTTGATACACCAACAATCATGTTGTTGATAAGGGAACGATAAAGACCATGCATAGCACGGTGTCTTTTCTCGTCAGAAGGTCGAATTGCAGTTAAAGTGTTACCTTCCAATGTGAAAGTAATATCCGGATCAACCTGTTGTGTAAGTTCTCCCAGCGGACCTTTTACCGTAACCAAATTTGTATCGCTTACAGTAAATTTTACACCTGCCGGTACTTCAATGGGTAGTTTACCTATCCTTGACATTATTATTCCTCCTAGATTAATAAACGTAACATAAGACTTCACCGCCAACACCTAATTCCCGAGCTTCTTTGTCGGTGATTACGCCTTTGGAGGTCGATATTACGGCAATTCCCAAACCGTTAAGCACTCGAGGAATACTGTCGATATGACAATATTTCCGCAAACCAGGTTTGCTGATTCTTCTGATTGCTTTGATTGCAGGAATGCGCGACTCTGGATGATATTTCAGCGCAATTTTAATATTGCCCTGGAAGTTGATTTCATCTTCAAACTTATAGTTGAGGATATATCCTTTATCTTTCAAAATTTTGGTAATTTCTTTCTTGATATTGGATGCAGGAATATCGACAACGCGATGTTTTGCCTTTTGGGCATTTCTGATTCGTGTCAGATAATCTGCTATTGGATCTGTAATTTTGCTCATTACTTCTTAATTATAAATTACCAACTTGCTTTTTTAATACCCGGAATTAAACCAGTAGAAGCCATTTCCCTGAAATTGATCCTGCTGATACCGAATTGGCGCATATACCCTTTCGGACGTCCGGTTAATTTGCATCTGTTATGCATACGAATGCGGGCAGAGTTCTTAGGTAACTTCTGAAGACCAACATAATCACCTTCAGCCTTAAGTTTGGCTCTTTTCTCGGCATATTTTTCAACAAGCGCTGCTCTTTTTACTTCCCGAGCTTTCATTGATTCTTTAGCCATATCTTAATTCTTTTTAGCATTTTTAAAAGGTAAACCTAACTCTTTTAGCAAAGCGTAGCCTTCTTCATCTGAATCGGCTGAAGTGACGAAAGTAATATTCATTCCGTTAACTTTTGTAACTTTGTCCATTACAATTTCAGGGAAAATAAGTTGTTCCGGAATACCAAGTGTATAGTTTCCTTGTCCATCCATTTTTCCTTCAATTCCTCTAAAATCACGAATACGGGGAAGAGATACACTGATCAGACGATCAAGGAACTCGTACATCCGCTCTCTGCGCAGTGTAACACGAACGCCAATAGGCATTTTTTTCCTTAACTTGAAATTAGAGATGTCTTTTTTAGATTTGGTTTGGACTGCCTTTTGACCTGCGATAGTAGTAATCTCTTCCGTTGCCAGTTCGATTAACTTTTTATCTGCAATAGCAGCTCCAACTCCCTGATTGATGACAATTTTCTCTAACCTTGGCGCCTGCATTAAGTTTTTGTAGGAAAAATCCTTTACTAATGCAGGGACAACTTCGTCCAAGTATTTTTTCTTAAGTGTTGGTACGTAAGCCATTACTTAATCTCCTCTCCTGATTTTTTTGAATAACGAACTAATTTACCCTTGTCATTAAGCTTTCTTCCGATACGAGTAGGTTTCCCAGTTTTTGGGTCCTTAATCATAAGGTTAGAAATGTGGATGGGTGCTTCCTTTTCAACAATACCTCCCTGCGGATGTGCCGCATTGGGTTTGGTATGTTTCTTAACCATATTAACACCTTCCACAATAGCTTTTCCGGTGGCTCTTATTACTTCGAGCACTTTACCTTCTTTTCCTTTGTAATTGCCTGTAATAACAAATACAGTGTCGCTTTTTTTTATGTGTAATTTTGTCTGCATCGTTTTTATTTTATGCATTAAAGTACTTCAGGAGCAAGTGAAATAATCTTCATATTTTTATCACGAAGTTCTCTTGCTACGGGTCCGAATATACGAGTTCCGCGCATTTCGCCAGCATTATTGAGTAAAACAACAGCGTTATCGTCGAACCGGATATAAGAACCATCCTGACGACGAACTTCTTTTGTAGTTCTAACAATAATTGCTTTCGATACAGCACCTTTTTTCATTTCACTTCCAGCTATAGCACTTTTTACTGTAACTACAATGGTATCGCCAAGCGAAGCATAGCGCATTCTGGTTCCGCCAAGTACGCGGATACATAGCACTTCTTTTGCCCCACTATTATCGGCAACGGTACATCTTGATTCCTGTTGTATCATGATTACTTAGCTCTTTCTAAAATTTCCACTAATCTCCAACATTTTTGTTTACTGATCGGACGTGTTTCCATGATCTTAACAGTATCGCCAATATTGCAGCTGTTTTTTTCATCGTGAGCGTAAAACTTGGAGGTTTTGTTGACGAATTTTCCATAAATGGGATGTTTTTCCTTGCGCTTTTCAGCCACAACGATGGTGCATTCCATTTTGTTGCTCACAACAACTCCAACGCGCTCCTTCCTTAGATTTCTTGATTCCATTACTAACTCTGTTTTGCGTTAATTTCCCTTTGACGTAGCATGGTTTTTAATCTTGCAATATTTCTTCTGGCACGCACAATTACTTGTGGGTTTTCAAGTTGAGAAATTGCATGGTTCATTTTCATCCGTAATAAGTTGTCCTCTTCAGTCTGGATTCTTTCCACGATTTCCGCACTGGATAATTCTCTAATTTCTGATGTTTTCATTATTCAGCGGTTTCAGATTCAACATAATCACGTCTTACAATAAACTTAGTAGTAACCGGCAGTTTTTGAGCAGCTAGCCGGAGTGCTTCCTTTGCAACCTCATAAGGAACTCCTTCTGCTTCGATCAATATTCTACCTGGTGTAATCGGAGCAACAAATGCTTCCGGAGCACCTTTACCTTTACCCATACGTACTTCTGCGGGCTTTTTAGTAATCGGTTTGTCGGGGAAAACTCGGATCCAAATTTGACCCTGACGTTGCATGTGACGTGTTACCGCAACCCTGGCAGCCTCAATCTGGCGCCCGGTAAGCCACGTTTCTTCCAACGATTTAATACCAAAGGATCCAAATGCCAACTGGTTTCCTCTTCCGGCCAGTCCTTTCATTTTTCCCTTTTGTACTCTTCTGTATTTTGTCTTTTTCGGTTGTAACATTCTTCTCTACTTCTGAAAGGGTGACAAACTATTTTTTTCTTTTCTTAAATCCGTTACCTTTTGGTGCACCAACAGCAGGACGACCAGTTGGTTTCTGGCCTACGTTTGGTGAAAGGTCACGCTTTCCATAAATTTCGCCTTTACAGATCCAAACTTTTACACCGAGCAAGCCGGTTTTGGTTAGGGCTTCTGCCAGCGCATAATCTATATCAGCTCTCAGAGTATGCAAAGGAGTACGACCATCTTTGTACATTTCTGAACGGGCCATTTCGGCGCCATTCAAACGGCCTGATACCTGAATCTTGATTCCCTGCGCTCCCATTCTCATGGTTGAAGCGATAGCCATTTTGGTAGCACGACGGTAAGCAATTTTACCTTCAATCTGACGTGCAATGTTAACAGCTACAATCTGGGCATCCAGTTCCGGACGTTTGATTTCAAAAATATTGATCTGAACTTCTTTGTTGGTGATCTTTTTCAACTCTTCTTTCAGCTTATCAACCTCCTGACCACCTTTGCCAATAATAATACCAGGGCGTGAGGTGTGAACAGTGATGGTAATAAGTTTCAGTGTACGTTCAATGATAATCTTGGAGATACTTGCTTTTGCCAAACGGGCATTCAGGTATTCCCTGATCTTGAAGTCTTCCACGAGCTTATCACCATAGTTGTTTCCACCGAACCAATTGGAATCCCAGCCTTTGATGATCCCTAAACGATTAGCGATTGGATTAACTTTTTGTCCCATGTATTATTATTTATTCAGTTTCTTTAACTATGGTTAAACTATCAAGACTAACAGTCACATGATTGGATCTCTTTTTGATCCTGTGTGCCCGTCCCTGGGGTGCAGGGCGAAGTCTTTTAAGTATTCTTCCTGAATCAACAGAAATGTTTTTTACATACAAATTGCTTTCTTCTAAACGAACTCCCTCGTTTTTTGCCTGCCAGTTTGCAATGGCCGACATGACTAATTTTTCAAGTCTGCGAGAGGATTCTTTTGATGAAAACTTAAGTACATCAAGAGCTCTGTTTACTTCCATTCCGCGGATCATTTCGGTTACTAACCTCATTTTCCGTGGTGAAGTAGGACAATTCTTCAAAACAGCGAAATACTGCTGTTTCTTAGCTTCCTTTAGTTCGTTTGCACTATTTCTTTTTCTAGCACCCATCGTGAATTCTTTTAATAGTTATTGAGAATCTCATGCCTTATTTTTTGCCTTTGGCATGACCCCTGAATGTTCTTGTAGGTGCAAATTCACCAAATTTATGACCTACCATGTTTTCAGTAACATATACCGGAATGAATTTATTGCCGTTATGAACTGCGATGGTATGCCCTACAAAGTCAGGAGAAATTACTGATGCTCTGGCCCAAGTCTTGATTACAGACTTTTTTGCAGTCTCATTCATAACTAAAACTTTGCGTTCGAGTTTGAAATCGATAAAAGGCCCTTTTTTTAATGAACGACTCATATTGTTCTCCTTTTAATTATTTCTTCCGTTTTTCTACAATATACCTGTTGGAAGCTTTCTTCTTCGAACGAGTCTTGAAGCCTTTTGCTAACAAGCCTTTGCGTGAACGTGGATGTCCACCTGAAGAACGACCTTCTCCACCACCCATGGGGAGATCGACAGGGTTCATAGCTACACCTCTTACACGAGATCTACGACCTAGCCATCTTGTACGACCAGCTTTACCTGATCTTTCAAGGTTATGCTCGGTATTTCCAACAATACCAACTGTAGCACGACAAGTTACGAGAACCATTCTTGATTCGCCCGAAGGCAATTTCACGATAGCGTACTTTCCTTCTCTGGAAGTTAACTGAGCGTACGTTCCGGCACTACGAGCCATCACACCTCCCTGATTGGGATGAAGCTCAATGTTGTGTACCAATGTTCCAAGAGGTATTTCAGCCAGTGGCAAAGAATTACCTATTTCAGGGGCAATCCCACTTCCCGTCTCGATTTTCTGGCCAACTTTTAATCCGTTGGGAGCCAGCATATACCTTTTTTCACCATCGGGATAAACCAATAGTGCAATTCGAGCGGTACGGTTTGGATCATACTGAATAGATTCTACAACAGCAGCAATGCCATCTTTATCTCTTTTAAAATCGATAAGACGGTATTTGCGTTTGTGGCCACCACCTATATACCTCATTGTCATGTGACCCTGGCTGTTACGACCGCCAGATCTCGACATAGGCGTCAACAATGATTTTTCAGGTGTTGATGCAGTAATGGACTCAAAGGTCCCGGCAATTTTGTGCCTTTGACCCGGAGTAACTGGATTTAATTTTCTTACTGCCATTTTTTAATTAAATATTACTATAAAAATCAATAGATTCTCCTTTTGCTATTGTAACAATAGCTTTTTTGCTCATTCCGGTATGACCCGAAATTACGCCTGCTTTGGTAAAACGTGATTTTCTTTTACCACCATTGATCAGTGTATTTACTGATACCACTGAAACCTTGTAAAGACTTTCAATGGCTTTCCTGATCTGTAATTTATTCGCATTCCGATTTACAATGAAACCGTAGCGATTCAGATTTTCAGCCTGAGCTGTAATCTTTTCGGTAACGATCGGTTTAATTAAAATTTCCATTTTCCAGCCTTTTATATCTTAAAAAATTCCTCAATCTTACTTATTGAACTTTCCAGAACGACTACTTTTTTCGCATTCAAAATCTGATAAGTGTTTAATTCTGAAGCAGTTGTAACTGAAATGCGCTCTAAATTTCTGGAGGACAAATATATGTTTTTATTTTCTTCCGGTAAAACGAAAAGTGACTTTTTATCAGTAATATTCAGATTATTACTGATTTGTACCATTTCGCGTGTTTTTGGAGTTTCAAAATTGAAATCTTCAATCACTACAATTGCTTCTTCCAAAGCTTTATAGGTCAAAGCTGACGCACGAGCCAAAGATTTAACTTTCTTATTCAATTTGAAATCATAGTTTCTTGGGCGTGGACCAAAAACGCGGCCCCCACCACGAAAAACAGGAGATTTTACACTACCTGCCCTTGCAGTACCAGTTCCTTTTTGCTTTTTAATTTTACGGGTACTTCCGGATACTTCACCACGTTCTTTAGCGCTGTGAGTTCCTTGACGTTTGTTGGCCAGGATTTGCTTGACATCCAAATAAATTGCATGGTCGTTGGGCTCAATACCGAAAATTTGTTCATCTAAAGTAACAGTCCTTCCGGTTTCCTTGCCTGCTGTATTTATTACTTTTATTTCCATTACTGATAAATAATTACGTATGAACCTTTGCATCCAGGAACGGATCCTTTTACTACCAATAAATTTGACTCCGGAATAATTTTCAAAACTTTCAGGTTCTGAATTGTAACGTTGTCATTGCCATCGCGACCTGCCATGCGCATTCCCGGGAAAACGCGTGAAGGATAAGAAGATGCACCCACAGAACCCGGTGCTCTGAGTCGGTTGTGCTGACCGTGAGTTTTGTCGCCAACACCACCAAATCCATGACGTTTTACAACGCCCTGAAATCCTTTACCTTTGGTAACACCCTGAATGTCAACCCAACCTTCTTCATCGATTGTTTCAACACTTACGATGTCGCCAAGTTTGTACTCGCCTTCAAGTTCTTTAAATTCAAGAACTTTTCTTTTTGGTTCAGTGACAGCCTTTTTAAAATGCCCAAGTTCACATTTGTTGGTGTGCTTTTCCTTTTTGTCTTCGAAGCCCAACTGAACCGAGTCATAGCCATCAGTTCCTTCCGATTTCACTTGTGTCACTACACAAGGACCGGCTTGGATCACAGTGCATGGGATGTTTTTCCCCTCAACACTGAATACGGAAGTCATTCCGATTTTTTTACCGATTAATCCTGCCATTTTTTTTGTTTTTACAGGTTATCAAACTTTGATTTCTACTTCAACGCCACTTGGTAATTCAAGCTTCATTAAGGCGTCGATTGTTTTTGCCGTTGAACTGTAAATGTCGATCAAACGTTTGTAAGACGACAGCTCGAATTGTTCCCTTGATTTTTTATTTACAAAGGTTGAGCGCAATACAGTGAAAATACGTTTGTGAGTTGGAAGCGGAATTGGTCCGCTTACTACAGCACCGGTAGTTTTTACTGTTTTTACGATCTTTTCGGCCGACTTGTCTACCAAGTTGTGATCATACGATTTCAGCTTAATTCTGATCTTTTGACTCATAATGAGAAATAATAATACAGTTTATAATTATAATAAGTCT
>Ga0172286_1610958_pt1 | contig 14300 bp, 27 predicted proteins | sample Plaics_8_FD_136004 | JGI IMG/M metagenome (GOLD analysis project Ga0172286, IMG submission 136004) | Wetland microbial communities from Old Woman Creek Reserve in Ohio, USA - Plant_deep_8_15_core_1 metaT (Metagenome Metatranscriptome) | ecosystem: Environmental > Aquatic > Freshwater > Wetlands... | reverse complement strand
GGATGAAGGTGGTCGTCATACCCCGTTCTTCAACAACTACCGCCCGCAGTTCTACTTCCGTACAACGGACGTCACGGGGGCCATCTCCCTGCCGGAAGGCGTTGAAATGGTTATGCCGGGCGACAACATCCAGATGACGGTCAAGCTGATTTGCCCGATCGCCATGGAAGATGGTCTGCGCTTCGCCATCCGCGAAGGCGGTCGTACCGTCGGCGCCGGCGTCGTCGCTAAGATCATCGAGTAACTCTAACTTTGAGGCAGAGATACCGCTCTGCCTCACCGCTCTTTGGATAAAAATATGCAAAACCAGAAAATCCGCATTCGTCTGAAAGCCTTTGATTACCGTCTAATAGATCAATCGGCTCAGGAGATCGTTGAGACGGCAAAGCGCACGGGCGCTGTTGTTCGTGGGCCAGTTCCGTTGCCAACCAGAATTCAGCGCTTTGATGTTTTGCGCTCCCCCCACGTTAACAAGACGTCGCGTGACCAATTTGAAATTCGCACACACTTGCGCTTGATGGACATCATCGACCCGACCGACAAGACGGTTGATGCGTTGATGAAGCTTGACTTGCCAGCGGGCGTCGACGTCGAAATTAAGTTGCAGTAAGTGCTTTTTTGCGGCTATAATCGCCGCCTTTCGTCGGGGAGCGTCGTTGACGCTGCCCATTTTGACTTGTAGTGCTCGCCGGCCAATCGTAGCCGGCAAGAGGAGAATAACCATGAGTCTAGGCCTTGTTGGGCGCAAGGTCGGCATGACGCGCATTTTTACTGATGACGGTGCGTCCGTTCCGGTAACTGTGCTCGATGTGTCGAACAATCGTGTCGCCCAGATCAAAACGCCTGAGAACGACGGCTATGCGGCCGTCCAGGTGGCATTTGGTAAGCGTCGCCCCTCTCGTGTCACCAAGTCTTTGGCGGGTCATCTCGCCAAGGCTGGCGTAGAGGCAGGTAATGTGCTTAGGGAGTTCCCGGTTTCTTCCGAGGATCTCGCAACTCTGAAACCCGGCGATCAGATCAGTGTTTCGATCTTTGCAGTCGGTCAAAAAGTCGATGTTACCGGTCAAACGATCGGTAAGGGATTTGCTGGGGCGATCAAGCGCCATCATTTCAAGTCGCAACGCGCTACGCACGGTAACTCCGTGTCGCACAACGCGCCCGGCTCCATCGGTATGAACCAGGATCCCGGACGGGTCTTTCCTGGTAAGCGTATGTCCGGCCATCTGGGTGATGTTAAGCGCACTCAGCAGAACCTTGAGGTTATTCGTGTGGATGTCGAGCGTCAGTTGTTGCTGGTCAAGGGCGCGGTTCCCGGCTCCAAAGGGTCGGATCTGATCGTGCATCCTGCAGTCAAGGCGGGGGCATAATGGAACTCAAACTGATTAACGAGCAAGGTCAGGAATCAAGCCGTTTGCAGGCTTCTGACGTGCTGTTCGGTCGTGAATACAACGAGGCGCTGATTCATCAGGTCGTTGTTGCATATCAGGCCAATGCACGCAGTGGCAATCGCGCCCAGAAGTACCGCGAGCAGGTCCATCACACGACTGCGAAGCCGTTCAGGCAAAAGGGTACGGGCCGAGCTCGTGCCGGTATGTCGTCATCGCCTCTGTGGCGTGGTGGCGGTCGAATCTTCCCGAACTCGCCAGACGAGAATTTCAGTCAGAAGTTGAACAAGAAGATGTACCGTGCCGGAATGGCGTCGATTCTTTCACAGCTGGTGCGTGAAGATCGTCTTGCGGTGGTTGACAGTATTGCTGTTGATGCGCCGAAGACGAAGCTCTTTGCCCAGAAGATCAAGGGCATGGGTTATGACTCAGTGCTGGTTCTCCTTGATAATCTTGATGAGAACGTTTTTCTGGCTTCTCGCAACCTACCCAATGTACTGGTTCTCGAGGTCAATGAAGCCGACCCGGTGTCGCTGATTCGCTTCCCGAAGGTACTGATGACGAAGAGTGCCCTCGCCAAGTTTGAGGAGATTCTGGGATGAACCAACAACGTTTGATGCAAGTATTGCTTGCGCCGCAGATCTCCGAAAAGGCGACCTATGTGGCTGACAAGAACGAACAAGTGGTGTTCCGTGTCGCTTCCGATGCGACCAAGCCGGAAGTAAAGGCTGCTGTCGAGTTGCTCTTTAAAGTTTCCGTTGAGTCGGTGCAGATCACCAACGTCAAGGGTAAGCAGAAGAAATTTGGGCGCTTCATGGGTAGCCGCAAGAACTGGAAAAAGGCTTATGTTTGCCTGAAGGCCGGTCAGGAAATTAATTTCGTCGATGGGGGGGTTGCTTAATGGCACTCGTCAAAGTCAAACCGACGTCACCTGGTCGTCGTGCCGTTGTCAAGGTCGTCAATGCGAATCTACATAAAGGCAAGCCTTTTGCAGCGCTGGTTGAATCCCAGTCAAAGCATGCCGGTCGCAATAACAATGGCCACATCACGACCCGCCACCAAGGTGGCGGGCATAAGCAGCACTATCGCGTGGTTGATTTCAAGCGCAATAAGGACGGTATCACGGCTAAGGTTGAGCGTCTTGAATACGACCCGAACCGCACCGCCAATATTGCTTTGCTTTGCTATGCCGATGGTGAGCGTGCTTACATAATTGCCCCGAAGGGTATGGTTGTTGGACAGATGGTTGTAAGCGGTGCGGAAGCTCCTATTAAGTCGGGTAACACACTCCCGATTCGTAATATTCCTGTTGGCACGACGATTCATTGTGTTGAGATGATTCCCGGCAAGGGCGCTCAGTTGGCTCGTTCAGCAGGAACCTCGGCGCAGTTGCTTGCTCGTGAGGGGGTGTACGCCCAAGTCCGTTTGCGTTCTGGTGAAATCCGGCGGGTTCATGTGGAGTGTCGCGCAACAATCGGTGAAGTGGGTAATGAGGAACACAGCCTGCGTTCGATTGGCAAGGCTGGTGCGAATCGTTGGCGCGGTATCCGGCCAACTGTCCGCGGTGTAGTAATGAACCCGGTCGATCACCCGCACGGTGGTGGTGAAGGAAAAACTGCGGCAGGTATGCACCCGGTGAGTCCGTGGGGAACAAAGACAAAGGGTTATCGTACTCGCAGCAACAAGCGCACGACTTCGATGATCGTGCAGCGCCGTCACAAACGCTAAGGGATAGAGAACTATGGGACGATCCGTAAAAAAGGGCCCGTTTGTCGATGCCCATCTGATCAAGAAAATCGGCGCTGTTCGTGCGACGAGCGACAAGCGACCGATCAAGACTTGGTCGCGCCGTTCGACAGTGCTGCCAGATTTCGTCGGCCTGACCATTGCTGTACATAACGGCAAGCAACACATCCCGGTGTATGTCACAGAAAACATGGTCGGTCACAAGCTCGGCGAGTTTTCATTGACCCGCACTTTCAAGGGTCACACCGCCGGCAAAAAGGCGAAGAAGTAAAGGAATGGATATGGAAACTCGTGCTATTTTGCGCGGCGTTCGGCTGTCGGACCAAAAAGGTCGACTGGTAGCTGACCAGATCCGCGGTTTGCCAGTTGATAAAGCGCTCAGCATTCTGACCTTCAGTCCAAAAAAAGGTGCTGAAATCATAAAGAAAGTGCTTGAGTCGGCGATTGCCAACGCTGAACACAACGATGGAGCTGATATTGACGAACTGAAGGTGAAAACCATCTTCGTCGAAAAAGGCATGGTGCTCAAGCGTTTCACCGCGCGAGCTAAGGGACGTGGTAATCGGATCGTCAAGCCGACCTGCCATATTTTCCTAACCGTCGGAAACTGAGGAATAACAATGGGACAGAAGATTCATCCGACCGGTTTTCGCCTGGCTGTTACCCGTGACTGGTCTTCGCGTTGGTACGCCAATAGCAAGAATTTCGCTGGTATGCTCAATGAAGACGTGAAGGTTCGTGATTACCTTAAAGCCAAGTTGAAGCATGCATCGGTTGGTCGCGTACTGATCGAGCGTCCGGCAAAGAATGCTCGTGTCACTGTTTTCTCCGCACGGCCCGGTGTTGTTATCGGTAAAAAGGGCGAGGAGATCGATATTCTGCGTGCTGCATTGCAGAAGATCATGGGTGTGCCAGTTCATGTCAGTATTGAGGAAATTCGGAAACCAGAGCTTGATGCGCAGTTGATTGCTGACTCGATTACTCAGCAGTTGGAAAAACGTATCATGTTCCGCCGTGCGATGAAACGAGCGATGCAGAATGCAATGCGTCTTGGTGCTCAAGGCATAAAGATCATGAGCTCGGGGCGTCTGAACGGTGCAGAAATTGCTCGCCGTGAGTGGTACCGCGAAGGGCGTGTTCCGTTGCACACGCTGCGCGCCGATATCGATTATGCAACGTCCGAAGCGTTGACGACTTACGGCATCATCGGTGTCAAGGTGTGGGTGTTCAAAGGCGAGATACTAAACCGCAATGAACAGCCGGTTGTTGCCCCCGATGCTTCCGTTGCAGACGAACAGGCACGCAAACCACGTCGCGCTGCAAGACCTGCTGCTGATGGTGCCGAGAAGCCCAGAAGTCGTACTACGGTAAAGGCGAAGGCTGATGGTCAGCCTGATGAAGTGAGTGCCGAAGCTGCCGCTCCCGAAGGTAAGGCGCAGGCAAAACGAGTGAGAAAGGCGGGAACGAACGATGTTGCAGCCAACTAGAAGAAAATACCGTAAAGAGCAGAAAGGCCGGAACACGGGTTTGGCTACGCGCGGCGCCAAAGTTAGCTTTGGCGAGTTTGGCCTTAAGGCAATTGGCCGTGGTCGCCTGACGGCTCGTCAGATCGAAGCTGCTCGTCGTGCCATGACTCGGCACATCAAACGTGGTGGTCGAATCTGGATTCGCATCTTCCCTGACAAACCGATTTCGAAGAAGCCGGCGGAGGTGCGAATGGGTAATGGTAAAGGGAATCCAGAGTACTACGTGGCGGAGATTCAGCCGGGCAAGGTTCTTTACGAGATGGATGGCGTCGATGAGGTGTTGGCTCGTGAAGCTTTTGCGCTCGCTGCGGCTAAACTTCCAATCCCGACGGCTTTCGTTACGCGAATGGTAGGTTGATCATGAGAGCTAGTGAACTCAGAGTAAAAAGTGTCGACGAGCTGAACAAAGAATTGCTGGATCTGTTAAAGGCTCAGTTTGGTCTGCGCATGCAAATTGCAACCCAGCAACTTAGTAACCACAGTCAGATCGGCAAGGTGCGTCGCGATATCGCGCGTGTCCGCACCCTTCTTCGTGAAAAGGCGGTACAACAATGAGCGAAACGACTAGTAAGCGTACGCTGATCGGCCGAGTCGTGAGCGACAAGATGGAAAAGACGGTTACCGTTCTAGTTGAGCGTCGCGTCAAGCATCCGATGTATGACAAGATTATCGTGCGCTCAAGCAAGTATCACGCGCACAACGGGGATAACGAAGCGAAGGCGGGTGATCTGGTAGAGATCCAAGAATGCCGGCCGTTAGCAAAGACTAAAGCTTGGGTTGTGTCTAAGCTGCTTGAGAAGGCAGTTGCGATTTAAAACTTGTCTTTTCTAAAAAAGAGACTATAATCTCTTTTTTTTCCGCACCCGGCCGTTATTCTTGCCGGGTGTTTCTCCCGTACGGGTTCCAAGACTGACCGCATCAGCGGGATAAGTTGGAGAGATAGATGATTCAGATGCAGACAGTTCTGGACGTCGCCGATAATACCGGCGCCCGTTCAGTGATGTGTATCAAGGTGCTGGGCGGTTCTAAACGCCGTTATGCCAGCGTTGGCGATATCATCAAAGTGAGTATCAAGGATGCTGCGCCGCGTGGTCGTGTAAAAAAAGGCGATGTTTACAGCGCGGTGGTAGTGCGTACTGCTAAAGGAGTGCGTCGCCCTGATGGTTCTTTGGTTAAGTTCGACAACAATGCGGCGGTGCTCCTTAATAACAAATTGGAGCCGATTGGCACGCGTATCTTTGGGCCGGTGACGCGCGAGTTGCGCGGCGAGCGGTTTATGAAGATCGTGTCGCTGGCGCCAGAAGTGCTGTAAGGGGCGGTTATGGATAAGATTCGTAAGGGCGACGAAGTCGTCGTTATCGCCGGAAAAGATAAGGGTAAGCGCGGGACGGTTTTGGTGCGCGTGGACTCTGAGCATGTCGTGGTTGAGGGCGTTAATATAGCCAAAAAGCACGTCAAGCCAAACCCGGTCAAGGGCGTGGTAGGTGGTGTTGTTGATAAGAACATGCCGCTTCACGTTTCAAATGTTTCGCTCTACAACCCGGCGACCCAGAAGGCGGATCGAGTCGGCTTCAAGCAGCTTGAAGACGGCACGAAGCAGCGCATCTTCAAGTCAAATGGCGAAGTGGTTGGGGCGTAAGGAGCGATCATGGCGCGTTTGCTGGATTTTTATAAAGACACGGTGGTTCAGGAACTGACGAAAAAATTCGGCTACAAGTCGAATATGGAAGTTCCTCGTATTATTAAGATTACCTTGAATATGGGTGTGGGTGAGGCGGTTGCTGACAAGAAAGTGCTTGAGCACGCTGTTGGGGATATGACGAAGATTGCGGGGCAAAAGCCTGTGGTGACTAAGTCACGCAAATCAATTGCTGGTTTCAAGATCCGCGATGGCTATCCGATTGGATGCATGGTGACTCTACGCGGTCCGCGTATGTTCGAGTTTCTTGATCGGCTGGTGACTGTTGCATTGCCTCGTGTTCGCGATTTTCGCGGAATTTCCGGTAAGGGGTTTGACGGTCGTGGTAACTACAACATGGGCGTCAAAGAGCAAATCATCTTTCCGGAGATCGAATACGACAAGATTGATGCGCTGCGTGGTATGAATATTAGTGTTACCACCACGGCCAAGACTGACGATGAAGCGCGTGCTTTACTTGGCGCTTTCAAATTCCCGTTCAAGAACTGAGGCGATAATGGCGAAACTTGCACTGATTAACCGCAATGAAAAGCGGCGCAAGATGGTCGAAAAGTACGCCGCGAAGCGTACGGAGTTGCTGGCTGTTGTCAATGACGTGAGCCGTTCCGACGAGGAGCGTTTTGAAGCGCGTCTAAAGTTCCAGGCGCTGCCGCGTAATTCGAGTCCGGTTCGTCTGCGTAACCGTTGCAAGCTGACCGGTCGTCCGCGTGGTGTCTATCGCAAATTTGGTTTGGGTCGTAGTAAGTTGCGTGATTTCGTTATGCGCGGCGAAGTCCCTGGTATGACCAAGGCTAGCTGGTAAGCAGGAGAGAACGATATGAGTATGAGCGATCCGATCAGCGATATGCTGACCCGCATCCGTAATGCCCAGATGGCAAGCAAGGTGTCTGTTGCTATGCCGTCTTCTAAAGTAAAAGTGGCTATTGCGAAGGTGCTTAAGGATGAGGGTTATGTTGAGGACTTCGCTGTTCGTGAGAACGACGGCAAGCCGACTCTCGAAATTGGGCTGAAGTATTATGCTGGCCGACCGGTCATTGAGCGCATTGATCGCGTTTCGAAACCGGGACTGCGTATTTACAAAGGCGCTGACGATATTCCGCGCGTTATGAATGGCCTTGGAGTGGCGATCGTGTCCACGCCCAAGGGTGTAATGACCGACCGCAAAGCCCGCGCCAGTAATACTGGTGGCGAAGTGCTCTGCATCGTCGCGTAAGGGGTTACTATGTCCCGCGTTGCAAAGAATCCAATTGTTCTGCCCCAAGGTGTTGAAGTATCGCTGAGTGCAGAAGTAATCACTGTAAAAGGGCCGTTGGGGGCAATCAAGTTTGCTGCCAACCCCGCCGTCAAAGTCAGTAGTGAAGGCGGTGCTTTGATTTGCCACGCCGTTGAGGGGGGCGCAAATGCTGATGCGCTTTCTGGAACGGTGCGTGCAATTGTTGCCAATATGGTTACTGGTGTCAGTAAAGGTTTTGAGCGCAAGCTGAATCTTGTTGGCGTTGGCTACCGTGCTCAGGCTCAAGGCGATACGCTCAATTTGACGCTCGGTTTCTCCCATCCGGTCTCGCACAAGATGCCGTCTGGTGTGAAATGCGAAACGCCGACGCAGACCGAAATCGTGATCAAGGGAGTGGATAAACAACAAGTTGGTCAGGTGGCGGCTGAAATCCGCGCCTATCGTAAGCCCGAGCCCTACAAGGGCAAGGGTGTACGGTACTCCGACGAAGTTATTGTCCTCAAGGAAACGAAGAAGAAGTAAGGGTGCATAAATGATTGACAAGAACCAGGCGCGGTTGCGCAGAGCCCGTAAAACCCGGGCCAAAATTGCCGAACTGAAGTCAGTGCGCTTGTCGGTGCATCGCACTAACAGCCACATTTATGCTCAGGTGTTTTCGTCTTGTGGTTCAAAGGTGCTGGCCTCGGCTTCCACATTGGAGCCGGAAGTTCGCAAGGATCTGAGTAATGGCGGGAATGTTGGAGCAGCGTCAGTGGTTGGGAAATTGATTGCTGAGCGAGCCAAAAAGGCAGGCATCGAGCAGGTCGCGTTTGATCGTGGCGGCTTCCAGTATCATGGGCGCATCAAAGCGCTGGCCGAAGCTGCGCGTGAAGCAGGCCTCAAGTTCTGATCGACCCGGAAAGCATCGGAGTAAGTAATGGCAAAACCACAAAGCAGAAAACCTCAGCAAGCTGAGAAGCCCGATGATGGCATGCGCGAGAAAATGATCTCGATCAACCGAGTTACAAAGGTTGTGAAAGGTGGTCGTATTCTTGGGTTCGCGGCACTTACCGTCGTAGGAGATGGTGATGGGCGCGTCGGTATGGGTAAAGGGAAGTCGCGTGAGGTTCCAGTTGCTGTCCAAAAAGCAATGGAAGAGGCTCGGCGCAAAATGGTCAAGGTCAGCCTGAAGAGCGGTACGCTGCATCACACTGTCGTTGGCCGTCACGGCGCGTCTGTGGTCATGATGCAGCCGGCTCCGGAAGGTACGGGAGTTATTGCCGGTGGCGCGATGCGTGCGGTGTTCGACGTGATGGGTATGACGAACGTTGTTGCCAAGGCGCATGGCTCGACCAATCCTTACAATATCGTTCGTGCGACGATTAATGGACTGCAGGCGATGAGTACGCCGTCTGAGATCGCAGCTAAGCGCGGTAAGTCGGTCGAAGAAATTCTGGGGTAAGCGATGGCGGATAAAACAGTTAAAGTCACGCTCGTGAAGAGCTTGATCGGCACCAAACAGTCGCACCGAGCAACGGTTCGTGGCTTGGGTTTGCGCCGCATGAACAGCAGTTCCGAATTGCAGGATACTCCGGCCGTTCGTGGGATGATCAACAAGGTTTCCTACCTTCTGAAGTGCGAGGGCTAAGATGAAACTTAATACAATTCAGCCGGCTGATGGTTCTACTCACGCGAGGCGTCGCCTTGGTCGGGGCATTGGTTCTGGTTTGGGTAAAACGTCAGGCCGTGGTCATAAGGGGCAGAAGTCTCGCGCTGGTGGCTTTCACAAGGTTGGTTTTGAAGGCGGTCAGATGCCTTTGCAACGCCGTTTGCCGAAACGTGGTTTCGTTTCGCTGACCAATGCGCGCAATGTTGAGGTGCGCCTGTCGGAGATTAATGATTTGCCTGTAGATGAGATCGATATGCTCACGCTAATGCAGGCTAATCTTGTGACCCAACATGCATTGTCAGTTAAAGTCGTCCTCTCGGGGGCTATTACCCGTAAGGTCGTCCTTAAGGGAATCGGCGCGACAAAGGGCGCCAAGGCGGCCATTGAAGCGGCCGGCGGCAGTGTTGCTGCGTAACGACGCCACGACGGGGATGTTTTTTGGCAACTAATCCAAATCAAGTCAGCAAAGGCGGCAAGTATGGCGATCTGAAACGCCGACTTATGTTTTTGCTGGGCGCATTGATTGTCTATCGCATTGGTACTCACATTCCGGTACCGGGGATTGACCCTCAAGCGTTGAGTGAATTATTCAGCCAGCAGCAAGGCGGAATTTTGGGTATGTTTAATATGTTCTCGGGCGGCGCGTTGAAACGCTTTACGATATTCGCGCTCGGAATCATGCCTTATATTTCGTCGTCGATCATCTTGCAGTTGATGACCCATGCCAGTCCGCAGCTTGAAGCACTGAAAAAAGAGGGCGAAGCCGGACGGCGGAAAATCACGCAATATACCCGTTACGGGACGGTGCTTCTTGCCCTGTTTCAGGGGATTGGCATTGCTATCGCCGTTGAGTCGCAGCCTGGCCTTGTGCCAAATCCTGGAATTATGTTCCGGTTTGTTACGGTTACGACTTTGTTAACCGGGACGATGTTCTTGATGTGGCTTGGCGAGCAGATTACTGAGCGTGGTATTGGCAACGGTATTTCGATTCTTATTTTTTCAGGCATCGCGGCAGGGCTTCCGAATGCCATTGCAGGTTTGCTGGAATTGGTTAGGACCGGCGCGATGCATCCGCTGTCGGCGCTGTTTATCACTTTGTTGGTCGGATTGGTCACGGCATTCGTAGTATTTGTTGAGCGCGGTCAGCGAAAGATCTTGGTTAACTATGCCAAGCGTCAGGTGGGGAATAAGATTTATGGTGGGCAGAGTTCGCATTTGCCGCTTAAGTTGAATATGTCAGGGGTAATTCCTCCGATCTTTGCTTCGTCGATCATCATGTTCCCGGCAACCATTGCGGGCTGGTTTGGTGGCTCTAGTGACTCAATGCGGTGGCTTAAGGATGTTCGGGATGTGCTTTCACCAGGTCAGCCGATTTATGTGATGTTGTATGCTGCGGCGATTATTTTCTTCTGCTTCTTTTATACGGCTTTGGTTTTCAATTCAAAGGAAACAGCAGATAACCTTAAGAAGAGTGGAGCGTTTGTTCCGGGTATTCGGCCGGGTGATCAAACGGCGCGCTATATTGACAAGATTTTGATGCGTTTGACATTGGTTGGCGCTGCTTACATAACGGTCGTGTGCTTGTTGCCAGAGTTTTTGATTTTGAAGTGGAATGTGCCGTTCTACTTCGGCGGAACTTCTTTGCTGATCATCGTTGTTGTTACGATGGATTTCATGACGCAAGTGCAGGCTTATGCCATGTCGCACCAATACGAAGGGCTCTTGAAGAAGGCGAATTTCAAGGGTTCTGGATTCGCGGCCAAATAAATGGCTAAGGAAGACTTGATTGAAATGCAGGGAGAGGTTGTCGAGAACCTCCCCAACGCAACGTTCAGGGTTAAGCTCGAAAATGGTCATGTGGTGCTTGGATTTATTTCCGGAAAAATGCGTATGCACTACATTCGGATTTTGCCTGGTGACAAGGTAACGGTTCAACTAACGCCTTATGACTTGAGTCGGGCGCGTATTGTCTTCCGAGCCAAGTAAAGAATCTCTACGCAGTTGATGTAATTTGACAAAAGGCTGGCTGCGCCCGATGTCGAGAAACTAGGAGTTTATTATGAAAGTGCTGGCATCTGTTAAGCGCATCTGCCGCAACTGTAAAATCATTCGACGCCACGGCATTGTGCGTGTGATCTGTACTGATCCGCGCCACAAGCAGCGTCAAGGTTGATCGCTGGTGCTCATTTCGAGTCGTCAGTCGGTTAAAGTTAAAATTGTAAGTTTCGCATATTTGGGGTGAATCGATGGCCCGCATCGCAGGGGTAAATATACCCAACCACCAGCATGCCGAAATCGCGCTTACGGCGATTTACGGTATTGGTCGCAGCCGCGCACAAAAGATTTGTGATGCTGTCGGGGTTGCACGTTCAACGAAGATGAAAGACCTTACGGAAGCAGAGATGGATCGTTTGCGCGACCATGTCAGTAAGTTTACCGTCGAGGGCGATCTTCGTCGTGAAGTAACGATGAGCATTAAGCGTCTGATGGATCTCGGTTGTTATCGCGGTCTTCGTCATCGCAAGGGATTGCCTTGCCGTGGCCAGCGTACACGCACAAATGCACGTACTCGCAAGGGTCCACGCAAAGCCATTGCCGGCAAGAAATAAGAGGAACTGATCATGGCCAAGACTGCTGCGAAAGTCCGCAAAAAAGTAAAAAAGAATGTGGCGGAGGGCATTGCCCATATCCACGCTTCATTCAATAACACCATCATTACTATCACCGACCGTCAAGGCAATGCTTTGTCGTGGGCAACTTCGGGTGGCGCTGGTTTTAAGGGCTCGCGCAAGAGCACTCCGTTTGCTGCTCAGGTGGCTGCCGAGGCGGCTGGCAAGGTCGCTGTTGAGTGTGGCGTGAAGAATCTCGAAGTCCGCATCAAGGGCCCTGGTCCTGGACGTGAGTCATCGGTTCGTGCACTGAATGCACTCGGAATGAAGATTACGGCGATTACCGACGTGACCCCGATTCCCCACAACGGCTGCCGTCCGCCTAAAAAGCGTCGGATTTAAGGAGAAAGTAAAGTGGCTCGTAATCTCGATCCGAAGTGCCGTCAGTGCCGACGCGAAGGCGAAAAACTGTTCCTCAAGGGTGAAAAGTGCTTTACCGACAAGTGTGCCATTGAGCGTCGCTCGTATGCACCTGGTCAGCATGGACAGAAATCCGGTCAGCGTTTGTCTGACTATGGTGTTCATCTACGTGAAAAGCAGAAGATTCGTCGTATCTATGGTGTGCTCGAAGGTCAGTTTCGCAAGGTTTACAAAGAAGCGGATAGGCGCAAGGGCGTTACTGGTGAAAACCTCCTGCAATTGCTTGAGTCGCGTCTTGACACAGTTGCCTACCGCATGGGCTTTGCTGCTTCGCGCTCTGAGTCGCGGCAGGTCGTGCGTCACAATGGCGTGTTGGTTAACGGTCGCCGAGTGAATATTCCTTCTTATCAAGTTCGTCCGGGCGACGTGGTTGAAGTTGCTGAGAAAGCGAAGAACCAATTGCGCGTCAAAGCAGCGCTCGCAGCAGCTGAGTCGCGAGGCTTCCCGGAGTGGGTTGAGGTGGATGCCAAAGAAGCGAAGGGTACCTACAAGGCTCGTCCGGAGCGTAGCGAATTGTCGTCGACGATCAACGAAAGCCTCGTGATCGAACTTTACTCTAAGTAATCGCGACTCCGCTTGACCGATTCAGGCAAAGGACTAGACATGCATAGCAGTGGACTATTGAAACCGCGCATTATTGACGTACAGAGTTTGTCGCCGGTGCACGCCAAAGTGGTGATGGAGCCCTTTGAGCGTGGTTATGGCCATACATTGGGTAATGCGTTGCGGCGCATCCTTCTTTCTTCAATGCCGGGTTATGCCGCCACCGAGGTGAGCATAGACGGTGTACTTCATGAGTACTCAACAATCGATGGAGTACAAGAGGATGTGGTTGATATCCTTTTGAACCTCAAAGGCGTTGTTTTCAAGCTGCACAATCGCGAGGAAGCGGTTTTGCAATTGAACAAAGAAGGTGAAGGCGTTGTTCGTGCAGGGGATATCGTTGTTTCTCACGATGTCGAGATCATCAATCCTGATCACGTTATCGCCCATCTTTCTGCTGGCGGTAAGCTCGGAATGGAGTTGAAGGTCGAGAAGGCTCGCGGTTATCTGCCCGGAAATATTCGTCAGCTTGGTGAAGCCAACAGTGGCAAGAGTATCGGTAAATTGGTACTTGATGCTTCATTTAGCCCAGTGCGTCGGGTCAGCTATTTTGTAGAAAGTGCGCGCGTTGAACAGCGCACCGACCTTGACAAGCTGATCATGGAGATCGAAACAAACGGTGTAATTGAGCCGGAAGAAGCTATCCGTACTGCTGCTCGCATCCTGATGGAACAGCTATCGGTTTTCGCAGATCTGGAAGGTACGGCGTTGCCGATTGAGCATCACAAGACTGTTCAGGTTGACCCGTTGTTGCTTCGTCCGGTAGATGATCTGGAGCTGACAGTTCGTTCGGCGAATTGTTTGAAGGCGGAGAATATCTATTACATCGGTGATCTGATCCAGCGTACCGAGAACGAGTTGCTTAAGACCCCGAATCTTGGTCGCAAGTCGCTCAACGAAATCAAGGAAGTGTTGGCCGCACGCGGTCTGACTCTGGGCATGAAGCTTGAGAACTGGCCCCCGGCCGGGCTTGAAAAATAAGCTGCCCGGACAAGAATAGGAAGGAATAGATATGCGTCATCGTTTGGGTCTACGTAAACTTAATCGCACCAGTTCGCACCGTTTGGCGATGCTGCGTAATATGACCGTTTCGCTGCTTCGCCATGAGACGATCAATACTACACTGCCGAAGGCCAAGGAACTGCGTCGAGTTGTCGAACCGATCATCACCTTGGGCAAGAAACCGAGCCTCGCCAATCGCCGTTTGGCTTTTGACCGCCTCCGTGATCGCGAGATCGTCGTCAAGCTGTTTGATGTGATTGGGCCGCGTTACGCCACACGTAACGGTGGTTATCTGCGCATCCTGAAGAATGGTTTTCGCGATGGTGACAATGCTCCGATGGCATTTGTTGCATTGCTTGATCAACCGG
>Ga0172286_1475827_pt1 | contig 14472 bp, 26 predicted proteins | sample Plaics_8_FD_136004 | JGI IMG/M metagenome (GOLD analysis project Ga0172286, IMG submission 136004) | Wetland microbial communities from Old Woman Creek Reserve in Ohio, USA - Plant_deep_8_15_core_1 metaT (Metagenome Metatranscriptome) | ecosystem: Environmental > Aquatic > Freshwater > Wetlands... | reverse complement strand
CCAGGCGCCGTTCCAGGAATTCGAGCAACTGTTTTCCGGTATCGGTCTTACCCTTGTTAGCCAGTTCATAAGTACCCATGAACTGTTTATCCATCAAACCATAATACCGTTTGAGTTTTTGCTTTTCGCGAAGGCGCACTCCGTAATCACTGCCTCGCCCCTTTCTCCATCCGTGCTGGCCTGGAGCCTGGCTGCGCTGCCGTTTTTCGATAGCACACTTTGCGGTTTCGCACCGTGTGCCTTTTAACATCAGTTTCATTCCTTCACGACGGCAAAGTCTGCATGACGCTGCAAGATAACGTCCCATATTCGATTCGCTTCCTCAGAACACTTTTACTTACATTGTTTTAGTTACACTATACGCGACGGCGTTTCGGCGGACGGCATCCATTATGCGGAATTGGCGTCACGTCTTCGATCGAAGAAATTCGCAACCCGGCCTGCTGAACGGCAGAAATCGCCGATTCACGGCCTGAGCCGGGGCCTTTGACGCGAATTTCCACTTCGCGTAAACCAAACCGCATTGCGGTACGGGCACATTTCTCCGCGGCCTTTTGTGCCGCAAAGGGTGTGCTTTTCCGCGAACCCTTGAATCCTACCGAACCGCCTGAATCCTGACAGATGGCGGCGCCTTCGGAATCCGTAATTGAAATCAGGGTATTGTTAAAGCTGGCCTTGATATGCACAATGCCCCGAACAACGCTTTTTCTGACTTTCTTTTTGATACTTTTTGCCATGAGTTCCGCAATCCCAATTTGAAATTAATTTAATCAAACACAAGGACTATGTCCGCATTTCCTTAACGCTCTTCTTGCCGGCCACGGTCTTACGTTTACCTTTGCGGGTTCGGGCATTGCTCTGGGTCTGCTGACCCCGAACCGGAAGCCCACGTTTATGGCGAATCCCGCGATAGCAGCCGATATCCCGAAGACGGGCGATATCCTGCGAGACCTGCCGGCGAAGCTGACCTTCCACGGCAAAGTCGCGGTCGATAATCTGCGTGATCCGACTGACTTCGTCTTCGGTCAGTTTGCCTGCACGAAGCTGGAGATCCACTTTGGCCTCATTCAGAATCTTACGGGCCAGATATTTTCCAATACCATGAATATAACCCAGTGCAATCCACACAGGCTTATCATTTGGAACGTCTACACCTACAATACGCGGCATATTTACTCCTCAATGCGTTTCGATTTATCCCTGACGCTGTTTATGACGCGGATTGGCCGGACAGATAATCCGCAATACACCCTTGCGCCGTATCAATTTGCAATTTTCACAAATCCGCTTTACTGAACTTCGTACTTTCATAATATCACACCATCAGAGTTTCTGTTAACTTCGCAATACAATTCTGCCCTTAGTCAAATCATAAGGGCTCATTTCAACAACTACTTTATCACCGGGCAGTATCCGAATAAAATGCATACGCATCTTTCCGGACACATGAGCTATGATACGGTGACCGTTCTCCAGCTCCACACGAAACATCGCGTTGGGCAGAGCATCAATCACTTTCGCATCAACCCGTATTGAATCTGCCTTTGCCATAGTTATTCGTTACTTTACTCTTCGTTACCGTCTGTCAGGACTTCGCAACCGTTTTGCGTTATCGCTATCGTATGTTCAAAATGCGCCGAACACTTTCCGTCCCGCGTCACCACGGTCCATCCGTCCGACAACGTCCGTACGGCATACTTTCCTGCATTCACCATCGGCTCAACCGCCAGAACCATCCCTTCCTGCAAAAGAATATCATTTCGCAGCAGTTCACGGCTCACAAAATTAGGCACCTTGGGGTCTTCATGCATCTCAGTTCCGATGCCATGTCCCACAAAATCCCTGACGACTGAAAATCCAGCCCGCTTCGCTTCGTCTTCCATCTGTCCTGCAATGGAACTCCACAAAACACCGGGAGCAGCTTTTTCAATCGCAATATCCAGCAGCGTGCAAGTCACATCCATCAGTTTTTGCTTTTGGGGCGAAATTTCGCCGATACCAAAAGTCAGCGCCGCGTCACCGCAATAACCATTCATTTTGACGCCAAAATCAACACTGAGAATATCACCCGCGTGCAAAACAACCTGACTGGACGGAATCCCATGAACCAATTGCTCATTGAGCGACGAACAAATCGCCCCGGGAAAGGGTCTTCCGCCATAAGGACAGGGCACGCCTTTAAACAAGGCAATGGCTCCGGCCTCTTTAGTCATCTGCATCGCCAAGTCATCCAACTGTGCGGTCGTGACTCCCGCTCTGGCAAACTCTTTAAGTTTTAAAAGAACCTTCGCAACAACCGCACCGGCCTTGCGAATCATCTGAATTTCTCGGCGGCTCCTGAGCGTAATCGCCATAGGTAACCAACCTGTTATTTCAAACTATCCAGCTTTTGAAAAATCGAACTGGAAACCTGATTAATATCCTGAGCTGCATCCACATTTACGATGACAGCATTTTTCTTTTGGTAATATCCCACCACCACCGCCGTCTGCTCGTGGTAGGTTTTCAAGCGATTTCCAACAACCTCAGCCTTATCGTCAAGCCGCTGTACCAGGCTGCCGCAACCTTTATCGCACTTGCCTTCGACCTTCGGCTTCAGCGTCTCAATATGATACACCGCACCACACTTGGGGCAGCTTCGACGGCCGGTCATCCGAGGCAGGATCAATGCATCATCCACAACCAGATTGACAATCGCATCTATCTTTTCGCCGACTTTGGCCAGTGCTTTATCCAGCGCTTCGGCCTGAACGGTTGTTCTTGGAAAACCATCCAGAACATAACCTTTAGGCGCTTTTTTCATTGCCCCAACCATCATATTGATAATCAGGTCGTCAGGAACCAGAGCCCCGGAATCCATATATTCCTGAGCCTTTTTCCCCAGCTCAGTACCTGCGGCCCGTTCGGCACGCAGAATATCACCGCTTGATAAATGTGCCGTCTGGTATTTTTCAATAATGCGTTTGCATTGCGTACCTTTGCCGGCACCGGGAGGTCCAAGTAATATCAATCTCATCTGAAGGCTCCTTTAATCTTGCCTGTTTCGGAAAATCCTTCATAATTTCGCATCAGAAGATTGGCTTCAATTCTCTGAATTAAATCCAGCGATACGCTGACCACAATCAACAAACCCGTACCGCCCAGGTAGGAAGACACGACATAATTGACGCCCACTAATCCTGTTATAAGACTCGGCACCACGGCGATAAACGCAAGGAATGAAGCGCCAAAGAACGTGATTCGAACCATAACTGTTTCCAGGTATTCCGCAGTCCGCTGTCCAGGACGAAGCCCCGGAATAAAACTGCCGCGATCCCGCAGGTTCTTGGCCATATCTTTAGGCTGAAACTGGACGGTTGTCCAGAAGAAGGCAAATACAAAAATCATGATGATATAAAGCACATTATACGTATATGCCATAGGCTGAAATGCCTCGTCAAACACCGCAACGATACGCGACATGGGAAATGCATTTTTAAACCATCCGGTGATAACTCCCGGGAAGATCATTAAGCTGGACGCAAAGATAATGGGCATCACACCACCATGATTAACCCGCAGGGGCAAATAATGCCGCTGTCCGCCATAGGCCCGTGTACCACGCATCTGTTTGGCCTGCTGAATCGGAATTCGCCGCTGTCCCTGGGTAATCAGAATTGTTGCTGCCACTACAAAAATAAACGCCGCGATCAGGAATACCAGCGTTCCGGGGCCGTATGTACCCGTCGCACCACCAACCTGAAACTCAGTATTTCTCCAGACATCCATCATGGCTTTGGGCATACGTGCCAGAATACCGGCCATAATCAAAAGACTGATTCCGTTGCCAATGCCGTATTCATCGATCTGTTCGCCCAGCCACATCAAAAACATGGTCCCGGCGGTCATACCGACAACACCCATTAATATAGCCTGGAATTCCATTCCAGGATATGTATAACCACCCATTGCCGTCATCCGCATATACATCATCGCATTGAGAATGCATAGCGGCACGGTCAAATATCGGGTATATTCCTGGATTTTCTTGTATCCGGTCTGGCCTTCCTGTCTAAGTTTTTTCAACGATGGAAGAACCTCGCCCAGCAGCATCAGAATAATGGACGCCGAAATATAAGGCATAATTCCAAGACCAAACAGACTGCTTCGGCTCAGGGTACCGCCTGTGAACATTTCCAGGTAATCGGCAGCCCGGCTGAACGGCGAATTGGAATCTTTCATGGGATCCTGCGCCGTAATAGCTGCCTGATTAAAACCCGGCACTGAAATATAAAAACCGATTCTATATATGCACAGTAATGCAACCGTGAATAGAATCTTATTTCTTAAATCCGGTATCCTAAAAACATTGACAAATGTTCCAAGCATTTATAATCCTCTTCCCTGATGGCTTCAGGCCACGACTTTCACTGTTCCGCCGCAGCCAGAGATTTTCTGTTCAGCGCTCTTGCTGAATTTATGAGCCGACACGGTAAGCTTTTTGGTTAAATCACCGTCGCCTAATATCTTGACTCGGCTGTCCGGATTGTCCACCAGACCGGCTCCAATAAGCTCGACCAGGCCCACTTCTGTCCCGTCGGCAAAAAGCCGATCCAGCTGCGCCACGTTAACCACTTCATAACGCAGGGTAAAATTGACATTGCTGAAACCGCGTTTGGGAAGGCGCCGATAAAACGGCATCTGACCGCCTTCGTACATCAGCCGTCTGGAGTTACCCGAACGACTGCGGTCGCCTTTACTTCCACGTCCGCAGGTTTTCCCGTGTCCGCTACCTTTGCCACGGCCAACCCGTTTGCGTTTTTTATTCGCTCCAGCAATGCATGTAATGTCGTGCATATACATAGTCACACTCACGTCCCTTTAAGCCTCAATCTGTACGCCGCGAAGGGCTTCAACGGTTTCCTTGCTTCGTAACTTCAACAATCCATCCATTACTGCTTTAACGACGTTCTTGGGCGACCGGCTGCCGTACACTTTGGTCAGCACGTTTCGCACTCCCGCCAGTTCAAGCATGGCTCGCGCAGTAGAACCGGCAATTACGCCTGTTCCAGCGCCCGCCGGAAGCATTACGATATCTGTCGCACGACATTTACCCTTAACTTCATGAGGCAAAGTGTCATTGACCATGATAATTTTCTTCAGATTTTTCTTTGCGTCTTTAATCGCTTTTTCCACAGCCGGCGGAACCTCATTGGCTTTGCCGTAACCGTAACCGACAGTCCCATTGCGATCACCAACCACAACCAGGGCAGCAAAGCTGAAACGTCTTCCGCCCTTGACGACCTTGGCATTGCGATAAACCTTGACGACTGTGTCTTCCAGCGTCTGATCGCCATGCATATCTGTTCTGATTGTTTCCTCAGTCAACTTCCGTCTCCATTCTCAAAAAATTGCTTTTCGGTTTCTCCCGATTTTTCACTTACAACGCCAACCCGGCTTTACGAGCCGCATCAGCAAGAGACTTGATCCGACCGTGATACTTGTAGGCATTGCGATCCATACAGACCGCCTTAATACCCACTTCCAGTGCACGCTTGGCCAGTGCCGTTCCAATCGCCTCGGCAGCTTCCTTGTTTCCCGTCTTCTTCAGGGTCTCGCGTATTCCCTTGGTTTTCGTACTGGCAGAAGCCAGTGTCACGCCAGCCACGTCATCGATAATCTGGGCATAGATATGCCGGGTGGAACGAAATACCACCAGCCGTGGACGTTCGGGATTCCCGAAAACTTTTCGTCGTGACCGCCAGTTTCGGCGTACTCGAGCCTGTTTTATTCTTTCTTGTAACATAATAACAATTATCCTGTCTATTTTTTCATGCAGCTTGTCTGCTGCGATTCAATCCGGATACTGAATTTGCCCGATTACCCGCCGGAACCAGACGCAAACGCTTTGCCTTCCTTGCGTGTGATATGTTCGTCGGCAAAACGAATTCCTTTGCCTTGATATGGTTCCGGAGGCCGAACTCGACGAATGTCGGCTGCAAACTGCCCGCACTTGTGCTTATCCGGACTTGACACGGAAAACAAAGCAGGCGTTTCATTACCTTTCGTCGCGGGAACCTTAATTTCGACTTTGACTCCCTTGGGGATCGGCAGCTCCGCCGGGTTGCAGTATCCAACCGTCAGAATCAATTTGCCGCTCTGTTCCTTGACGTTATAGCCGGTTCCGAAAATCTGGATATCCTGCTGATACCCGGCCGTGACTCCGACAATCATGTTGTTGATCAAAGCCCGTGTCGTGCCATGCATCGCCTTTTTAAACCGGTCATTCATGTCCGGATTGTCTACAAGGACCTGCTGGCCTTCCACCTTGATCGTAACCGCAGGATTCGATTTCATCTCCAGTGTACCTTTAGGACCGGTCACCTTGATGTTCTGACCCTGCAACTCGACCTTGACGCCGGAAGGGATAACGATTGGTTTTTTTCCTATACGACTCATTTAGCTCACCGTACAAATTAATTCGCCGCCGATACTGTCCTTACGGCATTGTCTATCACTTAAGATTCCTTTGCTGGTGGAGATAATCGATATCCCAAGTCCACCCAGGACTTTGGGCATCTTATCCACACCACAGTACTTTCGACATCCGGGCGTACTGGCGCGTTTGATATGGCTGATAATGTGTTCTCCGGTTGGAGCATATTTCAGCTGTATCCGCAGCAAACCTTGTTTGGTGGCATCGTCAATGACATCAAAGTCACTGACAAAGCCTTCTTGCTTCAGCACCGCAGCCACGCCCCGACAGGCCTTGGAGTTCCGAATCGTCACTTCTGTCCGGCCGACGCGACCGGCGTTACGTATCCGGGTCAGCATATCCGCAATGGGATCACTCAAACTCATTCATTCTGCTCCGAAAGTATTTCTCATTTACCAACTGGCTTTTTTTACGCCTGGAATCTTGCCTTCATTGGCCATTTTTCGAAAGCAGATCCGGCACACTTTAAACTTACGATAGACGGCTCTTGCCCGCCCGCAAATCTGGCATCGGGTATAAGCACGACTTCGATATTTCGGTTTTTTCTGTTGCTTGTTTTCCAGCGCCTTGGTTGACATATTTTACTCCGAACTCCTGATTTCCTGTTTCCTGCGCTTACGCCTTAAACGGCATACCGAACAGTCTTAACAATTCCCGGCTTTCATCGTCGGTCTGCGCGCTGGTTACGAACGTTATATTCATTCCCTGCTGATGCTCAATCCGGGCCGGGTCAATTTCCGGAAACACGCTTTGTTCGTCCAGGCCCATCGAATAATTGCCGCGGCCGTCAAAGCCCTTGGGGTTCAATCCGCGAAAGTCCTTCACGCGGGGAATCGCAAGGTTAATCAGACGATCCAGAAACTCATACATGCGTTCTTTCCGCATGGTCACTTTCAGACCGGTTTTATCACCCTGACGAACTTTAAAATTCGATACGCTTTTCTTGGCTTTGCAGATCAGCGGCTTCTGACCGGTAATGGTGGTCATGTCTTTCACCGCCAATTCCATGAACTTCTTATCTGCGATCGCTTTGCCCACTCCCATCGAGATTACAATCTTCTGCAGACGGGGGCAAGCCATACAGCTGCTGTAGCCGTATTTATCTTTCATTGCCGAAGCGATCTTACTCTTATATAATTCTTTCAGGCGAGCCATGAATCAAATCCTCATGCTACTTCTTTTTGATTGCTCTGATAACGACACCAATTTCACTTTTGTCGGTACCAATGCGTTTCTTGTTTCCTTTTCCATCCGTTTCAAATCGAACCCGGACACCTTTACCGCTCTTTGGGCTGACAGGCAGAACGTTGCTGATATGAATCGGTTTTTCAATCCGAATCCGTCCGCCCTGCGGACTTTTCTGGGAAGGGCGAACATGCTTAAACGCCTGGTTAACACCTTCCACTACAACGCGGCATTTATCCGGGATAACCCGCAGCACCTTGGCGGTTACGCCTTTGCTGTCACCGGAAATTACCTGCACCATATCACCTTTTTTTACATGCATTGCCATATCAAGTATTCCTGCCTGCTGCCGGCCTTATACCACTTCGCTGGCCAGCGAAATAATCTTCATGAAATTTTTATCCCGCAATTCACGCGGCACCGCGCCAAAAATACGAGTTCCGACAGGGTTATTTTCAGCATCAATAATCACTACCGCATTGCTGTCAAACCGCACATAACTGCCGTCCGGGCGTCGAATCGGCCACTTGGTGCGTACCACGACGCATTTATACACTTTTTTGCGGTCCAACTGGCAACTGGGCAGATATTTCTTGATAGCTACGCAGATAATATCGCCTACATTGGCCGTTACACGAGTATACTTGCCCAGATGAGCACTGCTCTTTCTGAGCACACGAATACACTGTGCTTCCTTGACGCCGCTGTTATCGGCAACTTCTACCATGGTTTCCTGTTGTATCACGGCTGTCCCTTTACTATTCTACAACTGCTTTTTGAATTACATTTACCAGGCGCCAGTTTTTTGTTTTACTGATCGGCCTGCATTCGGTAATTTCCACAAGATCACCAGCGACAGCTACGTTTTCGGGATCATGCACCGTTAATCGCGTACGCCGGCGAAGATACTTGCCGTACTTCGGATGCTTCATCAGAAAATCGATCTGTACCTTGATCGTCTTATCGCTGCTTTTGCCTATCACTACGGCACGTTTTGTTTTAATGTTTTTCTTTTCCATATTTGATTTATCAGCTCTTAAGTTCGTCCTGGCGTATGATCGTTCTGATCCGGGCAATATCCCGGCGAACATTTCGAATTGCATGCCGGTTGGAAAGATTTTCCGTGACAGACTGGCATCGCAACTCATACAGCTTTTTATTTAAACCCTGCAGCTTTTCCTGCCGCTCATCAGTGCGTAAATCTCGAATTTCCGAAGGCTTCATACGTTTCCTTTCTTATCCGAGCACTTGGCGACGAGTAATCAGACGACAGTGGATCGGCATTTTGTGAGCGACACGGGACAGCGCCAACTTGGCCACATGTGCATCAACACCACCAATTTCAAACATTACGGTACCGGGTTTCACACGTGCAACCCAACCTTCCACTTCCGCTTTACCTTTACCCATTCGGGTTTCCAGCGGCTTTGCACTATAGGAGTGGTTCGGGAAAATCCGAATATACACTTTGCCTTCCCGGTGCAGAAAGTGAGTCGCAGCGACACGGCCTGCTTCAATCTGCCTGCCTGTGATCCAGCTTCCCTCAACGGCCTGTAATCCAAATTCACCAAAGGCCACATAATTACACCGACAGGCATTGCCGCGCATCTTACCACGCATCTGCTTGCGGTACTTAACTCTTTTGGGCATTAAAGCCATAATTTACTTCCTTCGTTCGATCGCTTCCAGTTTAGTTTGTTGTATCGGAAGCAGGATTTCCATCATTATTAGCCTGGGGCGTTGCTTCAGGTGCGGCTTGGGGTGCAACACGACCATGGGACGCATCCTGACGAGTGCGGCGACCTCTGCCGGCACCTCCGGCGCCACCCGCACCACCTCTGCCAGAACCACCGGCACCGCCGGGGCCACCGTGACCGCCACCGCGAGAACCGCCGCGTTCACCGCGTTCCTGGCGACGAGGCTTATTGCCCGGCTGAGCTACGATTTCCTCGCCAAATTTACCCTTGTAAATCCATACCTTGATACCAATGCATCCATAGGTTGTTACCGCGGTTGCGGTGCTGTAATCCACATTGGCATCCAGTGTCTGCAGCGGAACAGATCCACGTTTTTGACATTCACTGCGGGCGATTTCCGCACCGCCAAGACGACCACTGATTAAAATCTTGACTCCCTTGGCTCCGGCATTCAGCGTATTTTCGCAGGCCATTTTCATAACACGACGAAACGCTGCACGCTTCTTCAACTGCTCCGAGATCCCCTCAGCAACAAGCTTGCTGTCAAGGTTCGGCTCTTTAATTTCAATCACATTGATATTAACCTTGCGGTTAATCAGGGCTTCCAGTTCTTCACGCAGCTTATCCACTTCCGCACCCCGGGGACCAATAACCATACCCGGACGGGCCGTATGCAGAGTCACCTTGACTTCGTTGCGTGTCCTGGCGATTTCCGTTTTGGCCACTGCGGCATAAGGTGGCTGGCGATTAAACCGTTTGTCGACAAACTCGCGAATGCGATTATCTTCAATAAGAAAATCACCATAGTTCGCCTTGGGAGCAAACCATGTGCTTTGCCAGTTAAGCGTAATACCTGTTCTAAAACCTATTGGCGACGTTTTATGTCCCATATATACCCTGCTATCTTTAAATTAAGATTCCGTCACAACAACATGAATATGACAAGCTTCCTTGCGAATCGGGTGCGCCCGTCCGCGATCTTTCGCTCGCCAGCCTTTCGTGGCAATACGTCTTCCGGCTCCATCCACACGAGCGACTGACACATACAAGTTTTCCACTTCTGCTTCGTTTTCATCGGCGTCTGCAATGGCCGTTTTCAGTGTTTTCGCCACAGCCTGAGCCGCACGTTTCGGAGTAAACTTCAAGATATCCAATGCATCCTGAACGTCACGTCCTGCGATAAGCCCTGTGACAAGTCTGGCTTTGCGAGGCGACATCGGTGCATATCGGTAACACGATTCCCATTCGGAAATCTCCGACACTTCCACACCCAGCGCTCCGGCCAGCTTTTCCACATCTTCTTTTCCGGGAACCGGACTAAAAAGACCTTTGAGCCAATTCTTCACGGCTGTCATCGCGGCCTTCTGATCCATTGCGCCACGAACCAGATGCTCGGCCAGAGTCTTGACACTCGTGCCTTTTTGTTTTACCGCCTTAGCAAATTTCTTTGAACTCAACATGGTTATTTACCTTAAATTCCGCCGCTCTTTTGCAGCTGAATAAACCTGATTTCCTATTTAATTAAGCTGTTTTCGCTTCAGCCTTACTACCTGAATGGCCTCGGAAGGTGCGTGTCATCGAAAACTCACCCATCTTATGGCCGACCATATCTTCCGTCACAAAGACTTTATGAAACATCTTGCCGTTGTGTACCATAAAGGTATAACCGACAAATTCCGGTATTATCGTACAAGCTCTGGCCCAGGTCTTAATCGGCTCTTTTCTGCCGGATTGAATCTGTTTTTGAACCTTGCCGTAAAGCTTTTGGTCCACATAAGGGCCTTTTTTTTGCGAACGTCCCATGTACTATCCTCAACCTGTTTCAGGTAACTTCTATTTCGATTTAACTTTTATATTACCAACTGGATGCCGCGGTGATTTTTCCGTCGGCGAATGATCTTTGAATTACTGACTTTTCTCGGGTTTCTCGTTTTTCCGCCCTTAGCCAGCACGCCGGTAGGCGAACATGGATGACGTCCACCGTTTGCTCGGCCTTCACCACCACCCATCGGGTGAGCAACCGGGTTCTGTGCTTTTCCGCGAACGTGCGGACGAAAACCCAGATGACGCTTGCGGCCGGCTTTACCGAGGCTGACATTCTGATAATCCGAGTTGCCAAGCCGTCCAATGGTTGCCCGGCATTCCTTGCGAATAAGTCTTGTTTCACCACTGGGCAGAATAATCGTTACCCAGTCACCTTCTTTGGCCATCAGTCTGGCAGTACCACCGGCGGTGCGAACCATTTTGCCGCCCTGTCCGGGGTTCATTTCGATATTGTGAATTTCCACGCTGACCGGAATCGCATACAGTGGAAGGGCATTGCCCACCTTAGGTTCTACGCTCGGACCATTTTCGATCACCTGGCCGACTTTAATGCCTTCCGGAGCGAGGATATATTTTTTCTCGCCATCGGCATATTCCACCAGCGAAATAAAACAGTTGCGATTCGGATCATATTCGATCGTTACTACTTTACCCGCAACGCCGTCTTTATTCCGTTTAAAATCAATTTCTCGGTAAATCCGCCGTGCACCACCGCCGCGAAACCGAACCGTCGTGGTACCATGGTGATTGCGTCCACCGTTCTTTTTGATTCGCTTGCACAGACTTTTCTCTGGTGCACAATCCGTCAGGATCGCCTTATAATCGATCACCGACGAGTTTCGCCGTCCGTTGCTGGTTGGTCTGTAAATTTTAATTGCCATAATCTATAAATCCCTTGAATTCCAGCTTCCGCTTAGAATAAATCAATATGATTGTCTTTGTGCAGCACGACTACCGCTTTTTTCCAGTCCGGCGTCTTTCCGTACGATTTCCCGCGACGGCGAAGTTTGCCTTTGACATTGGCGGTGCGAACATCCAGCACTTTGACGCTGTACAGTTTTTCGACAGCATCCCGAATCTGAATCTTGTTGGCGTCCCGATGAACCTCGAAAGAATAGGCATTCTTCGAACTGGCCAGGTGCATTCCCTGCTCGGTTACTATCGGTCGAATTATTGTCTGATACTCGTTCATCTCAGTCACTACCCGGCTAATTTAGTTTTCTTCTTGACGGTTCAGCAGCGTTAAAAACGCTTCTTTGGTAAACAACATTTTCTGACGGTTGCAGATATCACCGGCGTTTAATTCCGTAACCCGCATCAATTCAATACGGGGAACATTACGCACGGATTTAAACAACGAGTCATTCGTTTCCGTCACTGCCACGACACAACTGCGTTCAATCTTCAGGTTTTTCAGCACGGTGGCAAATTCTTTGGTCTTCGGGGCCTTGAAATTCAATTCATCGACCACAATAACACAACCGCTCTGCAGTTTGGCAAGAATGGCCGAATCACAGGCCAGGCGACGTTGTTTTTTAGGCATCGAACGGGAAAAATCACGAACCGTCTTACCAAACGCCACACCGCCGCCTCTGCGGGAAGGGGTACGAACCTGACCCATACGGGCATTTCCGGTACCTTTTTGTTTATACAGTTTGCGGGTCGAACCCTCGACCTTGCTTTTCTGTTTCGTGGCCGCTGTACCGATCCGCTTATTCGCCTGGTACATCACAATCGCCTGCTTAATCAAAGCATGGCGTATGACGCCGCCGAATACGCTTTCGTCCACTTTAAGGCTTTCGATTTCCTTGCCTTGTCGATTATATATTGCAATGTCTATCATGGTTTATTCCTGTCGCAATGACCGCGATTTATTTTTTGGTTTTGGCAGTACGAATTTCCACGTATCCGCCATTGGGACCCGGCACACTGCCTTTGACAACCAGCAAATGATTTTCCGGATCGATTGAAACTAATTTATGATTACGACTTGTTACCCGTTCGGCCCCCATATGACCCGACATGCGTTTGCCTTTTTTGGGCTTACCGCAGTGACCGCGGTTGGTGGCATGGCTGGCGATTGAACCGCCGGCTCGGTGTTTACGTTCGGTACCGTGTGAGGCCGGAAAACCGCCGAAATTATGGCGTTTCATTACGCCCTGGTACCCTTTACCCTTACTCGTCCCTGCTATATCAACAAATGTAACATCATTAAACAAATCCACATCCATCGTGTCGCCGGCGTTGTACTTGCCTTCCTGACCTTTAGTCAGCCGCCATTCACGAACAAAACGCTTGGCTGTCGTGTTGGCTTTCTTGGCATGTCCTTCTTCGGGTTTCAGGACACGACGGGCCTTTTTATCATCAAATCCAAGCTGCAATGCGTTATACCCGTCTTTTTCAGGTGTCTTAGCCTGGAGAACTATACAAGGTCCGGCCTGAAGGACAGTGACCGTAGTCATCTTCCCGGCCTGATCATAGACCTGTGTCATCCCTATTTTTTTTTACCCAGCAACATCATAAACCGTATATCCTTTTGAGTCTTTTCGGCACTTAATTCTTAATCCGTCAAACCGACAGTACTGATCGTTTGAATGTTATCGGACTACGCCTTTATCTTAACAAAAACGCCCGCAGGAACGACAAGCTTATTCAAAGCTTCAACCGTGCGGGCATTAGCATCATAGATATCTATCAGACGTTTATGCGTTCGCATTTCAAACTGCTCACGCGACTTCTTATCTACATGCGGACTGCGTAAGACCGTATAACGCTCAATACGCGTCGGCAGAGGAATCGGTCCGCTGACACGCGCATTGGTGCGTCTTGCCTGCTCCACGATTTCCTTGGCAGAACTGTCAAGCGCCCGATGATCGTACGCTTCCATTCTTATTCTAATTCTTTCGGTTTCCGTCATGGTCAACCCTATTCTATACCTCTGTTATCTACATACCTAAACATGAGAGATACGAAGGTACCCGCTCAATAAGTTAAAAACAAGTAAAAAACAAAATTATTCATATTTTTTCGGTCGATAGATACCCTACTACCGATATCTATCTACGTTTTTAAACAGGAAAGTACAGGCTTTTGCCTTACCTTTGTTACAAAGACGACCACTTTTCAGGCATCTCTGCATCTCGAAGCTTTTTACAGGACAAATATATTAACATAACTCTTTATCCTGCACGGCTTTAAGAAATCAACCCTTTCGGATTCTCATCTGCCGTCCATGAAACTCAATCTGATTTGAACAGCCAAACTCGAAACGCACATATTACTATTTCCGTG
>Ga0172286_1540118_pt1 | contig 15055 bp, 28 predicted proteins | sample Plaics_8_FD_136004 | JGI IMG/M metagenome (GOLD analysis project Ga0172286, IMG submission 136004) | Wetland microbial communities from Old Woman Creek Reserve in Ohio, USA - Plant_deep_8_15_core_1 metaT (Metagenome Metatranscriptome) | ecosystem: Environmental > Aquatic > Freshwater > Wetlands... | reverse complement strand
CTTTACGGGATACCGGCCGCAGTTCTACATCCGGACAATGGATGTAACGGGCAATATCACCTTGCCCAAGGATGTAGAAATGGTGATGCCTGGCGATAATGTGAATCTGGAAGTGGAACTGATCATTCCGGTGGCGTTGGAGCAGGGCTCGAAGTTTGCAATTCGCGAAGGTGGTCTGACGGTTGGCGCCGGCGTGATCACCAAGATCCTCGACTAGGCAGAGAGACAATGGCTAAGCAGAAGATACGCATTCGGCTAAAGGCTTACGATCATCGAGTTCTCGACCAATCTGCCAAACGGATTGTCGAGACGGCTGAGCGCAGCGGCGCCCGAGTAGTTGGACCCGTCCCGCTGCCCACCAAAGTGGAACGGTTCACCGTTCGGCGTTCGGCGTTCATTGACAAGGATTCGCACGAGCATTTCGAAATCCGTACCCATAACCGGCTGATCGACGTTCTGGAACCCGATTCCAAGACGATTGATATGCTGATGCGTCTCAGCCTGCCGGCTGGCGTGGATATTGAGATCAAAATCTAAATTTCTCTTTTCCGTAAGGTAAAGGTGAAAAAAACTCGAAAAGTTTTACGACCTTCTGGACAAAACAGAAGGTTGGTGGTAACATTAGCTGGTTTGCGGTTGAAAAATCGCTTAACAGGTAGCGTAAGAGCGATCTTACGGCGGGCTGAAAAAACAAATGAGCCTCGCCCAAGATTACTGACTGCGTTGCTGTCAGGGATGATGCAGCCAAGCCCAGGCTGACAGTCCCGGAAATAAACTACGAAGGAGACAACCGAGAATGTTTAAAGGGCTCATTGGCAAGAAGGTCGGCATGACCCAGATTTTCGACGTTGGTGGCGTTGCAATTCCCATCACACTGATCGAGGCTGGGCCATGTTTCGTTACCCAGGTCCGCACGCCCGAAACCGAAGGGTATTCGTCTGTGCAACTGGGTTTCGATGAGGTAAAGCCGAAGCGCCTGAGCGGCGGCGAGTTGGGGCACCTCAAGAAATATAATTTGCCCCCACTTCGTTTTCTGCGCGAGTTTCGCGCCAAAGATCCACAGGTCAAAGAGGGGGAGACAGTTACCGTCAGTCTCTTCACCGTGGGTGAACGAGTCGATGTCATCGGCGTCAGCAAAGGCAAAGGGTTTGCAGGTGCAGTGAAGCGCTATCACTTCCGTGGTGGCCCTCGCACGCATGGTCAGTCTGATCGCGAACGCGGTCCGGGCTCGCGTAGTTCCACCACAACCCCGGGTCGTGTCTATAAAGGTTCGCGTGGTCCTGGTCATATGGGCGACGACCGGGTAACTGCGCAGAGCCTTAAAGTCGTGCTGGTGGATGCTGAACGCAACCTGATTGGTGTGCGTGGTTCGGTCCCCGGTGCCAAGAACGGTCTGGTGCTGATCAATGAGGCGCGGAAGCAGTAATTCGGGGTAACCTGAATTGCCGTTCAGCACGAAGGAGCGATGGAAAATGGAAGTGGATGTTTTCAATATGGAAGGTGAGAAGGTCAGTCGGGTGGAATTACCCGCCGAGATCTTTGAAGCCCCAGTTTACATGGACTTGATGCACCAGGCTTACGTTCGCCAGATGGCGAATGCCCGACTGGGAACGCATGAAACCAAGACCCGCAGCGAAGTTGCGGGTGGCGGTCGCAAGCCCTGGAAGCAGAAGGGTACCGGTCGAGCTCGTCAGGGTTCGACGCGTGCCCCGCATTGGAAGGGTGGCGGGAACGTTCATACGCCGCACATGCATAGTTATTATCTATCTATGCCACGCAAGATGCGTCAGATTGCCATGCGTTCTGCCCTGACGGTGAAAGCCGTTGAAGAGTGTGTGGTGGTGGTTGACGAATTGACGGTAGCCGAACCGAAGACCCGTCTGATGGTGAAGGCATTGAATGCATTGGTTGGCGCATCCAGCGCGCTGGTTTTGATCCCGGAGAAGGGCGCTTACGAAAGCGTGATCCGCTCGACGAACAATATCCCCGATGTTAAGGTGCTGCTGGCGAGTTACGTCAATATTCGAGACCTGCTGACCTTTGATAAGGTGGTTTTGCCCTTATCGGCATTAGATGTGATTAAGGCCCACCTGGGTTAGGTAGGAGGAAGACATGACCACGATTTATGATGTTCTCCGCCGCCCGCTGGTGACCGAAAAGTCGAATTACCTCAACAGCAAACTGCATCAGTTTGTGTTCGAAGTGGCGGGCAACGCCACCCGGACTCTGGTGAAGGATGCCGTTGAAACTTTGTTTGACGTTACGGTTTTGCGGGTGAATGTGATCAATGTACCGGCCAAGCGCACCCGCCGGGCAAAGAGCCGCCGCTTAGCGGTTCGAGATAGCGGCTTCAAGAAGGCGATCGTCACCCTTGCGCCTGAAGATCAGATTCCGTTCTTTGAAGGGGTGGAGTAATGGCAGTTAAGATTTACAAGCCGGTAACTCCCAGTCTGCGCGGCATGACCGGGTATACCTTTGAAGAAATCACGAAGAGCGAACCAGAACGATCGCTCATTGTGAGCCGCCGACGGTTCGCTGGCCGAAATTCATATGGCCGGGTAACCGTTCGTCACCGGGGTGGCGGTAGTCGCCAATTTGTGCGTTTGGTTGATTTCAAGCGCAGCAAACGGGATGTCGCAGCCAAAGTGATCGCGATTGAGTACGATCCAATCCGGACTGCTCGGTTGGCTTTGCTATCCTATGCGGATGGTGAAAAATGCTACATCATCGCCCCGTTGGGGGTGAAGGTGGGTGATAGCTTGATCACTGGTCCGACCGCTGACATCCGTCCTGGTAACAGTCTGCCCCTGGCGAATATCCCAGTGGGTACCCTGATCCATAATGTTGAGCTAGAACAGAACAAAGGTGGCCAGTTGGTGCGGGCTGCCGGTGCTGCGGCTCAATTACTGGCGAAGGAAGGCGAGTATGCCCAGGTTCGTTTGCCCTCTGGTGAAGTTCGCCTGATCCGACAGGTTTGCTATGCGACGATTGGCCAGGTTGGCAATCTGGATCATAGCAATGTCAAATTGGGCAAAGCTGGTCGCAAGCGTCACATGGGCATTCGCCCAACGGTGCGCGGTTCTGCGATGAGCCCACGCGACCACCCGCACGGTGGTGGTGAAGGCCGCCAGCCGATCGGTATGGCCAGCCCGAAGAGCCCGTGGGGTAAGCCGACCCTGGGTTATAAAACCCGCAAGAACAAGAAGACGGACCAGTACATTGTCCGCCGTCGTAATGCGGGTGGGGGCCGGTAACGCAAGTTACTGAGTCAATAAGCGAGAAAGAGGGACGATACGATGTCACGTTCGCTGAAAAAGGGACCTTTTATTGAGCCCAAGCTTCTGAAGAAGATTGAAGCGATGAATGCCAGAGGCGAGAAGAAAGTAGTGCGCACCTGGAGCCGAGCTTCGACGATTTTTCCCCAGCTTTTGGGTCACACGATTGCTGTCCATGATGGTCGCCGTCATGTTCCGATTTATGTAACCGAGAATATGATTGGGCACCGGCTGGGTGAGTTTGCCCCAACCCGTCACTTCCGCGGCCATATGGCTGAGAAGTCATCTTCGAAGGGAAAGTAAGCCATGGCAACCGATATTCGAGCTGAGTTGCATAACTGTGGTGTTTCAGCCCAGAAGGTTCGCCTGGTTGTGAATCTGGTGCGTGGCAAGCCAGCGGTTCAAGCAATGAACACGCTGCAGTTCACCCCCAAGGTGGCAGCCCATCATGTTCGTAAGCTGTTGGCCTCGGCCGTCGCCAATGCCGAAGAAAACTTCGGCGTGAGCCGCGACGACTTGGTGATCTACCAGATTTCGGCCGATGAAGCACCTACCCGTAAGTGGCGCCGTTTTGGCGCGCGCGGGCGCTTCAAGCCGTTGCTGCGGCGGGCTTCGCACATCACGATTGTTCTTCGTGAGCGCGAGTAACCCTAGAAGATGGCTGAACTAACCAGAAAGAGTAAGGAAAGAGAAACCAGGAGAGGATATGGGTCGTAAAGTTCACCCGATTGGTTTTCGTCTGAATATCAACCAGAACTGGATGGGACGATGGTTTGCTGAAGGTATGGAATATACCGACCAGCTTCATCAAGACTTAGCGATTCGCGCGATGATCCGCAAAGAAGCGGAGAAGGCGGGCGTGTCGCGAGTGGAAGTGGAACGCTTCCCCGGCAAGGTGAAGGTGGTAGTGCATACAGCCAAGCCCGGAATTCTTATCGGTCGCAAGGGCGATACAGTCAAACAAATTCGTCAGAATTTGGAAGCGCTGACCGGTAAGAAGATCGACCTGGAGATCAAAGAGATCAAGGCCCCGGATACGGATGCCTGGTTGGTTGCCTTGAATATTGCCGGTCAAATCCAGCGACGGGTTTCTTACCGCCGGGCGATGAAACGGGCAATTCAACAGGGATTACGCCAGGGCGCCCAAGGGGTCAAGATCGAAGTTGCCGGTCGTTTGAGTGGTGCTGAAATGGCTCGGACCGTTGTGCTGCGCGAAGGTCGCGTTCCCTTGCAGACTCTGCGCGCCGACATGGATTTTGCTCGCACTGCGTCTAAGACCCAGTATGGTCTGATTGGCATCAAAGTGTGGGTTTATAAGGGTGAGGTACTGCCGCAGGCGGAAGAGAAAGCTGAATCCACCGAGGGCGTGTACGTCAGTGAGTAAATATCCCGCCGGGTGAAAGCCCGGACGGAATGAAAGAGGTAGCAACCATGTTGATGCCAAAGCGTGTCAAGTATCGCAAGCAGCACCGCGGTCGCATGAAGGGTCTGGCCCTGCGAGGGGCCGAAGTATCCTTCGGCGAGTTCGGCCTGCAGGCGCTGGAGCCCGGATGGGTGACGGCCCGTCAGATCGAAGCGGCCCGTCGGGCCCTGGTGCGGATCATGAAGCGCCGTGGGAAAGTGTGGATCCGGATTTTCCCGGACAAGCCTTATACTCATCGCCCACCCGAGACTCGGATGGGTAAGGGTAAAGGTGGTGTGGAATACTGGGTCGCCGTAGTGCGACCGGGCCGGGTAATGTTCGAAATCAGTGGCCTGCCCAGTGAAATTGCTCTCGAGGCGCTTCACCAGGCTTCTTATAAGTTTTCGATCAAAACCAAGATCGTCTCGCGGCATGATGTCCATGAAGTACAGAGTGGCGAGGCAGAAGGAGAGGCAGCATGAAACTCTCAGACATTCGATTGCTTGGTGCAACGGAATTGAAGACGAAGCTGACGGATACCCGACAGGAATTATTGAACCTGCGATTCCAGATGGTTACCGGGCAGCTTACCGACACCAGCCGTTTGAAGCAGACCCGCCGTCTGATTGCTAAATATGAGACCGTCCTGCGCGAACACGAGCTGGGAATCGGTCAGGAAGGTGGAAAGAAATGAACGAACGACGACGGATGACTGGTGTTGTGACCAGTGACAAGATGCAAAAGACCGTTGTGGTCGAGACCAGTCGCACCTTCCGGCACCCGCTGTATAGAAAAGTGGTCCACACCGCACATCGGGTGAAGGCCCACGACGAGTTGGGTTGCCAGATTGGCGACGAAGTACAGATCGTAGAAAGCCGCCCGTATTCAGCGCAAGTAGCGTGGGTGGTTGAGTCGATCATCAAGCGACAGGTCGAGCCGGTAGTGGCCGAGACCGAACAGGGAGCATAACCATGATTCAGCAAGAGTCTCGTATCAAAGTAGCCGATAACACCGGCGCACGCGAGCTGCTGGTCATCCACATTATCGGCGGTTCGACGCGCCGGTATGGCCACGTTGGTGATGTGGTGGTTGCTACTGTGAAATCGGCTGCACCGCAGGGCTCTGTCAAGAAGAGCGAGGTTGTTAAAGCGGTGATCGTGCGCACGGCCAAAGAATGGCGGCGTGAAGATGGCTCGAGCATTCGCTTTGATGACAATGCGGCCGTGATTCTGGACAGTGATGGTCAGAACCCCAAAGGCACGCGTATTTTTGGACCGGTGGCTCGCGAACTGCGTGAAAAGGGATTTATGAAAATTATTTCCCTCGCGCCAGAAGTGATCTAGGCCGGAAAAGACAGGAGCGAAGCCATGGAAGTCAAAATTCGCAAAGGTGATCAAGTAGAAGTGATCAGCGGTCGCCTCGAAGATAAAAAGAAACGCGGTGAGGTCATTCGTGTTTCTCCTGAAGATGGCACGGTGGTGGTTACGGGAGTTAATCTGCGTACCAAGCACCAGCGTCAGGTGCAGTCTCAAAACCGCACCCTGAAGCCCGGCAAGGTGCATTTTGAAGCGCCGCTTCACATTTCGAATGTGATGTTGGTCTGCCCAAAGTGCAGCAAGCCAACCCGTGTGGCCTTAGCGCGTCAAAGCGATTCGTCCAAGCGGGTTTGCAAGAAGTGCCAGGCAGTGATCGACGACTAGGCGACCTGGGAGCGGAATAATGAACAGGTTGAAAGAACGATATCAAAAGGAAATCGTACCCGCCTTGTATAAGGCGTTGGACTTGCAGAATTTGATGCAGGTTCCGACACCGAAGAAGGTTGTGGTAAACATCGGTTTGGGCGAGGCAATGGATAATCCCAAGGCCCTCGAAGCGGCAGTGGCTGATCTGACCCTGATTACGGGACAGAAACCGATTGTCACCAAAGCCCGCAAGTCTATCGCGAACTTCAAGTTACGCGAAGGGCGTGCGATTGGTGCCAAGGTGACCCTGCGCGGAGAGCGGATGTGGGCTTTCCTTGACCGGCTGATGAACATTGTGCTGCCGCGGGTTCGTGATTTCCGCGGGGTTTCAGCCGACGCCTTTGACGGGCGCGGTAACTATACCCTCGGCCTGCGTGAGCAGTTGATCTTCCCTGAGATCGAGTACGACAAGATCGACAAGGTGCGCGGCATGGAAATCACTATCGTGACGAATGCTCCATCCGATGATCAAGCGGCCGCGATGCTGCAGATGCTCGGCATGCCTTTCAGGAAGGGTTAATAATGGCAAAGAAATGCATGACTTATCGTGAACAGCGGCGTAAATTTGCTGTCCAGGTCCGCAATCGTTGTCGGATCTGCGGGCGCCCGCGCGGTTATATGCGCCGCTTTGGCCTGTGCCGCATTTGCTTCCGAGAGTTGGCTCTGCAAGGGCAAATTCCCGGTGTGACCAAGTCATCCTGGTAGCACGCCCGGAGGTAGATAATGAGCGTGAATGATCCTATTGCTGATATGTTGACGCGGATCCGCAATGCTGTGTCCACGGGCCAACCCCAGGTGGCGATGCCGTCTTCCACACTTAAGGCCGAGGTTGCTCGGATTCTTCGTGAGGAAGGGTTCATCGAAGCCTATGAAGTGGTCGATGGTGAGAAAGCATTTGAGCGGTCACTGCGTCTCAAGTTGAAGTACGTGGGAGAGCGCCGAGAGCGCCGTCCCGTCATCACCGCCCTGGTGCGGATTAGCCGGCCAGGACGCCGGGTGTACACCCGAAAGCAGGACATCCCATGGGTTCTGTCGGGCATGGGCGTTGCCATCCTGTCGACCCCCAAGGGAATCATGACCGGTCAGCGAGCTCGTCAGCTCGGTGTGGGCGGCGAGATCCTGTGCAAGGTCTGGTAGTTCCCTGGAAAAGGAGGTAGGAACGTGTCTCGGATTGGTCGTTTACCGATTATCGTTCCGGCAGGCGTGCAAGTTCAGGTCAATGGCCTGGAAGTGCATGTCAAGGGCCCTAAGGGTGAGATGAAGCAGGAGTTTTCTCCAGTGATTACAATCAAACTGGATGGAACTCAGGTTCATGTCACTCGCAGCTCGGAAGAGCCAAGAGTACGAGCCCTGCACGGAACGACACGCGCTTTGATCAGCAACATGGTGACCGGTGTTTCCACCGGTTTCACCCGAGTGCTGACAGTTGAAGGCGTGGGATATCGCCCTGAAATGAGCGGCGCCAACTTGGTGCTGCATGTGGGCTACTCCCATCCCGTTACCGTAACCCCACCGGAGGGTATCTCGTTCGCTGTAGATGCCAAGGCCCGCCAGATTAAGATCCTTGGTTATGACAAGGAAGAGGTTGGGCAGGTGGCCGCGGATGTCCGTGAGATTCGCCCGCCTGAACCATACAAGGGCAAGGGCATTCGCTATCAAGAAGAGAAGATTCGCCGCAAGGCTGGTAAAGCCGGTAAAGGCAAGGGTAAGAAGTAAGGTGGTGGTATGACGAAAAAAACTCGTTCTGAAAGTCGCATTCACCGGCATGAACGCGTGCGCAAGAATGTACATGGCACGCCTGACCGGCCGCGGATGAGCGTATTTCGCAGCCTGGCAGAAATTTATGCTCAGGTGATCGACGACGAGGCCGGCCACACCCTGGCGACGGCTTCGAGCGTTGACCAAGAACTCCGTGAACAACTGAAGGGCCTGAAAAAGACGGAGCAGGCAAAGCTGGTAGGCGAATTAGTCGCCAAGCGTGCTCAGGAAAAAGGCGTCAAACAGATTGTCTTCGACCGGGGTGGCTTTCGCTACATCGGTCGTGTCAAGGCCCTGGCAGATGGCGCCCGTGCAGCCGGCCTGGATTTCTAAGACCCCTGCAATGAAAAAGATGAGGGCCTGAAACTATGGAGACTATGGAATACCAACCTTCTGTTGAAACATCGTACGACGAACGTGTGATTGAAATTGCGAGAGTGGCGAAAGTTGTCAAAGGCGGTCGCCGCTTCCAGTTTCGTGTCACGGTGGTGACTGGCGATAATAAGGGCAATGTTGGTATAGGCATTGGCAAAGCCAATGCTGTGCCCGACGCCATGAAAAAGGCAACTGAGCGCGCTCACAAGAGCATGCGACATGTGTTTATGTTGGGCACGACTGTTCCCCACGAAGTAACGGGGAAGGTCGGCGGCGCCGTGGTTCTGCTCAAACCGGCTAATCCCGGGACGGGCGTTATCGCAGGCGGTGGTGTCCGGGCGGTCCTCGAGGCCGTCGGCATCCGTGACATTTTGACCAAGTCGCTCGGCAGTGCCAATGTTCTCAATGTGGTAAAGGCCACCTTCCTGGCTCTTGACCAGCTCAAGTCTCCCGAGCAGGAAGCTGCCCGGCGCGGAAAACCCGTGAGAGACCTGATGCCATTTTGGGCACGGAGGAAACATGACTGAGAACCAACCCGTTAAGAAAGTGCGCATTACCTGGGTAGTGAGTTCCATTGGCGAGACCGTTCGCCACAAGGCAACCATCCGAGCCCTGGGACTGCACCGCCTTCATGAGACGGTAGAGCATGAAGACAGCCCTTCGCTGCGCGGAATGCTATATTTGGTGAAGAAACTGGTTCGGATCGAAGAATCCGAATAGGAGAGCAGGTAATGAAGCTTAACGATCTGTTCCCGAATCCTGGGGCGATAAAGCCACGCAAGCGTAAGGGTATTGGGCCCTCGGCCGGTCAGGGTAAAACCGCTGGCCGGGGTACCAAAGGCCAGAGCTCGCGCACTGGAACGGGTGGTCACCTGTATCGACAGGGTGGCAACCTCCCGTTCTTCCGGCGCCTGCCCTTTATGCGGGGTGAAGGCTTTACCCCGCCGCACCAGGTGGAATATAACGAAGTCAATCTTGACCAGCTCGCTCGTTTTGAGAGCGGGGCTGAAATTACTCCGGATGTCCTGGCCAAGGCAAATGTCTTGTCCAAGCCGGCTAACCCTGTGGTTATTCTGGGCCGGGGTGAGGTGACCGTTCCGCTGAAGATCCGCGTGCAGCGCATTACCAAGAGCGCCCGCGCCAAGGTCGAAGCCGCCGGTGGTACCGTGGAAATTATCTAAGGAGATACCTTATGAAGCGGTCACCCTGGCGTTATCTGTGGAAGTCAGAGGATATTCGCAAGAAGCTGTTGATCACCTTCTTTCTGTTGGTGATCTACCGTCTGGCGGCGAATATCCCCGTCCCGGGCATCAACCAAGCCGTGTTGACCCAGCTTTCAACAATGTCGGGCCCAGGTGGTAATCTGGTGAGCCTGTTAGATCTCCTGTCTGGTGGCACGATCTCCAGTTTCTCGATTCTGGCGATGGGGGTATATCCCTACATCACTGCCCAGATTATCTTGCAACTGTTGATGCCGATCATTCCAGCCCTGGAACGCAGGTTTAAAGATAACCCACGTGAAGGCCAGAAGTGGATGGAAAAGTGGACTGTGATCCTGACAATCCCGATGGCATTGCTTTCGGCGGTTGGACAGGTGAACATTTTCGCTTCGTTGGTCAACCAACCAGTCTCTAATGTACTGTCAGGATATGGCGGGGCTAATCTTTTGGGGACGATTACTCCGCTGGCGACCATGGTGGCCGGGACGATGTTCGGGATCTGGCTTGGCCAGTTAATCTCTGAATATGGAATTCCGAACCAAGGTCTGTCGCTGATCATCTTCGCCGGAATCGTGGCTCGGATGCCCAGTCATCTGGGTTCGATCCTGGCTGACCAGTACAACTGGTGGTGGATGCTGTTGATCGTCATCGCCATCCTACTCTTGACAATCTTTGCTATTGTGTTTGTGCAACAAGGCCGGCGTAACGTCCCCGTGCTTTTCCCCGGTCGCCGAGTCGGCAACCGCATGAGCATGCCGGTACGCAGCAATCTTCCGTTGATGGTCAATATGGCGGGCATGATCCCTTTGATCTTTGCTCAATCCTTGCTGACCTTCCCGGCAATTGTGGCTTCTTACTTCATGAATGTTGAGACTACGTGGGTAGCGAACCTGGCCAGAGGGATCTATGAAACCTTTGGCGCTCAAAACGCCGCGTACTCGATCATGTACTTCCTGATGGTCGTGGGCTTCACCTTCTTCTATACTGACGTTCTGTTTCAACAACAGAACTACGGCGATAATCTGAAGAAGCAGGGTGCTCAGATCCCCGGTGTAGTACGTGGTGTGCCGACCCAAAAGTACCTGAGTAAGGTGCAGCGCCGTATTACTCTACCTGGGGCTGTGTTCCTGGGTTTTGTAGCGGTTCTGCCTTACGTTTTGGGTTTGATCCTGCCCGCTGGGCTGCGGAGTTCGGCTTTGCTGCTGGTCTCTTCGGCTGGTTTGCTGATCGTGGTCGGCGTTGTACGGGATACCTTCACGATCATCGAAACCGAGCTTAAACTGCACGGTTACGATGAAAGCCTGATCAAGGGCTAAACAGGAGAAAAAAGGAGCTATATGCCTACCTACATTGTCCTGTTAGGCCCTCCGGGGGCTGGTAAAGGTACCCAGGCTGAACTCATCTCAGAACGACTGGGACTGGTGCACATTTCTTCGGGAGATATCTTCCGCGAGAATTTGAAGCAGCAGACCGAGTTGGGCAAGCTTGCTCAGGGCTATATGAGCCGGGGCGAGTTGGTGCCGGATGATGTGACCATCGCAATGATCCGTGAACGGTTGAGCCGCCCGGATTGTGTTCAAGGTGCACTGCTGGATGGTTTCCCACGCACTCCTGCTCAGGCCAATGCCCTGGGTGAGATGCTGGCGACGATGAGTGGTGCGGTGAACTGCGTGCCTTATATCTCGGTTGCGGCAGAAGTTTTGGTTGAGCGTCTGAGTGGGCGTTGGACTTGTCGGGCCGAAGGTCATGTTTATCATGAGAAGTACAATCCACCCCAAAAAGCTGGATTGTGCGATGTCGATGGTTCGGAACTCTACCAGCGCGAAGATGATAAGCCGGCTACGGTCGAAAACCGGATCCGGGTTTATCTGGCTCAAACTTCGCCCTTGATTGAGTACTATCGCCAGAAAGGTTTGTTGGCCGAAGTCGATGGCACCCAGCCAATCGAAACTGTGACCACCGACCTGATGGCGGCGATCCAGAAGGGAATGTAAGACCATGGCCTGGGACCGACAGATCACCATCAAGAGCCCGGCAGAGATCGAGATCATGCGCGCCGCTGGCCGGATTAACGCCGAAGCTCTGGCGGCTGCTGCTGCCCTCGTTCGGCCTGGGGTTTCGACGGCTGATCTAAATGCCGCGGCGGAGGACGTTCTCAAGAAATATGGGGCGTATTCTCCGTTCAAAAACTATCCGGGAGCTTATCCCTATCCGGCGAGCACCTGTGTCAGTATCAATGAAGAACTGGTGCACGGCATTCCGGACAAAAAGCGCAAGCTGAAAGAAGGGGATATCGTCTCGATGGACTGCGGTACGGTTTTCGAAGGCTTTGTGGCAGACTCGGCTTTTACAGCCGGGGTGGGTGAAATCTCGCCTGTGACACGCAAGCTACTGGAAACGACCGAGAAGGCACTGTATGCCGGAATTGCCAAAATGGTACCCGGGAATCATGTCGGTGACATATCGGCAGCGGTCCAGCAGGTGGTGGAAAGTCGAGGGTTGTATGTAACTCGCGAGTACACCGGTCACGGAGTGGGGCGGGCGATGCACGAAGGCCCTCAGGTTCCTAACTACGGCATTCCCGGGCGTGGGATGTTACTGCGCACGGGAATGACGATTGCCCTGGAACCGATGGTGTTGGTAGGAACGGCGGTAACGCGGGTCATGCAAGATGAATGGACGGTATGTTCCGCGGATCGTTCGTATACCTGTCACTTCGAGCACAGCGTTGCAATCACCGAAAATGGCCCGCAGATTTTGACTCTGTTGGCCGACGGTTCAGCCCCTGCCCAAATCGGCGGGCCTGGACAACTAAAGAAAGAGATAGTATAATTGCGTCTTTGCACTACTGACCGCAATCATCGTAAAGGAGCAAGTCATGAAAGTTACCACATCCATTCGCAAGCGCTGCGCCAAGTGCAAGATTGTCAAGCGCTCTGGCCGGTTGTATGTGATTTGCGATAACCCAAAGCATAAGCAGCGACAAGGGTAAATAGATATGGCGAGAATTGAAGGTGTCGATCTTCCGCGTAATAAACGGGTCGAGATAGCTCTGAGCTATCTGTTTGGGATCGGTCCAACCCGGTCTCGTGTGATCCTGTCTGCCACCAAGGTCAATCCCGATATTCGGGTGAAAGACCTGACGGAATCTGAAGTCAATCAACTGCGCGACTTCATTTCTAAGAATTATAAGGTAGAAGGCGATCTGCGCCGTGAGGTGCAGATGAATATCAAGCGATTGATTGAAATCGGCTGCTACCGTGGGTTACGACATCGTCGTAATCTGCCGGCGCGTGGACAGCGTACACGCACCAACTCGCGCACGCGCAAGGGTCCGAAGAAGACCGTTGCCGGTCGCGGTCGCCGCCGCGGGGCTGCAAAGAAATAACCTGTGGGTCGGTCGTTTCCAGTCGTTCTTGGGGCCCCTCCTCCCCGCGGCTGTATGGCTGGAATCGACCAAGACCAGGTTGTTTAGCGCCCACATTGTTATCTGAAAGGTTGTTGATAGGAAGGAACTATGGCTCAAAACGTACGCCAGTCGCGACGTACCACTACAGCCGCTCGCAAGGTGAAACGCACTTTGTCGGCTGGCCAGGTACATGTTTACGCGTCCTTTAATAACACGATCGTTACTGTGACTGACACCCAGGGCAATGCGGTTTGCTGGGGCAGCGCCGGTTCGGCAGGCTTCAAGGGCTCACGCAAAAGCACACCCTTCGCCGCCCGTCTGGCTGCTGAGCAGGCAATTAAGGCTGCGATGTCGATGGGAATGCAGGAAGTCGATCTGATCGTTAAAGGACCGGGACCGGGGCGAGAATCCGCTATCCGGGCCGTGCAGTCAATGGGACTCAAAGTGCGCTCCATTGCCGATATTACACCGGTTCCACATAATGGCTGCCGGCCACCCAAGAAGCGCCGCGTCTAAAAGGAGAGGAATTCATGGGTAAGTATATAGGTCCGGTATGTAGACTCTGCCGGCGAGAAGGTGAAAAATTATTCCTGAAAGGCCAACGCTGCTTTTCGCCCAAATGCGCTTTCGAGCGCCGTGGGTTTGCGCCTGGTCAGCATGGGAAGGGTGGTGGCCGCGGTGGCAGCGAACGTGTATCTGATTACGCGCGCCAGTTGCGCGCCAAGCAGAAAGCCCGCCGGGTTTATGGTGTTCTGGAACGCCAGTTTCGCCGCTATTTTGGTGCTGCTCAGCGCACCCGCGGCTTGACTGGTTTGAACTTGCTTCAGGTGCTTGAGTGCCGTCTGGATAACGTCGTTTTCCGGATGGGATGGGCTGACAGCCGCGCTCAGGCTCGCCAGATCGTAAACCACGGTCATTTCACAGTGAATGGCATTCGCAGTGACGTTGCCTCGATGATTCTTCATCCTGGGGATGCCCTTGCCGTGCGCGAAGGCAGTCGGAATGAAACATTCTTTAAAGAGATGCCGGATCTGGCTGAACGACGCACTTGCGCCGTCTGGTTGGATCGCGACGTCAAGAGTTTATCCGGCCGGCTCATTCGCATTCCAGAGCGCTCTGAAATTGACGGAAACCTGAACGAACAGCTCATCGTCGAGTACTACTCGCGGTAATCGCTGACCAGACCGGTGCGCGGTATAACAGGGTGCATCGGAAAGGGGTAAAACGTGACGACGCTTAGTAATATGGTAACGCCAAAAGTCGAGCGGAATGCTGAAGCTCGCAATTATGGCAAGTTTATTATTGGCCCCCTCGAACGAGGTTACGGCGTAACGCTTGGAAATGCCCTGCGGCGCGTGCTCTACTCTTCGTTGGATGGCGTTGCAGTGACGTCTGTGCGAGTCACAGACGTGCTGCACGAATTCAGCGATATTCCGGGTGTGCGCGAAGATGTAATCCAGGTGATGCTCCAGGTAAAACAGTTGCGCCTGCTTCTCCACGACGTTGACTCTGCTCACCTGCACCTTGATGTGCGAGGAGAGGGTGTTGTGACGGCGGCGGATATCCAGGTACCGGCTGAGGTCGAGGTGATGAACCCTGACCTTTACCTGTTCACAGTCGATGATAGCAAGACGCGCCTCGAAATCGACCTGACAGTTGAACGAGGACGTGGCTATTCGCCCGCTAATGATCGCAGCGGCCGTTTGCCAATCGGTGAACTACCGGTGGACGCCATCTACAGCCCGGTGAAACGGGTGAATTGGACGGTGTCATCGGCTCGGGTTGGACAATCGACCAGCTATGACAAGCTGACCCTCGAAATATGGACGGACGGAACCATTTCACCTGAGAAGGCTCTGGGTGATGCCTCGAAG
>Ga0172286_1284867_pt1 | contig 16435 bp, 18 predicted proteins | sample Plaics_8_FD_136004 | JGI IMG/M metagenome (GOLD analysis project Ga0172286, IMG submission 136004) | Wetland microbial communities from Old Woman Creek Reserve in Ohio, USA - Plant_deep_8_15_core_1 metaT (Metagenome Metatranscriptome) | ecosystem: Environmental > Aquatic > Freshwater > Wetlands... | reverse complement strand
ATCGCTCATATCCTCTGCTTTTGCACACTCTCCTTTGTTAAAAGGTTTCGTACATCTTCTCTCTCAGCGACTGATGCCAATGACTTTGATTTCTTCCTTCTTGCAACCGATGGGCTAACAAACGACTTCGGCCAGGGTCTGGATGGTGCAAACTGATGCCTTTTGAACGAGTATATCACCGTTATGACCGTATTCGAAGGCGAAGAAAATGAGGTCGATGGCTTCTTAGAGACTCATCATGAAGCGGGTCATGTCGGGTTCGGTTAGGGTGATAAGGTAGGGTTTGCTGAAAAAGTAAATTCATTTTCTGCTCAGATAGATTTATAAAGGATCAATCTTCGCCTTAAATCGTCCGAAAGTTCCGTGTCAAATAACAACCGGAACCACCAGGTCAAAATTCGTTGAGTAATCCGGTTTTTAAAGCTCAAAAAATAACGCAAAGAAAAATTACCTGCATGCCTGAGCAGGTTCATCACAAAGAAGACACATGCAATCCAACTTTCGGATGTTTCTCTTAGTCTTGCTCTTATTTTATTGAGCTCGTACCCGTTTTTACCTTGTCCAAATTTTCCTTCTATCCGGTTGCGCTCTGCTGCTTCCTTTCTCTTCTTATTACGATAATAATAGCTCTGGGCTTCTTTTGCCCTGGGTCTTCCCAGCGCAGGAGCTGTTAACCGGATCCCCCGCTCTAAGAGCCATGCCCGATTCTCCCTGTTGGCATAGATGCGGTCGGCCTGAACCAGTTCCGGGTAATAACCATGGATCTGTTTATAAGTCTCCACCTGATCTTTTAAATCCCCGCCCTCATTATAGGCATCCCAGCTGAAGGTATCAATCCGGGCATACCCCTGATCCAGACTTACTCCTAACTTGGATCCAAACTCTGTCTTAGCCCTGGCTTTCCCCCTGGGGATGGGCCTGACATGTGGCTGGTGAAGATTTACAATCCGGTCAGAACAACTGTTGCTGTTTTCCCGGTACATCTGTCGCTGCTGGTTCAGTACCGTACGTATCACCCACATGAGTTTCTGCTCTCTTTTGTTCAACGGAAACTTTTTCCCTTTTCTTTCAACCTGGTCCAGTAAACAGTCAACATGTTGGATATCCCGCTTGACAGCTTCCAGTAATTTGCGTTTGATCTTGCGGATAGCTTCCTTGCTTTTATTGTTTTTCTTGCTGTAGCTCAAAAAACTTTTGCGCATCTTACGCCGGTAGGTCCGGGGTTTGATCCCTTCCTTTCCATTTACCGCATAAAGCTTGTCAATCATCTTTTCACAATTCTCCCGGCATTCATTTAATAGCCCAGGATCGGTCGGGTAACTGATATACTGGTCAGCCACCGTGGCATCAATTTGAAGGCGTCCTTTATTCTTTGGCTCCTTTTCTTCGTGCTTCTTCTTCCCTTTCCCCGTATGCTCTTTATCTTCCTTTTTCGAAAAGCTTTCAATCAGGTCCCTGTTCCGTTCATCGAACTGACGCTGGCCGATCCGCTTACGGATTTCAACAAACAACGAGGGATCAAATACCGGATCAGGATTAAACTCTTCCAAACCAAGGAAATACTGCATGTACGGGTTTTCCTGGATCATGGCGATCGTACCACGGTCATCCAGTTTCTCCAGATGCTTGATAATCAGGGATCCCAACACAACCCGGGGAGAAATCCCCGGACGGCCCATCTCTTTATCCATCGCTGACAAGTAGATGCTCGCAAACCGGTCCCATGGCACCACGCTGCTTAACTTAACCCAACGGTTATCGGGCAAAAGGGACTTCAAAAAGGGCGTGCGGAACTCTTCTATTTTTAACTGTTGTGGGGACTCGTATTTGATCATGATGTGCAAACTTTTTGTCTTTAAGTTACTCTTTTTCTTGCACTTTTCATCGTTCTTTTCAGTAAAATTTCATCATAAATTATTGACAATCAATTGTTAATAACGTTTTTCAGCAAAGCCTAAGATAGTCCTTAACTATCTAGTCGTACAAGAAGGGATGACGTTGGTCTTGACATCTTCCATGGGTAAAAATTAACAAGATGGCACTTGCTTAAGGGCCGCTATATGGAATATTTAATCTGTTCCTACCATGTCATCTTCTTTCTTCTAGTCGCGTGAAAAGATGCGGATCTTGGCGATGTCAGTACGGAGGTTAAAGGGTTATCATTTTGCCTGGTCGAAGTAGGTGTCGGAACTGGTAGGATCGAAAATTTCGTTGCAATAAATTATTATTACTAAGTTTTCAGTCTGAGAGAGGTTTATGATGTTGTGTGTGTAGTCGGGAGCATGTGGATGCACCAGTTGTCCTCTCTAGTACTTTGTAACACTTAAAAGTTCAATATAGGATAGAGGTGCTTCAGCTTTGTGCGGGCGTCTGCAGTCTTGAACTGCCAATTGACACTCTTCTGACTAGCATTACGCTCCGTATTCCAAGACAATAGCTCCTCGTTAAGATTTTCAACACTGCTTATGCGCCGTTTGGACAAACATTGGTTTCCCAAAGCGGAGAGTTCAATTTCCGCAATATTCAGCCAACTACCATGTTTCGGCGTATGGTGCATTTCAAGACGCCTGGCCAACCGGAGTGCTTCCTCAGGCTCGAACGCTTCATAAAGGGACGCGATATGATGAGTATTAAGGTTGTCACATACAAGAATAACACGCTCGAGGTTCGGATACCTCTCGTCAAGCAACCACTTGATGCGCTCTGCCCAGTCTGTCCTTGTTCTTTGTTGTTTCGCCTCAGCGTGGCGCCATCCGGCAAGAGGCTCTGTAAACAGAAAGATGCTGCAGGTGCCATTCCTTACGTACTCATTATCCTCATATCGTATGCCAGTGCTGTTGGAAGTAAAGCCCTCTCTTGCTTGGGCAAGAAGCTGAACGGGTTTCTCGTCCATGCAAACCACAGGAAGGTTTTCGTCGTAAGGCCGGCTGTATACTTCAAGAACATCTTCCATCGCGGCCACGAAAGCAGCACTATGGGAGGATGGTATACACCAACACTTCTTCAGATGAGGCTTATACTCGTTTTTTTTAGAATGCGACCAACCTGCGTATGAGATATCGAATCTATATACCCCAGTTTGACCGACTTGTCGGCAAGAAGACGAAGTGTCCATTTGGCATATCCCTTGGGAGGATCCCCACAAGCCAAAGCTATAATATGAGCCTCGACCTCTCCCGTAACTTTGGCTTCTACCGGGGGTGTTTCCCTTTTCTTCCGCAGAAGAGTTGCCTCGAGTCCCTTCTCTCCATAGCTGGTCCGCACATGCTGCACTGTCGTGGCGGATGTGTTGAACGCTATAGCGGCTTCCTGGACGGTCATGGGTTTCTTTCCATTCTTGTCCACGGCAAGAAGAATATTCGCCCTCAGGATGGTTCGTGCTGGAAATCTTCCAGACTTTACAACCTTGGTCAGTTGCTTGCGATCCGTTGCAGACAAACTCACCTCGTACTTCTGTGTAGGCATAATCGTATCATGTTGTGTATGACAGCACAACAAAGATACAACTATTTTTTATTTTATATAACATTTAGATGTTACAAAGTACTAGTGCAATTGCTTTTGTACGTGGAGTTATTGTTTCTTCTATTCTATCATCATCTATCTCAAGTGTATTGAGTTTAGGATCAACAAGAATAGGTTTCAAACCATTCTCTGTTACTGCCAGTATTGTTGCTATATAGGTGTTTGCAGGAACTATAACCTCATCACCAGGTTGCATTACACCCATCTCTATATAGGCACGGAAAATCCAGATTAATGCATCTAGACCATTTGCACAGCTTATGCAATATTGACTTCCTATATATGTAGCATAATCAGCCTCGAACTTTTCGTTCTCAGCTCCCTGCAGGTACCAACCATTATTGACTACACGGGTAACCGCTTCGTTGATTTCAGCACCGTGAAGGGCTGTTACATCTTTGAGAGAAAGAAAGGGGATCATATTTCTATTATTCAATTCTTCTTATAAATTTTGCAGGATTGCAAACCCAGATTTCGCCTGCAGGAATATTCTTTGTTACCACAGATCCTGCTCCAATCATTGCCGATTCACCAATTGTGATTCCTGGCAGGATCATTGCATTTGTACCTATTGACACACCTTTGCAGACCTTGGTTCTGAGAAGTTTCCAATCTTTGTTATGGGATTTAGAGAACACATCGTTGGTAAAGGTAACATTTGAACCAATGCAGACATTGTCTTCTATTTCTACACCATCCCAAATCTGAACACCTGACTTGATTGTAACATTGTCACCTATCTTGACATCGTTTTCTATAAGAACATTTGCGCAGATATTGCAATTCTCGCCTATTTGGCAATTAGGAAATATAACACAGAACTGCCAGATGTTCGTAGAGTCGGGAATTTTTCGATTTCTGCAGTCGGATAAAAGATGGATCATTTTATGCAGCACATTGATAATATACTGCATAACTGGCACTTAGCTTACCTCTCTTCCTTGTGTAATTAATTCTTTATCAGTATTTTGATTTCGTTCTATAAATTCATCCAAAAATAGGTGCTCCGCTTTCTCAGTGGTCTAAACTCTCAATATTGTCCCACCCCAAGAATATCCCACACCAAAGCCAGCCAATAAAATATTCCCTTTCAATCTGGATTCTTTTTGCGCTTCATATAAAGCGATTGGAATGGTAGATGAAACTGTATTACCGACATTTTCAAGATACTCAAAGAACTTATCTTTTTCAATATCAATCAATTTTCGCAAATAATTAATCATATACTTATTTGCTTGATGAAAGACAAACAAATCAATATCGCTTTGCGATAACCCATTTTTTTGAAGAAGGTTTTCCACCAAGAGAGGAACAGTATCGGCCGTAAAATTGAATATCTCTCCGCCATTCATAAATAAATAGTCACTTGAATCGGGATTGTTGGATTCATCAAACGTCAAATCATTTTTGGGAGATTTGCTACGCATTCCACCGGTTCTAACAATCAAATTTTCAGCTCCTTTTCCATCAGTACCCAACACAAACTCTCCAATTTCGGCAAAACCATCCGTTGATATCAAGGATGCCGAAGAACCATCGCCAAAGATGGTTCTGTTACCTTTATCTTTTGGATGTAAGTGTTTCGTATAAGTTTCTGCCGTCAGCAACAGCACATTCTGGGCAATACCTCCAACGACCAAGCCCTTAGCTAATGATAATCCATAGACATAACCCGAACAACCTAAGTTATAATCCAACGCACCACAAGAGGTTTTCAGATGTATTCTATCCTGAATTATACAAGATGAACTGGGTAAAAAATAATCGGGACTCTGTGAGCAAAGCAGAACAAAATCAATGGAACCTCTATCTATGGAATGTTCCTTAAATAATTGTTCCGATGATTTTACAGCCATATCGGCTGCCGTCTCATTCGACTGGGTTACATGACGTTGTTTTACGCCTACCTTACCTGCAATTTTATCTACTGTCCATTCCGGGAATTCCTCTACAAGTTGTTCATTAGTGAGTATCGTTTCCGGTAAATAATAGGATATCGCTTTTATATATGCTTCCATCTCATTTAAATCAAAGTTCCTTCGCCCCCCCCCGTAATATCAACACAACTCCCTGTCATCCATGATGAAGCATCCGAAAGAAGATAAACAGCCAAGTAGGCAATATCTTCCGGCGTTCCATATCTCTTGAGTGGATATTTTAATTGCATCGCCTCATAATCCTCTTTTGAAATGGAATTTTCACTCGCTATCAAGCCTGTCCATACCATAGCCGGACAAATGCAGTTAACCCGTATTTTACGAGGAGCGAGTTCCAATGCCAATACTTTCGCATAAGAAATCAAAGCGCCTTTTGATGCACTATAAAGCGCGTTTCCTGTTGCCGGAGCAAAGGCAGCACGCGAAGCCGTAAAAACAACAGAAGCCTCTTTCTTTATTTTCTTATTGGATAGCAATGCAGCTTGAAGCATAACGGGAGCTTGGAGATTGGTGTCCATTACTTGGGCATAATCATTTTCTTCAATATCTCGACACGGCATTCTTTTACTTATTCCAGCGTTCTGCACAAGACCGTCCAATGCGGGGAGTTGTTCGCATAAAGACTGAGTGTCTGTCGTTTTACTAAGATCTGCAATTATTGCCAAATGATGATTTCCCTCCAATGCTTGGTAGGTTTCTTGTAAGCGATCAGCATTTCGGCCTGTTATTACAATGGAAGCCCCCATGCGGGAACACTCAATGGCAATAGCACGACCGATACCTGAGGAGGCGCCGGTAATTAAAATCGTCTTTCCGGAGAGAGAAAAGGGATTGTGCATTCTTTATTGTTTTGATTGAACCAAGTCAAATAGCTCCTGAATGGTATTTGTTCCACGCATATCCGAAACATTTAGAGATACCGAATATTTTTTTGATATCATACTCAATACCGCCAAAGCAGGCAACGAAGACCATTCATCCAATTCGCGATATTTTGTATCAGGTTTAAACTCGGATAGTTCAGTATCATCGAATTGATTTGCAAAGTTTTTAATAAATTCACTTAATTCCATAATTATTTAATATTTAGCATTTTGATTATTTCTTGTCGGTTTAAGAAATAATCCGTTCTATATAATTCGTAGTAATAATTCAAATCATCTTCACCTATCTCTTTTGCTCCGAAAATAAGGTGTGTCTTTTGAACTTTTTTATTTAGTTTCCTAACATCAAAACGATCATATTCAAGGTCAAACTCATCAAACATGATATCCCGCATAATTATTAATGTAAGTATAGATAACTCTACAGGTAATCCGAATTTACAAATCCAACTTCCTCCTGTAGCCACTTTATTTTTTGTATCTATCCCATAAATACGATTAACACCTATAGGAGAGTCGTCTTTTTTGTAGATAAAATAATAGTCTAATCCTTGGTCTTCTCTTTTCTTATACTCTTTTATCCACGTTTTTTGATTATCTACGCTATTGTCGGTAGCGTGCAGGAATTGACCCAACTTTGGATCTGTTCTTAATTCAAGGATAAACTCTGCATCATCCTCTTTTACTAAACAAACATCTAATCCATACTTGGTCAAATGGAAATCAGCGGGTAATTTCTTATTCATTTCTAAATTGCAAAAATTCCTCGTAATCTCGTATATAATCTTCTTTTTGATAAACCTCTGAAGCCAGGATCATGCAGACTGCTCCAGATGAAAAGTCTTCAAGATCACGCCAAATACCGGGTTTTACATAGAGACCCTGGTAAGGACGGTTCAAAAAGAATGTACGTCTGACTTTGCCGTCATTGAGTGTTACCTTGAAAGAACCCGAAGCCGCAATTATTAGCTGGGTGAGTTCTTTATGTGCGTGCGAACCGCGTGACTCACCACCTGGAACATCGTAAAGGTAATATACTCTTTTTACATCGAAAGGCAGCGTTTCGCTATTTTCAACCACAGATATATTGCCCTTACGGTCACTGTGGTGTCTGTCCAGTTCAATGATTGAGCAATCGTAAACATTAAATTTCTCCATTGCTCTTCATTTTGAGGAATTCATCGTAATTACGAACATAATCATCGGCACTATATTTTGTTGAAGCAAACTCCAATGCCAGTGAATTTGTTGAAAAGTTCTCCATTTCACGCCATAAGCCTTTTGGTACATATAGGCCATAGTATGATCGGTTTAACGTAAAGGTTTTCTTTTGCTGGCCATCGTCTATAACAACATCAAACGAACCGGACAATGCTATGATAAATTCTTTGGTTTCGCGGTATGCGTGACCACCACGGCATTCACCTCCGGGTACATCGTATAACCAATATGTACGTTTGATCTCAAACGGTATTTGTGCGTAGTTCTCGGCAAAAGAAAGATTGCCTCTTGCATCAAGAAACTTTGGCAAGTCAATTAGTTTTATATCGTTGACTGTCATATTTTTTATTCTGATAACATCTGAATTAAAGTCAAAGATGCAACTACCACTTTCTAGCCAAATGTTGGGCTGTCTTTGCGTATATCAACATTTACATTAAGCATCGTTTTTGTGCTTTCCTTTCACTAATTCTTATTCTCTTCTCCACACCATCTTATTCACCACTCCTGTATAGCTCTGGATAATCTTGACCACCTTGGTGCTTATATTTTTATCTGTATAGTCAGGAACTGGAATGCCTTGGTCACTGTTTACATTCATATGAATAGCCGTAGATACTGCCTGTAATAGTGACTTTTCATCAATACCGGCCAAGATGAAACAGGCTTTATCCAATGCTTCGGGGCGTTCGGTTGAGGTCCGAATGCAGACTGCCGGAAATGGGTGGCCAACAGAAATAAAGAAGGAACTTTCTTCAGGCAGAGTGCCGCTATCGGAAACAACGGCATAGGAGTTCATCTGCAAACAATTGTAGTCGTGAAAACCGATGGGCTCATGCTGAATAACACGTTTATCGAGTTGGAAGCCACTGGTTTCGAGACGGTTTCTGGAGCGCGGATGGCAGGAATACAAAATAGGCATATCATATATCTCTGCCATTTTGTTGATAGCGGCAAAGAGAGACATAAAGTTCTTTTCAGTATCGATGTTCTCCTCTCTGTGAGCAGAAAGTAGGATATACTTACCCTTCTCGAGACCAAGACGTGTGTGAACATCGGAAGCCTTAATCTCAGCAAGATTGTTATGTAGAACCTCTGCCATTGGTGAACCTGTCACATAAGTACGTTCTTTGGGCAATCCGTTTTCAGCAAGATAACGGCGGGCATGCTCGCTGTAACACATGTTGACGTCGGAGATGATGTCCACTATACGGCGGTTGGTCTCTTCTGGCAGGCATTCGTCCTTGCAACGGTTGCCCGCCTCCATGTGGAAGATTGGTATGTGAAGTCGCTTGGCTCCTATAGCCGAGAGGCAACTGTTGGTATCTCCAAGAATCAGCAGGGCATCTGGTTGGATTGCCGTCATTAGCTTGTAGCTGCAGTTGATAATATTGCCTATCGTCGCACCAAGATCGTCACCTACGGCATCCATGTAGACCTCCGGTTCAGCGATCTTGAGATCCTTGAAGAATATGCCGTTCAGGTTGTAGTCGTAATTCTGGCCTGTATGGGCAAGAACAGTGTCGAAGTATTGGCGGCTCTTGTTGATCACAGCAGAGAGACGTATAATCTCAGGTCTGGTTCCAACTATAATGAGCAACTTGAGCTTACCGTTATCCTTGAACTTGATATCTGTATAATCCAGCCGGATGTTCATTGGCGTTTCTGTTTATTTTCTAAGGGTTCAAAAAAGGTATCGGGTTTATCCGGATTGAAGGTTTCATTAGCCCACATAAAGGTGACCATATCTGTCTCGCCAAGATTTTCGATGTTATGGGTGTAGCCTGTCGGTATATCCACCACCTCGATTTTATCATCGGTGACATAGTATTCTATAACTTGTGCATCGGGATCGCCAATCTTTTTGAAGCGGATAACACCTCTGCCGCTAACCACAACGAACTTTTCGTTTTTGGTATGGTGCCAGTGGTTCCCTTTCGTGATGCGGGGTTTGCTGATATTGACAGAGAATTGTCCACGGTCGGGTGTATGGATAATCTCTGTAAAACTACCTCTTTCATCCACATTCATCTTAAGAGGATAAGAAAACTGATTTTCGGGCAAGTAGGAAAGGTAGGTAGCGTAAAGTTTTTTGACAAAGGCATCGCCCATATTGGGAACCTCCAATGTCTGACGGCTTTCTTTGAACGAATTGAGCAAATCAACTATTTGCCCAAGAGTGGTAGTATGTACAGCAGGCACACAGCAGTAATTGCCTTCACGATGTTCCTGCCCTTGCAGCGCATGAATCATTTCAGCCACCAGGTCATCAATATAGAGCAGATTCAACTGATTCTCACGATTGCTGATGGTAACAGGCAAATCATGAGCAATATTATAGCAGAAAGTTGCCAAGGCACTGTTATAGTTGGGACGGCACCACTTGCCGAAGAGGTTCGGAAAACGGTAAACAAACACCTTAGCTCCTGTCTCTTTTGAATATTGAAACATAAGCTCTTCTCCGGCTTTCTTGGACTGCCCGTAAGGATTATCAAGAACAGCCTGAGTGGAAGAACTGATCATCACAGGGCAAGTATTATGGTGCTTCTTCAGCATGTCAAGCAAGGTACTGGTAAAACCGAAATTGCCGGACATGAACTCACTTTTTTGCTTCGGACGGTTAACGCCTGCCAGGTTGAAAACAAAATTGACTTTCTGACAGTAATCATCAAGCAATGCCGAATTGGTGTCGATGTCGTACTCGTAAATTTCACTAATTTTTAAACCAACGAACGATTTATCCTTTCCGTCCCTTATGTTCTTCAGTTCTGCACAAAGGTTTTTTCCGACAAACCCTTTGGCGCCTGTAACCAGTATATTCATTGGCTATTCGCTTATAATTTCCTTTATTCTCGACTTCTCCTGTAAGCCTAGATCTTCCTGTACAAAATGGAGTTTGATAAGCAGTTTCTTCATACCTTCTACATCAAGACGCTTCGTATTATGGGAATGGTAATCTTCAATCCGGGATACTTCTTCGTCACCTTCAATAAAGAACTTATCATAATTGAGATCACGGGTGTCACAAGGAATACGGTAATAGTCGCCCATATCGAGGGCCTTAACCATCTCTTCTCGAGTGACCAAAGTCTCGTAGAGTTTCTCGCCATGACGAGTACCAATGGTCTTAACCTCCACATCCGAGTAATAGAGTTCCTTAAGTGCAATAGCTAACGTATCAAGTGTAGCCGCAGGCGCCTTCTGAACAAAAAGGTCTCCATTTTCACCGTGCTCAAAGGCATATAGTACCAAGTTCACTGCATCGTCCAGGGTCATCATAAAACGAGTCATATTGGGATCGGTAATAGTAATTGGCCTGCCACTTTTAATTTGGTCAACCCATAAAGGAATTACTGAGCCGCGCGACGCCATCACATTGCCGTAACGGGTACAACAAATAGTGGTAGTAGCCCCTTGTCCGAGTTGGCGTCCTTTGGCAATAGCAACCTTTTCCATCATTGCCTTACTAATCCCCATGGCATTGATGGGATAGGCTGCCTTATCGGTCGAAAGGACAACGACGTTTTTTACACCATGGTCAATAGCAGACTCCAGTACATTGTTAGTACCTTCCACATTCGTATACACGGCTTCCATGGGAAAGAACTCACAACTTGGAACCTGCTTTAATGCAGCCGCCGAAAAGATATAATCGACACCATACATCGCATTATCAACCGATTGCCTACTACGTACATCGCCTATATAGAACTTGACTTTAGAATTCTGCAGACGGTGCCGCATATCGTCCTGTTTCTTTTCATCACGGCTGAATATCCGGATTTCCTTAACATCCGAATCAATAAAACGGTGTAATACGGCATTCCCGAAAGAGCCAGTTCCTCCAGTAATTAATAACGTTCTATTCTTAAACATATTTTAAGATTATGCTGGTTTTTGTGAATGACCCAATGACGCAAAAATAATGATAGACAAGACTTGCTTTATTTTATTTGTTAAGCAAGCGATGCACACGTTTCCGATACCAGCTTCCCGTATGATCATCATCTCCATAGTAGCTGTAGTGGTACGAATAGTAATGATAGCCGTACCCGTATCGTGATCCTTTAATATCATTGATCACCAGCGCCGGGTGTTTCATTACTTCCTTGGCCGCCATGTCATTGATGAACTTAAGCTGGTCTTTGCGGCTCACACCATATCGTAAAATAAAGATATTCAGGTCGGCTTCCTTACCGGTGATCAGCCCGTCGGTCACCATCGATACCGGGGCATTATCAACCACGATATAATCGAACTCTTTTTTTACTCTTTCCAGCAAAGCTTTGTACAGGTTCCGTTCCAATAACTCAGCTGGATTTGGCGGAACTGGACCCGAAGCCAACAAATATAGATTATCGATATCAGTTCGCTGGATAATTTCTTCGTATTTAGATTGCCCGATCAGAAAGGTACTTAACCCGCTGGCATTACTACGCTTGAAGATCTGGTGCAGCCTCGGCTTGCGCATATCAGCGCCGATCAGCAAAACCTTCTTGTCGTTTAACGCCAGGATGCTGGCCAGGTTAACCGAACTAAACGATTTTCCTTCGCCCGGTCGGATGGAATGAATGCTGATGACCTGCTGCCCGTTTTCACTGAGCATATACTGCAAGTTAGTACGGATGGTTCGGTACGCCTCAGTGATCGGTGCACGTGGATTTTCTACAACAACCAGTTCGCTGCTACTGGAAGAATGGGGTACATTTCCCATAATGGTCAATGGGGTCAGTTTTTCAACATCCTCCTGCAGGTGAATGGTGCTATTCAGCGCGTCTAAACCCAAAATAGCCAAACCAGGTAATACCAGTCCCAAAACAAACGCCAGCAGGTAGATCATCTTCGGTGGGGTGCCGCTTGGTGTGACCCGCTCCACCCGGGCCGGATCAATCACCTGTACATTCGAGACCGTCGATGCCAAAGCAATGTCGGCCTCGGCCTGTTTCTGAAGTAAAAAAGTATAGATCTCGCTCGTCAGCTCGTACTGCCTGGTAATGTCAATCAACTGCTGTTCCTTCACCGGAAGATTATTCATCTGCTGGTTAATATCGGCTTCCCTCCGCTGAAGGCTCTGGATCGTGATCCGTGCGTTCGAGATCAGGTTAATCAAATTCTCCCTAAGCTGACTGGTAACCTGGTCGATTTCTTTATTGAGTAATAATAGGGTAGGGTTATTGGCATGCGAGCTGAATGACAAGACGGCTCGCCGACTGTACAGATCACTGAGTTTTAATACGACTGCATTCAAGGAAGGATCCTGTACTCCCACCACCGAGGGCATCATCATGTTCTTGATACTATCTGAATTCTCGAGGTAGGTCAATAAATTACGGAAATAATCGAGCTGCATCTGGCTTTGCGACCGTTCCTTCTCAATCTCGCTCAGTTGCTGCATCACCATGCCGCCTTCGGCGCTGATGTCAAGTACCTGGTTCTGTGAACGGAAACGAGTCACGGTGCTGCCCTTTGCATTCAACGAATCGGACATCCCGCTCAACTGCTTGTTAATAAACTCGAGCGACCGCTTCTTGGTCTCGGTCCGCACTTCCAGGTTCCGGTTAATGTATTCGTTTACCAGTCCGTTCAGGTAATGAATCTCGCGCATGGGCTCATTCCCCTTGATCGACAAGCGGATGGCATCGCTGGTTTTGCCGGTGGCGGCAATCTGCTGTTTTGCTAAATAAGCCTTGGTTAAGGCATTGATGTTATTAAACCGGAAGCAATAGTTGCCATCACGCTCCGAAACGGTAGCGCTCTTCCAGTAAAGCGTGAAATGAAAATACGCGTTCCGGAATGGCTTTCCGAACTGTCCCTTTTCCTTAAACTGAATGTCCTGCGGAAGACCGTTGACCAATGCGGTACCGTCGGCCGAAAGAACATAGGTACTGTCGGGTCCCAGTTCCAGATTCAGCGTCAATCCGTCCAGATTGCTTGCATTCTCGCCTTCCTGGACAATAAAAGGCTCGTTGGGGTACAGTCCTTTTAATTTAAAGAAATCTTTCCGGTACCACGAAACCCGCCAATTCAGCTTTTCGAATACCCGGTGCGCCAGGGTGTACGACTTCAGCAATTCGATCTCGTTATCGAGGGTGATCGACGAACGCATGAAATTGACCATCGATTTTTGGAACATGCCACCCAAATCCGAATCCTTATTCTCATCGGTAATCAGGATACTGGTGTCGATGGTATAGGCCTGTTGTTTATAGTAGTGATTGAAAAAGAAGGCGCCTCCTAAGGCAAGCAAAATGCCAATGACAAACCAGTGCCATTTCTGAATGAAAAGAAAGAAGATACGGCCAAGGTCAAGTTCGTCTTCTTGCTGGGATTGGAAGCTAGTATTGGGTGAAAGATTTGGTTCCATGTATTTTTTTTTAGACACAAGTATCAAGACACAAGACACAAGACAATAAAAAACGAGTCTTGAGATAGAAAGTGCCTTTTAAACATCGTGTTGAATCTATTTTTTATCTGATAATGAGTCCGATGACGGCGACCAGCATACTGAGTGAGGAGAACATCACCGAAATGGCCGAACTGTTTAAACTGAAATTCTTATTCTTATCGGGTTCAACAAAGACATAGTCGTTCGGATGCAGGTAAAAGGCCGGTGATTGAAAGATATCTTTGGAGGAGAGATCAAGCAGATAGGTTCGCTTGCCCCCGGCTTCGGGTCGCATCACCATGACCCGCTTGATGCTTGCATAATCGGTATTTCCATTGGCCATGGCAAGCGCCTCAAGTACCGTGAAATCATTGTTGTAATTATAATAGACCCCGGGGCTACGCACTTCGCCGAGTACCGTTACCTTATAATTCAGCAGTTTCACTTTCACTGTGGCATCTTTCAGATACAGATTGGCACGTTCCTGAACAATCTTCTCCACATCCTCCTGCAAATGTCCCTTTACGGCGATACTGCCCAAAACAGGGAGGTTCAAATTGCCGTTCATATCCACTTCAAAACCATACAAATAAGCGCCCTGGGGAGTGGTGAACTTCTGATAAGCCATGGATCCCCCTGCCATAGCGCCTTCTTCCGGGTTAAACAGTGTATTCACCTCGGGGTTCATCGATTTAATGCTCACATACAGAATATCGCCGGCCTTGACCAGGTATTCGGTCTCGGCCTCGGGCAGGCCTTTCATCCATTCTTCCTGGCTCACGTCTTTCAGGTAGATCAGGTCTTCACTGCTGCGGCAGCCACCGAAAAAGAGCATGGAAAGGAGAACAACAAGTGCGAATAAGTTATGGCGTTTCATTTTTGTTTGGATTTTATTTAGACACAAGTATAATAATCAGACGCAAGTATCAAGTATCAAGACACAAGACTGAAGAAGTCGTGAGTCACGAGTAGTGAGTCGTGAGAAAAACCATTTAACAGTTTGACAATTTGATGGTTTAGCCAATCCACATCTAAAGTAAACCATGTGTCTTCAGAATATTGGCCATATCAGGATGTTTTTTCGCATACTCCTGGAGTACACGCAATACGTTCGCTGCTTTATCGTCTGCTGTTGAAGCTTTGTCCAATGCCGGTTTTAAGGCAGTACGCCGATCCCAGATGATGTACCCGAGAGTAAACAGCATCAATGCAACGATCACACCTAAAAGCCAAAAAATATAATCGATCCTGGAGTTAACCGCCTCGAACCTGATATCGGTTTTCTCTTCAAGTGCATTAATTCGGGCATCAAATTTCGCGTCAAGCGCATCGATCCTGGCTTCAGTCCGGATTGCCCGGTCCCTGTCGTCCAGCGTATAAGGCACACTATTGAGGTCCTGCGCATTTACAAAGGACATGGCAGTCAAAAGAAAAAACCATAAACTTGCAATAAAAAGTTTCATCAGTGCACATTTTATTTCAAAGATAGTAAATATCTTTTAGATAGCCTTAACCAGGATAAGCCATTACGGCATGAACCATTAATACGACAACACGCCGGCTTTCTTTTCGGATTTGTGGAGGACTTCTACCCGGTTGGCGCCCACATCCACATGGATGTTGCATCCCAGCGTCCTGAACCGCAAAACCAATTTCCGCTTTCCCCTCACTTCGACCACTTCGGCCTCCACATCCCGGAGCGGTCCCTCGACCACCCGGATCAGATCGCCTTTCCCGATATGCCCGGAAGTCACTTCCACTTTTTCATTCTCTTTCTTCATAAAGATCTTCAGGTGATCGATCTGGGTATCGGGAATCACCGCGGGCTTCCCGTCAAAACAAACATACTTCAGAACACCGCCGGCCACCAGCACATCATAATACTCCTTGTGGCTTACCCGCACAAACAAGTAACAACTGATAAGCGGAATTTCGACCGTCCGCGAAATTCTTCCCCACGTCCGCTTAACCGTCTTTACAGGCAGGTAACATTCAATCCCTTTCTGATCCAATTCGTCGAGCGCCTTCTTCTCGGCCCTCGACTTGGTGTAAACAGCATACCATCTGTACAATTTCTGCTGTCTGTACTGCTCTCCGTCAATACTGTCCATTCATTTAGAATTTAGTTGTTAAATTTTCTGTTTAAAACCCGACAAACAAGCTTTAAAGAGGTTCCTTACCTTTCCTTCGAACCGCGCTTCAAAACGTTGCAACAATTGATTTATTGCATTCGAAAACAGAAAATCGCATTTCAAGAACAATATTTCAAAGAAAGAGTTTTTCCTTTTTCCCGAATTGTGACTTTTTTATATAAACCGATTCTTTTTTATGTATTAATATAATGTTCTGAATTATGATAGAAACAGACTGTTTTGTGCCTCCCGGTCAAAGCTACGCTACCTGCCGTATCACCGACATCCCTTCCCCGTTAGCTTCTTCCCCCGAAAAATAAGCATTCTGCAAATTTAGTGGCCCCGATCATT
>Ga0172286_1142495_pt1 | contig 17571 bp, 33 predicted proteins | sample Plaics_8_FD_136004 | JGI IMG/M metagenome (GOLD analysis project Ga0172286, IMG submission 136004) | Wetland microbial communities from Old Woman Creek Reserve in Ohio, USA - Plant_deep_8_15_core_1 metaT (Metagenome Metatranscriptome) | ecosystem: Environmental > Aquatic > Freshwater > Wetlands... | reverse complement strand
GGATTCTGTCGAAAACGACCGATGAAAGTATTGTATTTACTGAAAAATCAATACCTTTGCAGTCCAAAATTTGTGGAAACTTTTATTAAATAAAATAGTTGTATGCCAACAATTCAACAGTTAGTTAGAAAAGGGAGACAATCGAAAATTGATAAGAGCAAGTCTCCTGCTTTGGATTCCTGCCCGCAAAGAAGAGGTGTTTGTGTACGTGTTTATACAACAACTCCCAAAAAACCAAACTCTGCTATGCGTAAGGTAGCCAGGGTAAGGTTGACAAACGGTAAGGAAGTGAATGCTTACATTCCCGGAGAAGGTCATAATCTCCAGGAACACTCTATTGTACTGGTACGTGGCGGAAGGGTAAAGGATTTACCTGGAGTACGTTATCACTTAATTCGCGGCGCACTTGACACTGCCGGTGTGGAAGGACGCACACAAAGACGGTCCAAATATGGTGCAAAAAGGCCCAAGAAATAAACATGATGAGGTCAGACCGGATTCTTTTGAATCTCGTGTCTTGATACTTGTGTCTTGTGTCTAAAATGATTTAGTGGTTTGGTTGAGTAAATGTTCCCAGGGAACACTGAAGCTCAAAAAAGTCACAGCCAATTCAAATAACACTAAAAGTAAGAACAATGAGAAAGTCAAAACCGAAGAAACGGATCATTTTACCGGATCCAAAATTTAATGATGTACTTGTAACCAGGTTCATTAATGACCTGATGAGGGATGGTAAGAAGTCCATCGCCTACGCTATTTTTTATGACGCACTTGAACTTGTTGGCAATCGTGTAAAAAATGAGGAATTAACTCCTCTTGATATTTGGAAAAAAGCATTGGAAAATGTGACTCCTGCCGTTGAGGTAAAGAGCCGCCGTGTAGGAGGTGCAAATTTTCAGGTACCGATGGAAATCCGCCCTGAAAGAAAAATTGCGATATCCATAAAAAACCTGATTCTGTTTGCGCGCAAACGTTCAGGAAAATCAATGGCTGATAAACTGGCTGCGGAAATTCAGGCAGCTTTTAATGAAGAAGGTGGAGCTTACAAAAAGAAAGAAGAAACGCATCGTATGGCTGAAGCCAACCGTGCATTCGCTCATTTCAGGTTTTAAGCAGCAGAAGAATGGGTTCAAGTTAGTTTAATCAGGATTGGAAGACATTTCGGTCGCAGCGAGAGTAAATTCAAATTTGAGTTTTACCAGGCTGGAGAAATGACTAATGAAAATAGAATAATTGGTAAGAATGGCTAGAGATTTAAAATATGTGAGAAATATCGGCATCATGGCGCACATCGATGCCGGTAAAACAACAACCACGGAACGGATCCTTTACTATACGGGCATTACACACCGTATCGGAGAGGTTCATGAAGGAGCCGCAACGATGGATTGGATGGAGCAGGAACAGGAAAGGGGAATTACCATAACTTCTGCCGCTACGACTACTTTTTGGAATCACAATGATGTTCAGCATCAGATTAATATCATAGATACTCCGGGACACGTCGACTTTACTGTTGAAGTGGAACGGTCATTAAGAATTCTTGACGGAGCTGTTGCTCTTTTCTGTGCAGTAGGTGGTGTGGAAGCACAATCGGAAACAGTATGGCGGCAGGCTGAAAAATATGGCGTTCCCCGGATCGGTTTTGTCAATAAAATGGACCGGCAGGGAGCTGACTTTTACAATGTGCTCACTGAGGTTCGTGAAAAGCTGGGTGCAAATCCTATTCCAATACAAATCCCCATTGGTGCTGAAGAAAAGTTTGAAGGGGTCATTGACCTGATCGAAATGAAAGCAGTACGGTGGTTTGACGATGCCACATTAGGTACAAATTATTCGCTGGAAGAAATTCCTGCTGACATGCTCGAGCAGGCACTGGAATACCGCGCTAATCTGGTTGAAGCAATTGCTGAACTGGATGATGCCCTGCTGGAACGTTTCTTCGAGAATCCGGATTCCATCACCAAGCAGGAATTGAATGATGTGATCAGACAAGCCACTATTAAAGGAATTATTGTTCCCATGATGTGCGGATCTGCTTTCAAAAATAAAGGCGTTCAACGGCTGCTGGATGCGGTTTGCGAATATCTGCCCAGTCCTTTGGATAAAGGAGAGATCAAAGGGATCGAGCCCCGGACTGACAGAGTACTGATTCGTCATGCCGATACCAAAGAACCTTTAACCGCGCTGGCATTTAAAATTGCTACAGACCCTTATGTGGGACGGTTATGTTACATCCGGGTCTATTCCGGTATCCTTGAATCTGGCTCCACCGTTTTCAATTCCCGAACAGGCCGTAAAGAACGTATTTCACGTCTTTACCAGATGCACTCAAACAAACAGAATCCGAGAGAAATGATCGAAGCCGGAGACATTTGTGCTGCCGTAGGTTTCAAAGATATCCGTACCGGCGATACGTTGTCTGATCCGGATCATCAGATTGCCCTTGAAAGTATGGATTTCCCTGAACCGGTTATCGGGATTGCCGTTGAGCCAAAAACTCAAAAGGACCTGGATAAACTAAGCATGGGATTGGCCAAACTGGCCGAAGAAGACCCTACATTTAAAGTCCATACCGACGAGGTTTCAGGTCAGACCATTATTCGTGGTATGGGCGAGCTTCACCTCGAAATTATTGTGGATCGTCTCAGACGTGAATTCAAGGTTGAATGTAACCAGGGTAAACCACAGGTTGCCTATAAGGAAGCAATCAGCAAAGAGGTTCAGTTGCGTGAATTGTTCAAGAAGCAGTCTGGTGGACGCGGTAAGTTTGCAGACATCATTGTCAAGGTTGAACCTGCAGAAGAAGGAAAACCCGGACTTACTTTCGTTGACGCGGTAAAAGGCGGTAACATTCCAAGAGAATATATTCCTTCTGTGGAGAAGGGCTTTAAAGAAGCTATGCTGAACGGACCGTTGGCCGGATTCCAGTTGGACAGCCTGAAAGTGACGCTGCTCGATGGGTCATTCCATGCAGTTGACTCCGATTCGCTGTCATTTGAGATCTGCGCCCGCCAGGCATTTAAAAGCGCTGCTTCAAAAGCAGGGCCCAAGCTTCTGGAACCGATTATGAAATCAGAGATCGTTACCCCTGAAGAATATATGGGTGACATCATTGCTGATATGAACCGTCGTCGCGGACAAGTACTGGGTATGGAAGAGAAATCCGGTGCCCGCGTAATTAAAGTAACTGTTCCGTTGTCAGAGATCTTTGGATACGTGACCACGCTCAGAACGTTATCTTCAGGACGTGCAACTTCATCAATGGAGTTCTCACACTATGAAGAAGTTCCAAGAGCACTGGCTATTAAGGTCCTTGAGGAAATTAAAGGTAAAGTAGAATTATTATAATTTAATCTCACTATGAGTCAAAAGATCAGGATCAAGCTGAAATCGTATGATCATAACCTGGTTGACAAATCAGCTGAAAAGATCGTGAAGACTGTGAAGACTACAGGTGCAGTTGTTAGCGGGCCAATCCCGCTGCCAACACACAAACGTGTTTTTACAGTATTACGGTCAACGTTCGTGAATAAGAAATCGCGCGAACAGTTTCAGCTGGATTCTTACAAAAGGTTGATCGACATTTACAGCTCAACAGCAAAAACAATTGACGCCTTAATGAAGCTTGAATTGCCAAGTGGCGTGGAAGTAGAAATTAAAGTTTGATAACCTGTAAAAAAGAAAAAAATGGCAGGATTAATCGGTAAAAAAATCGGAATGACATCCGTATTCAGTGTTGAGGGGAAGAACATCCCATGCACTGTGATTGAAGCCGGTCCTTGTGTTGTTACACAAGTGAAGACGGTAGAAACCGATGGCTATGATGCATTACAGCTCGCGTTTGGTGAAAAGAAGGAAAAGAACACCAGCAAAGCAGAATTTGGTCATTTCCAAAAAGCTGGAGTAGGGCCAAAGCGTCACGTCATTGAGTTTCGTGACATCAACGGGGAATATAAACCCGGCGATACGATTACTGTTGACCTCATCAGCGAAGATGGTTGGGTCGACATTAGCGGAATCACTAAAGGTAAAGGCTTTCAGGGCGTTGTTAAACGCCATGGTTTTGGCGGTGTGGGTGACGCTACCCACGGTCAGCATAACCGGTTAAGGGCACCGGGTTCACTGGGTGCTTCTTCATACCCTTCAAAAGTTGTGAAAGGTATGCGGATGGCTGGTCGCGATGGAGGTAACAAAAGAACCATACAAAACCTGAAAGTTCTGAAAGTTATTCCGGAATCGAACGTGATCGTGGTAAAAGGATCGGTTCCCGGAGCAAAAGGTTCAACAGTAATTATTTATCAGTAATGGAAGTACAAGTTTTCAATACAGCCGGAAAAGAAACCGGAAGATCGGTCGTACTGAATGACCAGATCTTCGGAATTGAGCCCAGCGACCATGCGATTTACCTGGATGTAAAGCAGTACCTGGCGAATAAACGTCAGGGAACCCATGCATCCAAGGAAAGAGGTGATGTTGCCGGAAGTACCAAGAAGATCAAAAAGCAGAAGGGTACAGGCGGCGCTCGTGCTGGTATGATCACATCTCCCGTATTCCGTGGTGGTGGCCGTGTCTTCGGTCCGCGTCCCCGGAATTACAGTTTTAAACTCAATAAAAAAGTCAAAGCTTTGGCGCGTATGTCTGCACTGACTTATAAAGCCCAAGCAAGCGATATTATGATCCTGGAAGATTTTACGCTGGAAGCCCCGAAAACAAAAGAATTGCTGACAATTGGTAAGAATCTGAATATTACCAATAAAAAGTCACTTTTCGTTTTACCGGAACAAAATAAAAATATATATTTGTCATCCAGAAATTTACAGGACGTGTCTGTTGTAATTGCTTCTGAATTAAGCACATATCAGATAATGAACGCGAATAAGATTGTCTTCTTCGAAAGTTCGGTCGGTAAAATTGAAGAATGTTTCGCGTAAGTGCGCGCAAAGTCAAAACTTGTTTTGGCTTTGCCGAACAAAAGAAACAATTATTAAATATGAACAACTTAAGTTTTAGGGGGAGAAGAAATGAATATTTTAATTAAACCCATCGTAACAGAAAAGATAACGGCTTTAGGAAATACCCTGAATCGTTACGGCTTTGTCGTTCAGAAAGATGCGAATAAGCAACAGATTAAAAAAGCAGTAGAGAGTCTTTATCAGGTTAATGTTTCTTCTGTGAATACCATGATCTATAGTGGAAAGCGTAAAAGCCGCTACACGAAGGGTGGCATTATAAATGGCCGCACGAATGCCGTTAAAAAGGCAATTGTGACGCTGGCCGAAGGAGATACAATTGACTTTTACAGTAATATATAATCTATCAAAATGGCAGTAAGAAAATTAAATCCAGTTACTCCGGGTCAAAGGCATAAAGTTATTGGTGCTTTTGATACGATTACTGCATCAACGCCTGAGAAATCATTGTTACAGCCCATGCGCGGATCTGGTGGTCGCAACAACCAGGGCCGCATGACAATGAGGTATATAGGTGGAGGGCACAAAAAGAGATACCGTCTGATCGATTTCAAACGTGAAAAGGATGGTATCCCTGCTCGTGTTGAGTCTATTCAGTACGATCCAAATCGTACCGCCCGTATTGCATTGCTTGTATATGCAGATGGTGAAAAGCGTTATATGCTTGCACCAAATGGGTTACAGGCAGGACAGACGGTATTGAGCGGTACGGGTATCGCACCTGAAATCGGCAATTCTCTTCCACTCGCTGAAATACCTCTTGGTACATTGGTTCACAATATTGAGCTTCACCCGGGGCAGGGTGGAGTAATGGCGCGTAGTGCAGGAACTTATGCCCAGTTAACATCCAGGGAAGGAAAGTACGCTATCGTAAAATTGCCTTCCGGCGAATCCAGAATGGTACTTGTTTCTTGCAAGGCTACTGTAGGAACTGTTGGAAATACGGAACACAATCTTGAACGTTCGGGAAAAGCAGGACGTTCGAGGTGGTTAGGCAGAAGGCCCCGTGTGCGTGGTGTGGTAATGAATCCTGTAGATCACCCCATGGGTGGTGGTGAAGGCCGCGCTTCAGGAGGACATCCCCGTTCACGTAAAGGTCTGCTGGCTAAAGGCTATAAGACCCGTACGCCTAAAAAGGCTTCCAATAAGTATATTATAGAAAGACGCAAGAAATAATAAAAGGAGTAGAATATGAGTCGTTCATTAAAAAAAGGTCCTTTCATTGCCTACAAACTGGAAAAAAGAGTATTGGCTATGAATGAAGCAGGCAAGAAGTCTGTGATCAAGACATGGGCCAGGGCATCAGTAATCTCTCCTGATTTTGTAGGGCATACCATTGCAGTTCATAACGGGAACAAATTTATTCCTGTTTATGTGACTGAAAATATGGTTGGCCATAAACTCGGTGAATTTGCACCTACAAGAACATTCAGGGGACATGCCGGAAATAGAAAATAGGCTTAACTATTAAAAGAATTTACGATGGGTGCAAGAAAAAGAAATAGAGCAAATGAACTGAAAGAAGCAAAGAAGACACAATATTTTGCAGTATTGAAGGAATGCCCTACTTCCCCGCGAAAAATGAGGCTCGTTGCCGACATGGTTCGTGGAATGGAAGTGAACCGGGCACTTGATGTCCTGAAATTCTCTGCAAAAGAAGCTTCCGGTAGAGTTGAAAAATTATTAATGTCGGCGGTTGCCAACTGGCAGGCAAAGAACGAAGGTGTTCGCCTGGAAGAAAGCAACTTGTACGTGAAAACAATCGCCGTCGATTCAGGCCGTATTCTGAAACGTCTGCGTCCTGCCCCACAGGGCCGGGCACACCGGGTAAGGAAACGTTCCAATCACGTGACATTGTGCATTGATAGTAAGAATGAAAAAACCGATAACGAATAAATAATAATACATGGGACAAAAAGTTAATCCAATCGCTAATCGTTTAGGAATTATCCGTGGATGGGATTCCAACTGGTTCGGTGGAAACGACTATGGTGATAAGCTTGTTGAAGATTCAAAGATCCGTGAATACCTGAATGCCCGTTTGGCTAAAGCAAGTATTTCAAGGATTATTATTGAAAGGACTCTGAAGCTGATCACGATTACTGTTCACACCTCAAGACCCGGTATTATTATTGGTAAAGGTGGTCAGGAAGTTGACAAGCTGAAAGAAGAATTGAAGAAAATCACCAGCAAGGAGGTTCAGATCAATATCTTCGAAATTAAAAGGCCCGAACTGGATGCTAAGATCGTGGCCAATAATGTAGCTCGTCAGATCGAAGGTAAGATCGCTTACCGCCGTGCTGTGAAGATGGCTATTGCCTCTACAATGAGAATGGGAGCACAGGGAATCAAAATTATGGTTTCCGGGCGTTTGAACGGTGCCGAAATGGCACGGTCTGAAATGTACAAAGACGGCCGTACACCTCTGCATACGCTGAGAGCTGATATTGATTATGCTCTGGCTGAAGCTTTAACTAAAACAGGGTTGCTTGGAGTTAAAGTCTGGGTTTGCAAGGGTGAAGTTTACGGTAAACGTGACCTGTCTCCGAATCTCGGTCAAAAGCCGACCGGTGCGCCCAGTGGCGGTAATCCACGCGGCGGTCGTGGCGGCAACGACAGAGGCGACAGAGGCGACAGAGGCGGTTTCAGAAAGAAAAGAAAATAGTCGGAAACCTTTTAATTAAAAAAGGATGTTACAACCAAAAAGAACAAAATTTAGAAGAGTCCAGAAGGGACGAATGAAAGGCGAAGCCCAGCGTGGTAATCAGCTTGCATTTGGCTCATTCGGTATAAAGACGTTGGAGTCGGCATGGCTTACCGGTCGCCAGATTGAGGCGGCGAGGGTTGCTGTGACCAGGCACATGCAACGTCAGGGTCAGATATGGATCCGCGTTTTCCCCGATAAACCAATTACCAAAAAACCTGCCGAAGTACGTATGGGTAAAGGTAAGGGTGCTCCTGAAGGATTTGTTGCACCGGTAACGCCAGGGCGAATTTTAATCGAAGCAGAAGGTGTTCCTTTTGAGATGGCTAAGGAAGCTCTTCGTTTAGCTGCTCAGAAATTACCGGTAACGACAAAGTTTGTGGTCAGACGTGATTTTGTTGAAACTGAAAAAGAAGATTGAGAATGAAGACTTCTGAAATAAGAGAATTATCAGTCAAGGAAATTCTGGAAAGAATTCAGCTTGAAAATGAGACCCTGATCCGTCTGAATATGAACCATGCGGTTTCTCCACTCGACAACCCGATGAAAATCAAAGTTGCACGCAGAAATATCGCACGACTGAGGACCATTTTGCGTCAACGGGAAATCAATCAAAATCAGAATTAATTTGTGTAGGTGATGGAAACAAGAAATCTGAGAAAAGAACGTATCGGGGTAGTGGTTAGCGATAAGATGGATAAAACCATCGTTGTAGCCGTTAAACTGAAGGAGAAGCATCCTATTTACGGTAAGTTTGTTAATAAGACCACCCGGTTTTACGTTCACGATGAGCAAGAAACCTGCAACGTTGGCGATTTAGTCAAGATTATGGAAACCCGTCCTCTGAGTAAGAGCAAACGTTGGAGATTCGTTGAAATTATTGAAAGAGCTAAGTAATCATGATACAACAGGAATCAAGATGTACCGTAGCCGATAACAGCGGGGCAAAAGAAGTGCTTTGTATCCGCGTATTAGGCGGAACCCGGAAGCGTTACGCAACGTTGGGTGATGTGGTGGTAGTGACTGTTAAAAGTGCTATCCCAAGTAGTGAAATGAAAAAAGGAACTGTGTCAAAAGCAATTGTTGTTCGCACGAAAAAAGAAGTCCGTCGTCCCGATGGTACTTATATCCGTTTCGACGACAATGCAGTGGTATTACTAAATAATGCCGGTGAAATGCGCGGAACCCGTATTTTCGGACCTGTGGCAAGGGAGTTACGTGATCAGAACATGAAGATCATCTCGCTTGCACCAGAAGTACTTTAATGCATAAATGCCAAAGTGATGCAGAAAAAATTACATATTAAAAAAGGTGACACAGTTGTCGTAATTACCGGTAACGATAAAAACCGGCAAGGTAAGGTTTTGGAAGTCATCCGGGAAAAAGACAGAGCAATTGTGGAGGGCGTTAATATGATTAAAAAACATACCAAACCGAATGCTGCAAATCCGCAGGGTGGTATTGTTGAAAAGGAAGCGCCAATCCATGTCTCCAACTTAATGCTTCTCGATCCTAAATCAGGAAGCAAAACACGGATAGGGAGAAGACCTGGTGACAACGGTAAATTAGTTCGTTATTCAAAAAAATCTGGAGAGGAGATTAAGTAATGGCTTATACACCAACACTTAAGAAGAAATATTCGGAAGAAGTAGTGCCTGCGCTGGTTAAGGAATTCGATTACAAATCAGTCATGCAGGTTCCGAAATTAAACAAAATCGTCCTGAATCAGGGTGTTGGAGCTGCAATTGCCGACAAGAAAATCATTGAAGTCGCTACTGAAGAGATGACAATGATTGCCGGACAAAAGGCAGTCCAAACCAAATCAAAGAAGGACATTTCGAATTTTAAGCTGAGAAGGAAAATGCCTATCGGAGTTCGGGTCACACTCAGAAGAGAAAGAATGTATGAGTTTCTCGAACGTTTGATTAATATTTCGTTGCCGCGTATCCGTGACTTCAAAGGTATTGAAAGCAAAATGGATGGTCAGGGTAACTATACCTTAGGTATTCCTGAGCAAATTATTTTTCCTGAGATCAATATCGATAAGGTTAACCGGATTAACGGTATGAACATTACTTTTGTAACCTCTGCTGAAACGGATGAAGAAGGTTATGCTTTATTAAGAGAGATGGGTTTACCTTTTAAAAACGCGAAAAAGAAATAAGTTATGGCAAAAGAATCCATGAAAGCCCGCGAAGTAAAACGGGCAGCGCTAGTAGAAAAATATGCTGAGAAAAGAGCCAAACTTAAAGCAGAAGGTGACTACATTGGCCTGCAGAAATTACCTAAGAATTCTTCAAAGGTACGTTTGCATAACCGTTGTAAACTGACGGGACGTCCTAAAGGTTATCTTCGTCAGTTTGGTATTAGCAGGATTAATTTCCGCGAAATGGCTTCGCAAGGATTAATTCCGGGGATTAAAAAAGCTAGTTGGTAATTTATAAAACAAAAGTAATGAGTAAAGTTACAGATCCAATAGCAGATTATCTGACACGTATCAGAAACGCGCAAAAAGCAAAACATCGCGTAGTGGATATTCCTGCGTCAAATATTAAAAAGGAAATTACCAAAATCCTGAAGGAAAAAGGTTATATCCTGAATTATAAATTTGAAGATGATGTGAACTACCAGGGGAATATCAAAATCGCCCTGAAATATCATCCTGAGAGCAAAACTCCGGCTATCCGGGCTATTACCAGAGTCAGTAAACCTGGTTTGAGACAGTATTGCGACAGTGGGAGTATTCCCCGTGTTTTAAACGGACTGGGAATTGCGATTTTATCCACTTCAAAGGGTGTGCTGACCGACAAGGAAGCACAGACCAGCGGCATTGGTGGTGAAGTTTTATGTTACGTTTATTAATAAGGAGGAAGAACAATGTCTAGGATAGGTAAATTACCAGTTGAAATTCCTGCCGGGGTAACCGTAAATGTAACCCAGGATAATACAGTCGTTGTAAAGGGAAAACTAGGAGAGCTTTCACAGTCCGTCAATCCTGAAATTGAAATTGCGGTTGAAGGTAGTCAGGTTATTATAAAACGGCCTACAGATCAGAAAAGACATCGTGCCTTGCATGGGTTATACCGTGCTTTGATCAATAATATGGTCGTTGGCGTTTCTCAGGGATATGAAAAGAAAATGGAACTGATTGGTGTGGGTTACCGCGCTGAAAGCCAGGGACAGCTTATTGATCTTGTTTTAGGCTATTCACACCACATTTTTCTGGAATTGCCCAAAGAAGTGAAGGTTGAAGCAGTCACTGACAAACGTAGTAATCCAATTATTACACTCAAAAGTTGCGACAAGCAGCTTATTGGTCAGGTTGCGGCAAAGATCAGATCATTCAGAGCTCCGGAACCATACAAGGGTAAAGGTGTGAAGTTTGTTGGTGAAGTTTTGCGTCGCAAAGCCGGTAAATCAGCAGGTGCTAAATAGTAAAATTTGAAACCATGGCTTTAACAAAACAAGAAAGAAGATATAGGATCAAAATGAGGATCCGGAAAATTGTTTCCGGAACTGCTGAAAAACCTCGTCTGAGTGTTTTCAGGAGTAACAAGCAAATTTATGTCCAATTGGTCAATGACCTGACGGGTAGTACTTTGCTGGCAGTTTCTTCACTGGACAAAGAAATCAGTGCTGCTGAAGGCAATAAAACACAGCAAGCTGCACTGGTGGGAAAAGCATTGGCAGAAAAGGCAAAGACAGCCGGTATTACAAGTGTTGTTTTTGACCGCAATGGTTATTTGTACCACGGTAGAGTTAGACAATTAGCTGATGCTGCCCGTGAAGGTGGCCTTAAATTCTAATGATTATGGCAGGAAATATCAAAAAAGTTAAAACAGCAGATATTGAACTGAAAGACCGGTTAGTGGCAATTAACCGTGTTACAAAGGTAACCAAGGGTGGGCGCACATTCAGTTTCTCTGCAATTGTTGTCGTTGGAAATGAAGACGGCATTGTTGGCTGGGGCTTGGGTAAAGCCAGTGAGGTAACAGCTGCTATTGCAAAGGGTGTAGACGCTGCTAAGAAGAATCTGGTCAAGATTCCGATCCATAAAGGAACGATTCCTCATGAACAAATAGCTAAGTTTGGTGGCGCGAATGTATTTCTGAAACCTGCTTCGCACGGAACAGGAGTGAAAGCCGGAGGTGCTATGCGCGCTGTGCTTGAAAGCGTTGGCGTACATGACATTTTGGCCAAGTCAAAAGGTTCGTCGAACCCGCACAACCTGGTAAAAGCCACCATGGCTGCATTACTCGAATTGAGGGATGCTTACACAGTAGCTCAGCACAGAGGTATTTCAATGGAAAAAGTATTTAAAGGATAGGAACTATGGCTAAGATAAAAATAACTCAGATTAAGAGCGGAATTGGTTCCACCAAACGCCAGAAGGCTACTATTGAAGCTCTCGGAATTAAAAAGATGAATTACTCGGTTGAACATGAAGCTACCCCTGAAATTTTGGGTATGGTCAACAAGGTGAAGCATTTAGTCAAAGTAGAAGAAATTTAAAACATTTTTGGAAATGATTAATTTAAATAATCTTAAACCTGCAGAAGGATCCGTTAAAAAAAGAAAACGTATTGGCCGGGGCCAGGGTTCCGGACACGGCGGTACTTCCACAAGAGGCCATAAGGGTGCTCAGTCAAGATCAGGTTACAGCCGTACCCGTGGTTTTGAAGGAGGACAAATGCCTTTACAACGTGTGGTTCCTAAATTCGGATTCAATAATGTGAACAGGGTTGAATATAAAGCGATCAACTTAAGTACGCTTCAAAACCTGGCCGAAAGCAATAATTTGTCGGTTGTGGATGTGCAGACCCTGCGTGATGCCGGTTTAACTTCGAAGAACGACCGGGTGAAGATTTTAGGAAATGGCGCTTTAACATTGAAATTGGATGTAAAGGCGCATGCTTTTTCCAAGAGTGCTAAAGAAGCAATTGAGAAACTTGAGGGAACCACTGAAATCGTCTAACCTAATGAAGCAGGCCACGGGTATAGAGTTTGCAGTCGCAGCCACAGTCGGCAGTTTTTTAATGAAAACTGTGACTGAACTGGGACTATCGTCGCAAATTGTATGTGACCTTGAAAAATAAATTTTAAACACATGAAAAAACTTATCGAAACCCTAAAGAATATTTACAAGATAGAGGATTTAAGGACCCGGTTAGGAATAACCCTGTTTTTCCTTTTGATCTACCGGTTGGGGTCATATGTAGCCTTACCGGGGATCGATCCGGCACAACTTGGGGAACTGAAAAAACAAACCTCAGGTGGGTTGCTGGGGTTACTCGATATGTTCTCGGGAGGAGCTTTTTCAAATGCTTCCATTTTTGCTTTAGGGATCATGCCTTACATTTCTGCCTCCATTGTAATTCAGCTTTTGGGAATAGCCGTCCCATATTTTCAGCGGTTACAGAAAGAGGGGGAATCGGGAAGAAGAAAGATCAACCAGATCACTCGTTATCTGACTGTTGTGATTTTGCTCTTCCAGGCTCCGGCGTATCTGGCAAATTTAAGCTATCAGCTTCCTGCTGAAGCTTTTGCAGTCAGCGGCTGGATGTTCAAGATAACATCTACGATCATTTTAACTGCCGGATCGATGTTTGTCATGTGGCTGGGTGAGCGGATAACCGATAGAGGAATAGGGAATGGTATTTCCCTGATCATCATGATTGGTATTATTGCCCGCCTTCCTTTTGCTGTCTTTGCGGAATTCGTTTCCCGCCTCGAACAGCAGGGCGGAGGTTTGGTGATGTTCCTGATCGAGTTTGTTGTTCTGTTCTTCGTATTCATGGGTAGTATTCTGCTGGTTCAGGGCACACGCCGTATACCGGTGCAGTATGCAAAACGGATCGTGGGTAACAAACAATACGGGGGCGTTCGTCAGTATATTCCCTTAAAAGTGAATGCCGCGGGAGTTATGCCAATTATTTTTGCCCAGGCGATCATGTTTGTTCCGATGACAATTGCCGGATTTGCCAATTCGGAAAGAATGAGTGGATTTGCCGCGGTGATGTCAAATCATACCGGATTTTGGTATAATCTTTTGCAGTTCCTGCTGGTTGTTGTGTTTACTTATTTTTATACAGCAATTACAGTGAATCCTGTTCAGATGGCTGAAGATATGAAAAAGAACGGCGGTTTTATTCCGGGAATTAAACCCGGGAAAAAGACAGTCGAATTTTTGGATACGATCATGTCGCGTATTACCCTTCCAGGGTCTATTTTCCTTGGGATTGTGACAATTTTGCCGGCTTTTGCGATGATGGCTGGAATTAATACCCAGTTTGCCTATTTTTACGGCGGAACTTCGTTGCTGATCCTTGTTGGGGTTGTTCTTGACACACTGCAGCAAATTGAAAGTCATCTTTTGATGCGTCATTACGACGGGTTGATGAAGTCCGGAAGGATTAAGGGACGTTCAGGCGGCGGAGCTGCAATGTATTAATTGAAAATCTTTTTGGAGAGTTTGTCCCGGGGGAAATTTTTTCTACCCGGTTGAAAATAAAAAAGATAAAAGTTTATGGCGAAACAGCCTTCGATAGAACAAGACGGAACAATTATTGAAGCCTTGTCAAATGCAATGTTTAGAGTTGAACTTGAAAACGGGCATGTGATTACGGCGCATATCTCTGGTAAAATGCGTATGCATTATATCAAAATTCTTCCGGGAGATAAAGTTAAGGTGGAGATGTCCCCCTATGATCTCACTAAAGGAAGGATTACTTTTAGATATAAAAATTAAAGACTATAGTATAATGAAAGTAAGAGTATCCATTAAGAAGCGCAGTGCCGACTGCAAAATTGTACGCAGGAAAGGCCGTTTGTACGTGATCAGTAAAAGGAATCCCAAGTTCAAACAGCGTCAAGGATAATTAATTAACTTTGTAAAAATTTTTTTTATGGCTCGTTTAGTCGGAGTTGATATTCCTAATAATAAGAGAGGGGAAGTGGCTTTAACCTATGTCTTCGGCATTGGCCGGAGCCGCGCAAGGTTTGTCCTCTCACAGGCTGGCGTTGATTTTGATACCAAGGTACAGGATTGGAATGACGATCAGTATGCCGCTATTCGTAAAGTGATCGGCGAGAGTTTTAAAGTTGAAGGTGAACTTCGCTCTGAAAACCAGTTGAACATTAAACGGTTAATGGATATCGGTTGTTACCGTGGCATCCGTCACCGTCTTGGTCTCCCGGTTCGCGGACAAAGTACAAAGAACAATGCCCGTACCCGTAAGGGAAGAAAGAAAACTGTAGCGAATAAGAAAAAAGCCACTAAATAATTGAGAATTAAGTTATGGCAAAAAAAACTGGAACTACAAAAAAGAGAGTTGTTGTTGTCGAGGCTACAGGTCAGGCACATGTTCATTCCTCATTTAATAATATCATTATATCACTGGCAAACAACAACGGTGAAGTGATATCCTGGTCATCGGCCGGGAAAAAGGGATTCAGGGGATCAAAGAAAAATACGCCTTATGCAGCCCAGGTTGCAGCCGAGGAATGTGCTAAAACAGCATATGATCTTGGACTGAGAAAAGTTAAAGTCTTTGTAAAAGGTCCCGGGAATGGCCGTGAATCTGCTATTCGGGCTATTAACACTGTGGGTATTCAGGTGAGCGAAATCGTTGATGTGACTCCACTGCCGCATAATGGTTGCCGCCCGGCAAAAAGAAGACGTGTTTAATCATAAATTGGTAGAATAATGGCAAGATATATTGGACCAAAATCAAAGATCGCCCGGAAATTCGGAGAACCTATTTTCGGACCTGATAAAGTATTGGAAAAGAAGAATTACCCTCCGGGTTTTCATGGATTAGCCAGCCGCAGACGTAAAAAATCTGAGTATGGTTTACAACTTAAGGAGAAGCAAAAGGCAAAATTCACCTATGGTGTACTGGAAAGACAATTCTCTAACTTGTTTGAGAAGGCATCTGCTTCAAAAGGAATCACCGGTGAAGAGTTGCTTAAAATGCTGGAATCGAGACTGGATAATGTGGTGTTTCGTTTCGGGTTGGCCAATTCCAGAGCTGGGGCCCGTCAATTAGTGTCGCATCGCCACATTACAGTGAATGGTGAGGTTGTAAATATTCCTTCTTATCAGCTTCGTCCTGGCGATGTTGTTGGCGTACGGGAAAAATCAAAGTCACTCGAAGTGATTACTGACGCATTGGCTTCACGACGCTACAGTAAGTATGCCTGGTTGGAATGGAACAGCGCCGAAATGGCTGGAAAATTCCTCAATCGCCCTGAACGGGAAGAAATTCCTGAAAACATTAAAGAACAACTGATTGTTGAGTTGTATTCGAAATAATAAAAATACTCAGTACTATTATGGCAATATTAGCGTTCCAAAAACCTGACAAAGTAATAATGGTGGAGTCCAACGACAAGTTCGGCAAATTCGAATTTCGTCCTTTGGAACCTGGTTATGGTATTACTATTGGTAATGCCCTGCGCCGTATCCTGTTATCTTCTTTGGAAGGTTATGCAATCACAACTGTTAAAATAGAGGGCGTAGATCATGAGTTTGCGACAATCAAGGGAGTGATGGAGGATGTAACCGAAATTATCCTTAACCTGAAGCAAATCAGATTTAAACGTGAAGTCGAGGATTTTGACAGCGAAAAGGTTTCTATCACACTTACCGGACAGGAAAAATTTACCGCTGGCGACATCAATAAGTTTATGACTGGTTTCCGGGTATTGAATCCTGAACTGGTTATTTGCCGTATGGAAGCTGATGTTAAATTGCAAATGGAGATTTCTATTAACAAAGGACGCGGCTATATACCCAGCAGCGAAAACAGGCCGGCAGATGCTGAGTTTGGGTTAATCCCCATTGATTCGATTTTTACCCCGATCCGGAATGTGAAATATATGGTAGAGAATTATCGTGTTGAACAAAAAACTGACTACGAAAAGTTGGTGATTGAAATCGGCACAGATGGTTCGATATTCCCGAAAGATGCATTGAAAGAGGCAGCAAAAATCCTGATCTATCACTTCATGCTTTTCTCAGATGAAAAGATTACAATCGATTCGGATGAGAAATTTGCTAATGAAGAGTTTGATGAAGAAGTACTGCATATGCGGCAACTGCTTAAAACCAAATTGGTCGATATGGATTTGTCAGTTCGTGCATTAAACTGTCTGAAGGCAGCCGATGTGGAAACCTTAGGCGAATTGGTTACATACAACCGTAACGATTTGCTTAAATTCAGAAACTTCGGCAAAAAGTCACTGACAGAACTGGATGACCTGCTGAACGCCATGAATTTGACATTCGGAATGGATATTAGTAAGTATAAATTAGACAAGGAATAGGCACCAATGAGACATAATAAAAAAATAAACCATCTTGGCAGAACGAGTGCTCACCGCAAGGCTTTGTTGGCTAATATGGCTAATTCTTTGATATTCCACAAGAGAATTAGTACAACAACTGCCAAAGCCAAGGCATTAAGAGGATATGTGGAACCGCTTATTACTAAAGCAAAAGACGATACCACGCATTCACGCCGTATTGTTTTCAGTTACCTGAAAAGTAAGACTGCTGTTTCTGAATTATTCAGGGACGTTGCAGAAAAGATTGGTGATCGTCCGGGCGGTTATACGAGGATACTAAAAACCGGTAACCGCTTGGGTGATAATGCCGAAATGTGTATCATCGAACTCGTTGATTTCAACGAAAACATGCTGGCGGCCAAGGAAACTAAGACTAAATCACGCCGTTCACGCCGTGGATCTTCAAAGAAAGCTGAAGCCGCTGTTCCTGCAGCAAAAGCAGAGGTGGCAAAAGCGGAAGATGTTGAAATGGCAGATGAACCGGTAACCGATGAACCTCAGGCTGAGAGCGAGGAGCCCAAAGCTGAGTAGATATAGAAAATCTGC
>Ga0172286_1119225_pt1 | contig 18268 bp, 2 predicted proteins | sample Plaics_8_FD_136004 | JGI IMG/M metagenome (GOLD analysis project Ga0172286, IMG submission 136004) | Wetland microbial communities from Old Woman Creek Reserve in Ohio, USA - Plant_deep_8_15_core_1 metaT (Metagenome Metatranscriptome) | ecosystem: Environmental > Aquatic > Freshwater > Wetlands >... | reverse complement strand
GTAGTTAATGGATCACCATTAGAATTTGTTATTTCGCATTTTGATTTATCGAATGTTAATGCGCCAGTTCCATTACCTTTATAATCTAATTTCAAATTTACCAGGTCAGTATTTCCAAGATTTAATGGATTTATTCCATACCAACTAACAAATATTTGACCGTTGGAAGCATTAGCTATAAAATTACCAGAAAGTGGGTTCGGCACTTCTTGAAATGTTAGCACATTTGGGTCATAATTAATTACTAAACTAATTGCTCCAACATCATTAAAATTGGTGACTGTAATAGGAATATTTACTGAACCACTTCCTGTAACCGGCAGATCCGGAATTCCGACGGTAACCTGAGCATATGTAACCCAAGCAAAGGATAGAAACATTATAGTCAAAAGCAGTTTGATTATTTTCATTTCAAGATACCTTATTTTATTTACTACTATAAATTAAAAGAAGCAGATTTGCGGCAGAATCGCCGCAAATCTGCAATCTAAATAAGAACTACTTCATTAGGACCATTCTGTTAGTCTTTGAGTATTTCTGAGCACCATCTACTGATAAAGTATAAATGTATACACCAGATGAATATCTGGATGCATCCCAAATAACTTTATATGAACCAGCTTCCTGTACACCATCAAATACTGTAGAAACTACCTGACCCAAAATGTTCATTACAACCAATTTAACACGTCCGCTTACCGGAATGTCATATGCAATTGTTGTACTTGGGTTGAATGGATTCGGATAGTTCTGTTTCAAACTAAATGCATCCGGAATACTAACTTCAACTTTAGGAGCGTTTAAGCCTGATTTCTCAAGCGCAACACCGCTGTTTGTTGTTAATTCACTAGATGGATCTAATGTTAATTCAAAACTATTTCCTCTCTGGAATTTATCTGTAGCTGTAAACTTTAAGGTGAATAATACTTCTTTGTTTCCAAGGGTAAGCGCGTTTTTAACATCGCCTATCCATGCTACAGCTATTGTTCCTTCGTTTGCATCACTCTTGTAAACAACATCGACTAATTTCTTGTTGAATACCACGCCGTTTAATTTAGCTAAATCAACCGGGTAGCTCATCTTCATAGAAATTGAACCAAGGTCATTAATCATACTTGCAGTTACAGGAATTTCGAATGAAGCTTTGGTGTTGATTTTAATAACACTGCCTGCTAAAGTTGCATTTGATTTTGCAACAGTACCAAATAATGATTTATTAACATCGCCTTTTGCCAAGCCTAATACGTTATTTGTAACATTTGCATTTGTAACCGGAATAGTTTCAACTGAATTGAATACCCAATCAGCTCCACTCCATCCGTTTGGAACTCTACCAACGAATCTGTATAATACAGCAAGAGCATCTTCACTTGTAACATTACCATCACCGGTAACGTCAGCAACTTTATTCATGAATGCGTCAAACTGATCATTTGGATAAGCCGGGTCGCCTCTGTAAACAACGTTTCTTGCAATTGCTAATGCATCGGCTGAATTTATTCCGCCCCATTCATCAGTTTTTACAAAACCGATTGTATAGGTAGCCGGAGCTAAATTAGCAAATGAATACATTCCAGTTGCGTTTGTTGTAACAGCAGCAGATGCTGTTGAACCATCGCCATTAAGCAATGATACAGTAACATTAGCTAAAGCTTTGCCTGCAGCGGTTGCATATGTAACTTTACCGGCTATATTAAAGCCGTTTACAGTAAGTTTACCAACAATACTACCAACAGTTGCTGTACCGTCTGATACATTAACCTGAACGTCATAAACGCCTGGTGTATTTGTAGTGAATGTAACCTTACCACCAGCGATTGATGCACCGGCAGGAGAAACAAGAGTATAGGTTAATGGATCATTGTTTGCATCAGTTGCTGCGTATGTAAACTCAAAAGTCTGTCCAGCGCTCATTGAGCCTGTCTGGAATTCATTTGTGAATACAGGAGGCATATTCTTTTTAATAAGTGTAATACTAAATGATACGTCTTTTGTTCCGGCAGGATTATAGCTGTCAGTAGCTCTGATAGTAATATCAAATTTACCCGGAGTCTGAGTATAAGTAGGTATAAATGTTAACTTGCCTTTTCCGTCATTAACGCCCGGTGTAAAGGTTAAGTTTGGAGTATTAGCTCCATTTACTATTGAAAGATTTACTGTCTGTCCTAAATCCAAATCTGTAGCAACAAAATCAAAATTAATTGATTGACTTTGATCGATTGTTACATCGGTCATAGCGCTTGTGAATTCAGGATTTCTGTTTGCCTGAAGAACTGTAAGAACTGCACTAACTTGTTCAGTAACTACGTTATAAGGATTTGTAACGTCACTTCCTGTTACTTTAACCTGGATTGTAATAGGATAGGTACCAGCCTGTCCGTAATCAGGTGTCCAGTCAAATACGCCGTTTGTGAAATTAGCGCCGTTTGGCTTAGGAGTAACAAGAGTAATCTCAACAGGATATCCATCAGGTGAGGTTGCTGTTACAGTAGCTTTGTAATTCTGTTTTTCAGTTACCGTGCTATTTACTAAATCAGAAGTAATAACTGGTTTACGAACAGAATCTTTAACGGTAACAATTGAAATTGCACTGATAGCCGAAGTTAACACACCATCACTTACAAATACTACTAACTGATAGCTTCCAGCTTGTGTAAATGTAGGAGTGAATGTTAATCTACCGGTTGTTTTATTAATACCTGCAATTGAAATATTACCAGTTCCAGGTTGTGTATTATAGAAGAATCTTACTGAATCATTTTCATTATCTTGTGCAATATAATCAAATGTTAAAGTCTGACCTTCTTTGATTGTTGTATCTGCAGGCATTTGTTTTACAAAATAAGGTGCGGAATTTACCGGATTTACCTTAACGTAAACATCTTGTGTTGCAGTTAAATTAGCAGGATTAACACCATTATCAGTAGCTTTTACAGTTACTTTAAATGTTCCATCTAAATGGAAAGGAGGAATTCCTGTTAATTTACCAGTAGCCGGGTTGAAATTCAGCCATGAAGCTGCAGGATCAACGCCTACTAATTCTAATACAACACTATTGCCGTCAGGATCTGATGCGCTAAATGTTAAATTAAGATCTGTTCCGCCATTAATTGTTGTAATACCTACAACTGGATTAAATACCGGAGGAAGATTTACGTTTTGAACATTTACAGTTACTGTGATTGTAGCTACATCAGGTGTCTGATTATCTTTTGCAGATAATGTAAATGTATATGGTCCAGGAGCTGCTGTATAGCTTGGTTTCCAACTGAATGTACCTGTTGCTGCATCATAAGCAGGAGCATTAGCGCCAACTTCTGTTGCAGGAATTGTACCACGATCAAATGTAATAACAGGTTTTACAGCGTCATCTGGATCAGTTGCTGTATATACCTGAGATACTGTAGCATTTTCTACTGCATTTAATGTAAGTACAGGATTGTTAAAATAAACAATACGATCAGTGTTTTCTACATTAACTGTTACAGTAATAGGAACTAAATCAGCTGTCTGATTATCTTTTACTGTTAATGTAAATGTATAAGGACCAACAGCTGCTTCGAAACTAGGTTTCCAGCTAAAGGTACCTGTTGCTGCGTCAAATGAAGGAGCGTTAGCGCCGACTTCTGTTGCAGGAATTGTTCCCTGATTGAATGTAATTACAGGTTTTGCAGCATCATCAGGATCAGTTGCTGTATATATTTGTGTTTTTACTTCGTTTTCTTTTGCATTTAGTACCAATACCGGAGCATTGAATGCAGGAAGACGATTTGTATTTGCAACATTTACTGTTACTGTAATAGGAACTAAATCAGCTGTCTGATTGTCTTTTGCAGTTAATGTAAATGTATATGGCCCAGGAGCTGCTGTATAACTTGGTTTCCAGCTGAATGTACCTGTTGCCGCGTCAAAAGCAGGAGCATTAGCGCCAACTTCTGTTGCAGGAATTGTACCCTGGTTAAATGTAATTACAGGTTTTGCAGCATCATCAAGATCAGTTGCTGTATAAACTTGTGATATTGTTTCATTTTCTGTTGCATTCAGAGTAAGAACAGGATTATTAAATGCAACTAATTGGTTAACATTTGTAACATTAACAGTTACTGTTAATGTAGCAACATCTGCTGTCTGCTGATCTGCTGCAGTTAATGTAAAGGTATAAGGGCCCGGGGCAATACTGAAACTTGGTTTCCAGCTGAAAGTTCCGTTTGCGAAACCTGGAGCATTAGCGCCAACTTCAGTTGCAGGGATTGTACCTTTATCGAAAGTAATAACTGCTGCTGCATTGTTATCAGGATCTGTTGCAGAATATACCTGTGATAATAACTGATTCTCTGTTCCGGCTAATATAGCAACAGGAGCATTGAATACAGGAATTCTATTTGTATTTTCAACAACTACAGTTACTGTAATCTGATCAGTTAAAGGATTAACAGGATCAGCATCATTAGCTGTAATTAGGAACTGATATGTACCAGCTGCATTAAAACTTGGTTTCCAACTAAATACGCCATTTACAAATGAAGGTGCATTTTCGCCAACTTCAGTTGTAGGAATATTTAAATTAGTATAAGTTAATACAGGTGTAGTTAAATCAGGATCTGTTGCAGCATAAGTAGCTGTTCTAAGATCATTTTCTTTAAAGTTCAATGAAACAGCAGCAGGACGAGTAATAACAGGAGCTCTGTTTACATTAGTAACTGTAATAGTTAATGTAGTAGGAGTTCTGTCTGTTCCATCAAAAGCATAAACATTAAATACGTATGGACCAGGAGCATCTAAGAATGTAGGAGTCCATATAAAGAGTCCGTTTGTTTCGTCTACAGTAGCTGAACGCATTGTAGAAGCAGCATCAACACCAGTCCAATCGATAAAATATCTAACTACATCGCCCGGATCCGGATCAGTTGCTTTATAAACAAAGTTTAAAGTCTGATTTTCGAGAAGTGTTTTTGTTGCCAAAGTACCACCCGGGCTCCAAACAGGAGGACGGTTAGTATTTTCAACGTTAACAGTTACTGAAAGAACAGTAACATCAGCGGTCTGATTATCTCTTGCGCTTAATGTGAAAGTATATGGGCCGGGAGCAACATCATAACTTGGTGTCCAGCTGAATAATCCTGTTTCATTATTGTAAGTAGGAGCGTTTGTTCCAACTTCTGTAGCAGGGATTGTTCCTCTGTTAAATGATACTACAGCAGGCTGATTTCCATCAGGATCATTTGCAGTATACACTTGAGTTGTGAGTGTTCCTTCTTTAGCTGCTAATACAGCAGGAGCAGGTAAATTAAATACCGGAACCTGGTTAACATTAACAACATTTACGGTTACTGTAATAGTAGTATTAACTCCAGCTTCCTGGTTGTCGGCTGCAGTTAATGTAAATGTATAAGGCCCTGGAGCAACTGCATAGCTTGGTTTCCAGCTGAATACGCCGGCTACGAAGGTTGGTGCATTTGCGCCGATTTCTGTTGCAGGGATTGTACCTTGATTAAAAGTTACAACTGCAGCAGCGCCGCCATCAGGATCAACAGCTGCATAAGCCTGAGTAGACACCTGGTTTTCTGTTCCGTTTATTACTAAAACAGGAGCAGTAAATTCAGGCGCGCGGTTTACATTAGCAACATTAACAGTTACAGTAATTTCGGTATTAACACCGGCTTCCTGATTATCTGCAGCAATTACTCTAAATGTATATGGGCCGGGAGCAGCTGCATAGCTTGGCTTCCAACTGAATACACCGCCTACTAATGTAGGAAGGTTTTCGCCGATTTCAGTAGCAGGAATTGTACCTTTATCAAAAGTTAATACTGCAGCGCCAGCGCCATCTGGATCTGTTGCTGAATATGCTTGTGATAATACTTGATTTTCTGTACCGTTTAATGTTAAAACAGGAGCATTAAATACAGGAACCTGGTTAACATTTGCAACATTTACAGTTACAGTTATTTCGCTCTTTTGGCCTGCTACCTGATTATCGGCAGCAATTACTTTGAAAGTATATGGGCCCGGAGCAATAACAAAACTTGGCTTCCAACTGAATACTCCATTGACAAAGCTTGGAGCAAATTCACCAACTTCTGAAGCAGGAATTGTTCCATTTTCATAAGTCAATACTATTGCAGCGCCGCCATCAGGATCGGCAGCTGTATAAGCCTGTGTTGTTACCTGATTTTCTGTTGCAGCTAATACTAATACAGGCGCTGTAAATACAGGCAGTCTGTTTGTATTTGCAACATTTACAGTTACTGTAATTGGAGTAGTAACTCCTGCTTCCTGATTATCAGCAGCAGTCAATGTGAAAGTATATGGGCCAGGAGCTGTTTCATAGCTTGGCTTCCAACTGAATACACCTGCAGCGAATGTAGGTAGATTTTCGCCTACTTCTGTTGCTGGTATTGTACCCTGGTTAAAAGCTAAAACTATAGCAGCGCCGCCATCAGGATCTGTTGCTGTATAAGCCTGAGTAGCAACCAGATTTTCTGTAGCGTTTATTGTTAAAACAGGAGCAGTAAATACAGGAGGCCTGTTAACATTAGCAACATTTACAGTAATTGAAATTTGAGTATTAACTCCAACTGATTGATTATCAGGTGCAGTTAATGTAAATGTATATGGGCCTGGAGCTACTTCAAAGCTTGGCTTCCAGCTAAATACACCTGCTGTAAAAGTAGGTAAATTTTCGCCTATTTCTGTTGCAGGAATTGTACCTTTATCAAAAGCTAAAACTATAGCAGCGCCACCATCTGGATCTGTAGCTGCATAAGCTTGAGAAGATACCTGATTTTCTGTTCCGTTTATTACTAAAACAGGAGCAGTAAATACAGGTACACGATTTGTGTTTGCAACATTAACTGTTACGGTAATTTCATCCGATAAAGGCTGAACAGGATCATTATCCATTGCAATCACTTTAAAATGATATACGCCGGCTGCAAGATTTGTAGCAACATTATAGCTTGGTTTCCATGTAAATACGCCATTAACAAATGTAGGTGCATTTTCACCAACTTCTGTTGCAGGAATATCTATATTTGACCATGATAATGTTGGAACCGGTTTATCTGTATCAACATCAGTAGCTAAATATGTAGCTGTGCCTGTTGTATTCTCGCTAAAATTTAATGTAACGTTAGCAGGATTAGGAGTAATAGTAGGTTTTCTGTTAACATTAGTAACGGTAATAGTAGCTGTAGAAGTTCTATTAGTTTTTGTATCGGTAGCATAAACATTAAATACATACGGGCCCGGAGCATCTAAGAAAGACGGGGTCCATATAAATTGGCCTGTTGTTGCATCCAATGTAGCTGTACGCATTGTAGAAGTCGGGCTGACTCCTGTCCAATCGATATAATATCTAACTACATCGCCCGGATCTGCATCAGTTGCATGATATAAAAAGTTAATAGTCTGATTTTCAAGAACTGTTTGGGTCGGTAATTCAGCAGTCCAAACAGGAGGATTATTTCCGGTAACCGAACCATCCACATACGAAATTCCGCCAAGAACATTTCCAAGCTCATTTGCAACTTCGCAACTTGGCTGTGTAAATATTAAATTAGTAGAACCGCCGTTATGTGTAAAATTAAGATCTAATAATTTAGAATTAAAATTATTAAGAACAACGTCAGCGCCGCCAGTAGCAGCCCAGCCAATAATAAGAACACCCGGTGTAGTTTGCTGAACGGTAAAATTTCTACCGCCGGCTGTATTTGAAACACCGGTATAAGTAATAGCTGAAGCGTTGTATGTTATTCTTAAAGAAATTGCTCCAATCTGAACCGGAGTAACGTCTTGTGCATTAAGATTTAAAGGAACTGATACGCTTGTACCAGGATTTCCAATAGAATTTCCTAACGTAAATTGAATAGGTGTTAAACTAACTTGTCCGTTGTTAAAAGTAGTATTGATAACGTTTCCGGCAGCATCCCCAAGTTCACAACCTGCGGCAAAAGTTAAATTTGTTGTTCCACTTGTATAAGTGAATCTCAAATTCATCAAAGTGCCAGTGCCTATGTTAATTGGAGTAATACCGGTTTGGTCAAACCAAGCCAACGATAACAATCCGGCAGCATCATTCTGTACAAAGGTAACTCCGGCAGGAGCGCCTTGTATATCAAGAAATGCTAAGGATTGTGGTAAATTATGATTTATTTTTAACGCTATCGACCCAACCCCAGAAAAACCAGTAACGGTAACCGGGACTGTAACTATTCCTCCAGGACTCGCTGTTCTACTGCCTAAAGATACTGTAGCCGATTGGGCATTTACCAGACCAGCTAAAAATACCCAGGCGAACAGTAAAATAAATAGTTTTCTCATATTTGCTTTTCCTTGTTTGTATTAGACAAAAAGAACTTAAGTATTGGCTTGCAGTATTTTACTACTGCAAGCCGTCACTTTCCATATTAGATTACTTTAAAAGCATCATTCTGCGTGTATCAGTGAAATGATTGTTATTTTCGCCGCGTACATCTACTCTAAAGATATACATACCGCTTGATAAGTTGCTTGCATTCCATACATATTTGTATGTTCCTGCTTGCTGGGGCTCATTCACTAATTGTGATACTTGTTGTCCCAAAACATTATAAATTGTCAATGTTACAGTACCATTTGTTGGTAAGTCATATTCAATTGTTGTTGATGGATTGAACGGATTCGGATAATTCTGCTTTAATGCAAATACATCCGGAACTGAAGCTTCAACATTTGAAGAATTCAATGTGATATTTTTGTATACATTTCCTTCAACGTCGCCCATTTCACTTGTTATATCCAACTCTAAATTGAATTTGCTGTTCTTAACAAATTTATCAGTAGGTTTGAATTTAATCTTAAACAATACATCGTTTGATTTCAGATTCAAGGTTGTTTTTCCAGTTGCATCGAACCAAGATACTGAAACAACACCGTCTTTATCATTCAATACGAAATCGCTTACTGCTGAAGAGATTCCTTGTATTGTAACTAAATCGTTAGGATAAGTAAATCTTGCTTTATATGAACCCAGTTGAACATCACTTGATACTCTAACCGGTAATTCAAAGTCTTTGTTATGACTTACTTTCAATACTGAATTATTCATTAATGAAACTGTAGCTGAAGCTTTTGCTAAAGAAGAACCAGCAGGAACATAAGATGCATTAACATCTCCTACAGCTAAGCCTTTAAGATTATTACCAGTAGAATTGCCTGCAACAACAACTGCTGGAAGAGAACTGAATACCCAGTCTCCTTTTGCAAATGAAGTTATGTTTCCATTTGATCTTAAGACCACCTGGAAGGCATCTGTACTGTTAACTGTGGCTGAATTATTAACATCGCCAGCTAATAATTTAACCGGATCAGTAAATACTTCGAGACCTACATAATGTCTAATTATTTTTGTAGCATCGCTTGGTGAAATTGCAGTTAACGGGAATGCTGCTGCACTGGTAGCTGTAACTGCATAGGTTCCAGCATGAACGTTAGGAATTGAATAATTTCCAGTTACGTCAGTTGTTCCTGTTAATGTAACAAAACCATTTGTTATTGATACTACAACACCTGGTAATGGAGAATTTGCAACATTATCATAAGTTACATTTCCACTTAAAGTATAAGTAGGATCTGTTACAGTAACTGTAAATGGAGTTGTTATTGTTGTACCGTTTGCATCAGCATACTGAACTGTTAAAGTAGTAGTACCAGCAGCTATTCCGTTTACTGTAAGGTTTGCACCTACAACAGAAGTAGTAGCTTTAGTAACATCAGTATTAGTTATAACTGAATAAACAAATGGAGAACGTCCACCGGTAAATACAAGTGTTAAATCAATTACTGCGCTATTTCCTGTTACAATAGAAGTAGGAGGAATTACATTAGCAACTGCCAAAGCGTTCCATACCTGAGCTGTAAAGCTGAACTGGGCTGTTGCGCCTGAAGCATCTGTAATGTTCTTTGTAATTGTAATAGGTGCAGCGCTCTGTACAAGGCCTGTTAATAAAACACTTGTAACAGGAGCTGCGTTAACTGCTGTTAACGAAGCAGGTGTACCGCTTACTGGCTGTGCACTATAATCAAATGGAGCTGTACCGCCGGTATTTGTTAATGGCAAGGTAATTGGTGTACCAATATATACTTGCTGAACAGCCGGGTTAGTAGCTGCTAACGGAGCATTAACGGTAATTGATTCTGTAAATGTTGTTTGAACACCATTAACGTCTGTAAGGGTAATTGTAACCGGTACAGGAGCAGGTGTAACAACAAACGGAGTAGCAACTGTTAATACATTTGTTCCGGCAGCAATACTTGCTACAAAATTACCAGCTGTATAAGCTGTAACAGCATAAGTAAATGGAGCTGTACCGCCTGTAGGAGCTTCAAGTGTATGATTTTGTGTTGTACCATTCTGTGTAACTGCAAATGAATGGTTAGCAACTGTAGGAGCAGCATTTACATTAATAGTAACAGTCATATCTGTTGGAGCTGCTGCGCCATTATTATCAACTGCATGAATAACTGCTATTGTCTGGCCTACTGTGAAAGGACCAACTAAGGTATAAGCGCCTGTAGCCGGAACAACAGTAACACCTGCAATTGCAGGATTAGAATTGCTAACTAATGAATATACAATAGGAGCAGCGCCGCCGGTAGCATTCGATGCGAATGTAGGGTCAGCCTGGCCTACTGTTAATGTTTTTGTAACAGCTGTTTGTGTAAAAGTAAGAGGGCCTGATACCGAGAGATTAATTACTAATTGTTTAGCGTCATTTAAGCCGTCAACAACTCTTATAGTAACACTGCCGGTTCCGGCTGCTGTTGGAGTAAATACTAAATTCTGAGCACCAACTGCACCCTGAATGCTTGCGCCTAAGGTTGCAGCAGGAGTTCCAACAAATGTGAATCCGCCCATAGGAGCTGATCCGCCTGTTGTTGATAATGCAATAGTTTTAGTATTGCCAACTGTTAAAGTCACAGGATCAGTAACTGCAGGAGTAGTAACAATAGCTAAATTGGTAGCTAAGCCCATAGTAACTTCCGAGCCCTGGGTAATTAATGAATTACCTGTAGCATCAAGAACTTTTACTACCGGGTATGTAGGAGCGCCGCCATTTAAGTAATTGCTGTAATTAGCTCCTTGAACTGACCATGGATTAGATTCAAGATTACTGTTTCTTCCAACGATTTTTACTGCATTTACGTCTTCAGAAGCGAAATCTGTATAATCTTCTGCCCATAATTCTAATTCATATGTAAAGTTTGAAGGCAGATTCTGCGAAGCTGTCATTGTCCATCCGAATGGAGCTTTTCTTGCTATAGTTCCTAACGGCCATCCGTTTGAACCTGCAGCAGCGTTATCTGTCGGTTTTACTGTTAAATAGAAGCTTGATGCAGGAACATTTACAAAGTTAGTAACTAACTGACGATATTTATCGGAGTTAGCTGTAACTGTTGCAGGAGCTGCACCAACCGGGAATAACATACTGCTTCTTGCAATAGTCTGAACATTGCTTACAAGTTTCTGTACATTTCCGTATACATAACCTTCGTTAAGTACGTTAGCTTCAACTCCAGTTCTGTCAAAGCCCTGGATTGCGAAGTTTACGTCTTGTGTTTGTGTCATTCTTAAAATATTAACACCGGTAACAATGATACCATTGGTAAAGAATACAGTTCCATTAACTGTTAAAGTTGAAACTGTACCAGCTCCACCTGCATGAATCATTGTAACTGTAGATCTTGGTAATACACCGCCTTGATTTACAGAGAGATTCGGAACAAAATGATTTGAATACAAATTCAAATTCTGATTTCCGGCAGCTGCTGTAAAGGCTAAGAGGCCTGTATTAGCAACAATCCAAGGAGTTACAGCACCATCAATGTCATCATATAAATCAACATTTCCGGTTACGTTAACTCTTGTGCCATCAGCAATAGAAGTATTAACGGCAGAAGCTCTTACAATGAGATTACCATTAATAAACGCGTCTGCATTAATGTCTGCAAATGTCCAGTCAGCTGTACCATTAACAGTAACAATACCGCCAAAAGTAGCGCCTGTTGATACGATAAATGAATTACCGTTGCCAGGGGTACCAACTGTTAAGGTAGCAGGAGCAACAGCAACATTTACTGTTGTACATGTTAAGTTACCTGTAACTGTTAATGGAGCATTAACATTAAGTATTGCTACAACGTTAGCGCTTCCGTTAATAGTAGTTGCAGCATTAACATCAACCTGAGCGCCGCCTGTAATAACACCGGCTATTGTTCTTGCCTGGCCGATTGTTAATGTAACGTTAGTTCCTAAAGTAATATTATTAACTGTAACAGGGCGGGCATATTCAGGGCCTGTTGCATATGTAACTGCAGGAGCAGGACTACCAGCACCGGCATTATAGAATAAATTAGCAGTTCCGGGAACAACTAATAGATCGTTAGCACCTTCTGCAATAGTAGATACTGTAGCAGTTGCGCCGCCGTTGTTTAAATAAATTGCTACTGTAGGTTTATTCAATGTTAAGGTTATAGCGCCAACTCCGCCATCAGAAACAACTAAATGACTATGGCCTTGTAAATTCAGATCGCCTGTCATTACTCTGCTATTAACTACTGTATAATTGAAACCTAAAGTTTGGAGATAAACATTCTGCATAGGAATAGCAGTTGTCCAGTAAAAACCAGCCGCGTCAGAAATAGTTCTGTCAGCTGTTAAACCGTCAACTGTTAAGTCAACCAATTCAACTGCGCTGTTAGGAGCAGCTGAAAGAGCGCCTGCATCTGTAACTCTTAACTGCATAGTTTGACCAGGTGTATCACCATAAATAAGCTGTCCGCCATGAGTAAATAATGCATTATTTAAGTATAATGAGTTCTTTACTGTAAATGGAGAAGCTGTAGTAAGTGTTAAAGCTGTATTAACCTGGAATTGTGGAATTGCAAGATTTGGACCATTAATAAACTGGTTAGGTAAACCAGCAGCAGAATTCCAAATGAACACGCCGGTACCATCATATGTACCTGCGGCTCTTGTATATCTTCCATTAGCACCGTCAATTGTAATATTTAACGAACCAAATGTAATTAAACCGGCTGTATGAGTCATAAGACGGTTTACATCAATACCATTTAAGTTTGTACCTGTTAATGTAACATCACCGTTAAAGGTAACATTATCAACATCGTATGTACCGGCAACAAGACCGTCTACTGTAAAAGCTAATGTACCGGTAGTAGGATTAAGGATTAATGTTCCTACAGCTCCTGTAATAGTTGCATTTGCTTTATTTACTACAAAGTAGTTGTTACCAGTAACACGTAAATTCGGATCATTAACATTCAATACAATGTTACCTGAAGTATGTTTCATATAGTTAGTAACAATTAGTTCCAAACCACCTATACTTCCATTGATATTAAAAGCCTGTCCTACTGTTGTAGCAACATCTAACTGAGGAATTCTAACATTTCCTGCTGTTACTGCAAATACTGTAGGAACGTTTGTAAGATTTTCAAATCTTAAATAACCTGTACCTGTTAATGTAGCAAGAGGATCAGGACCGGTTTGTGAGTTTGCAAGCCCTTCGAATTCAAAATCAAATGAACCTAAAGCTATAACTCCGCCCTGATGTACATAGTTACCAAAAACGTGTACATTGCTTAATAATGAAATACCGCCGGTTGTACCAGCAGCTGTTGTAACGTTTCCGTCGATATTGTCATAATTATCAACAACAGGAGATTCATTAACAAATAATAGACTGATTGTACCAGTTCCATTAACGCTTAAATCGCCTAAAATGTTTCTAACGCCAGTGCTGGTAAGTGTACCGCCTAAAGCGTTTCCAATTGAACCGTTTAATACTGCAATATTAGCATTAATTGTATTAGAATTTGGATCTGTACCTGTTAATCCGGTTCCTTCAATTGAGGTACCAACAGGTTGATTAAGTACAAAATTACCTTCGCCAACACCTGCGCAAAGTATTTGTGCATCGCCGTTCATGATGATTTTTGAAGGAGTTGTAATACCAACGCCAACTGCAAGACCATTACCCATTGTAATAGTACGTCCAGCCGCGTCAAATTCCAAATCTTTACCAGAAGCTATTGAAATCTGTCCCATAACAGTAAAATCAACTAATGTAGTTACTTTTGTAGCCGCACCAACCGGATTGATTGTTAAGTTATTCAAATTTCCGGCTATAGCAGGAATTTCTGCTCCCATAACCTTGTTGGTTGAGTTAATAAACAGTACGTTAATAGGAGTAGTATAAGTATATAACAGGTTAGCGCCTAATGAACCGTCATTTCTAACAATAGTCGGGAAAACAGGAGTATTGTTGAAATCTAAAGTTGCATTAGCTGCCGAACCGGCAACAATGCCTCTTGTTAAATTCAAGAATCCGGTAAATGAGTAGGTTTTACCTGTAGTAAAGTTTACACCGGTAAGGTGATCAACTTCGAAGTTACCGAATTTATTACCTGTTGTTCCGTTAACTACCGAAGCAGCGCCGGCTTCACTCTTCATAGAGACAAAACCGTTTGCCAGCCCAATCGGATTAGTAACGAAATATTCATTTGCTGTAGTTGTATTATAATTAAAGTTTCCTGTAATAAATAAATAAACACCATTAATAACTACCTGTCCTGCTGTAAATGTAACATCTTTAGCAATCATGTAGTTACCGCCGCTAAGAGTCCAGGCTCCAACACCGGCAGGTAATGTATTGTTTATAATTAAGAATCCAGGCCATGTTCTTGTACCGCCGCCAATAACAGTAACACTCTGTGCAAGAGCGCTAATATAAGTTAAAGTAGTAGCAGCGCCGTTTGTATAAGAAGCGGCAGTTGTAAATGAAGAAGAGCTGCCTGCAACATTAATACCGCGAGCGTTTGTACCTAATGCCATCAAACCACCGGTATGATTTAAACCGCCGGTAATATTAACAGCGCCATTTGTATTAGCGCCTTCAATTATTAATTGGCCTGATGATAAATTCAAATTACCGCCAATAGTAAAATAGATAGGAACTGCAGGACCTGCAACAGCGCCAATAGTAACTGTACCACCGCCGATAATCAAATTTCCGCCAATAGTAATTACGTCATTAAAAACGTTTGTTGCAGCGCCGGTAACCGGGTTACCAATTGCCAAAACACCGCTTGATACATTTACATCGTTAACAACTGCAAAACTTACTGGTAAAACACCAGCGCCATCGCCAACCATAAAAGGAGCAGCTATTGAACCGCCGCCGTTGTTAGTAAGACTCTTTGCAATAACATTACCTGTATTAGCAGCAAAATAAATCTGACCAGCTCCCTGGTTAGAAACATCGCCATTTAAGGTAACTGTTTGAGTTGTCGCGCCAAAAAAGATTTGGCCGTTTGATGTATTTGTAGTATTAAGAGTTACTGTAACCGGTGCAGCTGCAAATACGATAGCAACATAATCACCAGCCGTATTAGCTGTTGATGCACTATTGGTTAAAGAAGAACTTAATGTATAAGCGCCTGTGCTTGTAAAATCAATATCACTTTCTTTTGCACCGCCAGTACCGTGAGAAACCGGACCGGTAATATTAACCGTTCCTGTTCCTGCTGTTCTGATTTTTCTTTGTGAAGTTCCGGTAGGATTCAATTGTAATGATCCTGTAACAGCCAAATTGTCTGTTGTAGAAGTCAATTGAGTCACTCCGTAACCGGTTCCGTCAGCCATAACATCGCCATTAACTGTTACAAGACCAGCAGCAATGTTACTTAACATGATTCTACCATTATTAGTAACTGTTCCGATTGAACTGTTTGTAACTGATGTTGGCGTGGGAACCAAACCAACTGTGATCGTACCAGCTGTTCTTGACAAGAAAGAGATATCGCCGTTAAGTATAAAGCTTACTGCATCACCTGCAGTCTGGCTATGAACACTTCTATTTAATATTCTTCCTTTTATTATTACGTTTGTAGCAACGTTAGCGAAGTAAATTGAACCGCTGCTCTGGATGAAGTCATTTGCCTCACCGGTTCTATCAACTGAAGTGATAGATCTGGTACCGTCGCCGTTATCCAGATTTCCATCAATAGTTACACCTGCGTTTGCAAATGTAATATTACCAAAATCTGTAAATGAAAATAGTGTAGCATTAGTTTTAGCAGATGAATTTAATGAAACACTTGGATTGTTAACAACATTTCCGTTAACAATTACCGAGCCGCCAAAAACTATTTTACCAACAGAGGCAATGCCATAAGCAGCTGTACCTGTTGCACCTCCTGAAGGAGCAGCAGAAATTACCGGTTGGTTAGTAACGTTAAGATCAATACCCACTATATTACCAGTTAAAGTAATAATAGCTTTTCCACCAACGGCAGCCGTAGCTGCATAGGCAATATTAGCAGAGTTAGTTACACTACCGGTAATATCTGTAGTACCGGTTACTGTAATAAGGCCTGAGCCTGCTGCTAAAATTTCGATATTGCGGGCGTCAACAACATTTCCGCCAACGGTAATGTTACCGGAACCGGAAAGCTGAACGTCATTTTCGATATCTAAATTAGTTGTAACTGCAATATTTGCGCTACCGCTGTTAACAACAGAAATATTTCCTGTTCCGTCAGCAAGCGAGGCGCCAAAAGTAATACCGCCGGCATTAGTAGAAGTAACCGCGAAAGTTCCGCCATTACCAACAACAACAGCAAGGGTAACTGTTAATAAGCGTCCTGCATTATTAGTAATATTATTTGTTACTAAAGTAAGGGCAGAAAAAGTTGCAACGTCAGAACCTGCGTCAACTGTTAAACTACCATTAATTGTAGGAGCGTTTACAGCTGTTAAAGCAGCTGACGAAGGAGTTACACCTGAATAAGTAGTAGCAATATGAACGCTTGGTAAAGTACCAACGCCGTTCCATGTTATTGTATTTGCACCGCCTGTAGGCCCGCCGGTAAATTTAACTTCACCCTGGGTAACAGATGTAGAAACGATATTGCTTGTATTTCCGTGAACAGTAGTAGCAATAGCATTAATTGTTAAAGTATTGCTTGCAATATTTATTCCGCCGCCTGCATTATTTGTTAATGCACCATTCATTGTTAATGAAGATGTAATATTCAAAGCTGCAGCAGCCTGAAGATTTGTTACGTTAAGAATTTTAGTAACATCGCTTGCCCATTCAGGGCCAACAATAATAGCGCTTGCATCAGGTCCATAACTTAACGAAATATTATAACCTGTAGCGTAGTCAGGAGTAGCATCAAGTGTATTAGTATTTAATAACCTTGCAACCGTGGATGTACCTGCAAATCTTAAATTAGCAGCGCCTGTAACAGAACCACGGGTTAAAGTTAAATTGTTTGCATCTTGGATTTCGTATTTGTAAGCTGTTCCATTAGTAAAGGTAACACCTTCATAAGGAGTAGCTGGAACACCAGTTGCATCGTTAATTAATATTCTTGCACCAATAATTGCATTCCCAGTATTTGGACTTCCCGCAAAACCTGTTGTAGGGTCAGCAAGGATCTGGAATGTAATAGTTTTCAGTACATTCACTGTTGGTATAGCGCCAAGGCCATCAGCATTGTTATAAGCGGGCTCTAAATTGTAAATAGAGCCTAGACCTCTTGGAGCTATAACGATAACGTCACCATCGGAAGCAGCGTTCAAAGCATTCTGGATAGTCTGCTTTGGGCCAACGCTAAATGCAGCTGGAATAGCTGCAGTACCGGTGTATCCGTCCAAACCATATTGGGCATCTACATACCATGTAGCACCTTGTGTAGACGTTGTTCCGGTGAGAACGATTAACGCGAACAGCATCACACAAAAGTTCAAAAGATTTTTAAGATTCATATTTTTCTCCGAAAAATATTTCATAAAGTTAATTATTTTTTATAGAAACGAACATTAGTAATTGAGAATTGATACTCAAATCCTCTAAGGCGGTAAGCACTTTGGCATATTTTCCCTCCCAAGTTTTGTTTGTATTAGTTTGTTTTCTCGTCATCTAATTTTTTTAATTAATAAATGTTTTAGTTATAATATTAAATATCTGCGAAATTTTGAAATTTAGCTAAATAAATATATAATATTTAAAATTAAAATCAATGTCTTTTAGGGCATTAACCTTAATTATTAAGAGATCAGTAAAAATTATGTAAAAAATAATCTTTAGTCAATATAATATTTATATATATATTCAGTTATTTCCGTTCAGCTTATTCCTTCAGTTTGTTTATAATGCTGTTATTTCAGTTTGTTAATAATACTGTTACTTCAGTAAAG
>Ga0172286_1496993_pt1 | contig 19677 bp, 34 predicted proteins | sample Plaics_8_FD_136004 | JGI IMG/M metagenome (GOLD analysis project Ga0172286, IMG submission 136004) | Wetland microbial communities from Old Woman Creek Reserve in Ohio, USA - Plant_deep_8_15_core_1 metaT (Metagenome Metatranscriptome) | ecosystem: Environmental > Aquatic > Freshwater > Wetlands... | reverse complement strand
CAGGTCTATCGGGCGTAACGATAAGATTTTCCCGGGTAGATAGCTGATGTACCCAAGGCCTCTTCAATTCTGAGAAGCTGATTGTATTTAGCAATCCGATCAGTACGACTGGCAGAACCAGTTTTGATAAGCCCTGTGTTAAGAGCCACAGCCAGATCGGCAATAGTAGTATCTTCAGTTTCTCCTGAACGATGGCTCATTACAGCAGTATAACCAGCTCTGTAAGCCATATTCACCGCGTTGATTGTCTCAGTTAGTGAGCCTATCTGGTTAACTTTCACCAGAATAGAATTGGCAACTCCTTTTTCAATCCCAGTTGAGAGCCGCTGTACATTCGTAACAAACAAGTCATCACCAACAAGTTGAATCTTTTGACCCATAATATCGGTCATATACTTCCATCCTGTCCAATCGTCTTCGGCCATGCCATCTTCGATTGAGATGATGGGATATTTATCAACCCAGGTTTTCCAGAAATCAGCCATTTGGGTTGGCGTCAACTTTTCACCGGTTGACTTTTTGAAATGATACATGTTCTCTTCAGTGACGAAATACTCGGATGAAGCAGGATCAAGTGCCAGATAAACATCTTCACCGGGACGGTAGCCAGCCAATTCGATGGCCTGTAGAATAACCTTTATCGCTTCTTCATTAGATTTAAGATTAGGTGCGAACCCACCTTCATCACCAACATTTGTTGAATATCCGGCTTTTTTTAGAACCTTAGCCAGATTATGAAAAACCTCAGCACCCATTTGAAGAGCCCTGGCAAATGAGTTTGCCCCCACTGGCATGATCATGAACTCCTGAAAGTCGACTGAATTATCAGCATGAGAACCTCCATTTATAATGTTCATCATAGGAATGGGTAGTGTATTAGCATTGACTCCGCCAATATATCGGTACAAGGGTTGACCCGATTCCTGTGCCGCAGCTTTGGCAACGGCCAGCGAAACACCAAGAATCGCGTTAGCTCCGAGATTACCCTTATTAGGTGTTCCGTCGAGCTCAATCATCCTCGCATCAATTTCGTTTTGTTCCTGCACAAAAAAACCTTTCAGTTCTTCGTTAATGGTGGTATTAACATTCTGTACGGCTTTAAGAACACCTTTACCGAGAAAATTTCCTTTATCGCCATCTCGTAATTCAACGGCTTCGTGAACACCAGTTGAGGCTCCTGAAGGTACAGCAGCCCGACCAAGGACACCATTCTCGGTTATTACGTCAACCTCAACGGTTGGATTGCCCCTCGAATCAAGGATCTGACGGGCACGAATATCAATTATCTGACTCATCTTAAAAAAATTAGTGGTTATGATATAAAATGAGAAAAGGATAAAGCAGCGCGAACTACTTCATCCTTTTCAAAGAACTTACAAAGTATAAAATTTATTCATCCTTTTTGGTCTCGGTAGCAGGAGCAACATCAGTTGCCTTCTTCTTGCTACGTCGCGTTCTGGTCGAACGTGTAGCTTTGGATTCCTGCGATCCGATCATCAGTTCATTGAAATCTACCAGTTCCATCATGCACATTTCAGCAGCATCCCCAAGCCGGTTTCCGGTTCTAAGTATCCGCGTGTAACCTCCCGGACGATTAGCCACTTTAACACTAATGGTTCGGAATAGTTCCGTTACAGCATCTTTATTACAAAGGTAGCTATAAACCATACGGCGGTTATGCATGGAATCTTCTTTGCCACGGGTGATCAAAGGCTCCACATACTTGCGAAGTTCTTTGGCTTTGGCAACGGTGGTAGTGATTCTTTTAGCCAGAATCAAAGATGAAGCCATGTTGGAGAGCATCGCCTTACGGTGCGTGCTGGTTCTGCCTAAATGGTTGACTTTCTTACCGTGTCTCATTTTTATTAATCCTTATCAAGTTTATATTTTTCAACTTTCATCCCAAATTCCAACCCTTTAGTATCAACCAACTCTTCGAGTTCGGTGAGTGATTTTTTACCAAAATTCCGAAATTTGAGTAAATCGCTTTTGTTGTAAGAAACCAGGTCGCCAAGAGTTTCAACATCAGCAGCTTTAAGGCAATTGAGTGCCCTTACGCTGAGGTCGAGATCTACTAGCTTGGTTTTCAGCAACTGGCGAATATGCAATGAACCTTCGTCAAGGTCGTCATTCATCACTTTCACTTCCAAATCCATGGTAATCTTCTCATCGCTGAAAAGAAGGAAGTGATGAATCAGAATTTTTGCCGATTCTTTAAGCGCATCTTTAGGAGAGATTGATCCATCGGTAACAATTTCAAGAATGAGTTTCTCGTAGTCGGTTTTTTGTTCAACACGGAAATTCTCCACGGTGTAACGAACATTCTTTACAGGCGTGTGGATTGAATCCATAGCGATGGTGCCAATTGGAGCATTTAAGGCTTTATTCTCTTCAGCGGGAATGTAGCCACGTCCTTTATCGATGGTAAGTTCAAGCGAAAGCTTGACAGAGCGTTCCATATTGCAGATAACAACGCCCGGATTCAGAACCTGAAACACTGACAGGAATTTGTTAATATTTCCGGCGGTAAACTGATCCTGATCGCCAATCACCACATGAACTTTTTCGCTGGTTTCAGTATCCACGAGTCGCTTAAAGCGGATTTGTTTAAGGTTCAGGATGATGTCGGTAACATCTTCCACAACACCTTTAATCGAGGAAAACTCATGATCGACACCGTCGATGCGCACCGAAGTGATAGCAAAACCTTCAAGCGAACTCAACAGAATTCGACGAAGTGCATTGCCAATGGTGATGCCAAATCCAGGTTCCAATGGACGAAACTCAAAGATTCCCTTGTTATCGTCGGAGTGAACCATGATCACTTTATCCGGTTTTTGAAAAGTCAGAAGAGCCATATATTGGTTGTTATCTAATTAAACAGATCAAACAATAGATTACTTGGAGTACAACTCAACGATGAGCTGCTCCTTAATATTCTCGGGAATTTCTTCACGAGGTGGATAGTTCATAAATTTACCTGTCATCATGGAATTATCCCATTCAAGCCAGCTATATTGTTGTCCACGTCCTGAAAGTGAATCAGTAATGGTTTCCAGAGATTTTGATTTCTCGCGAACTGCGATGATATCTCCCGGACGGAGGTGGTATGAAGGAATGTTGACTACAGAACCATTGACGGTAATGTGACGATGACCTACCAGTTGACGGGCTGCACTGCGTGAAGGAGCAATGCCGAGGCGGTAAACAACGTTATCGAGCCGGGCTTCAATAAACTGGAGAAGAACTTCACCAGTAATACCGTGAGATCTGGCGGCTTTTTCAAACAGATTCCTAAACTGACGTTCCAGAATTCCATAAGTATATTTAGCCTTTTGTTTTTCAGCCAACTGGATACCATACTCACTCTGTTTGTTTCTGCGCTTGGAATTACCATGCATTCCCGGGGGGAAATTCTTCTTTTCGAAATATTTATCAGGTCCGAATATTGGATCTTTGAAACGTCGTGCAATTTTTGTCTTTGGACCAATGTATCTTGCCATAACGGATGTGTTGAATTGGGTTTATTGCTATTCCCTGGATTAATAACTTCAAATAATTATACTCTGCGGCGTTTTGGAGGACGGCAACCATTGTGAGGTAAAGGAGTAATGTCCTTAATCTCGGTTACTTCTATACCGGCGCCATGCAGGGTACGGATGGCAGACTCACGGCCTGAGCCGGGGCCTTTCACAAATACTTTCACTTTACGCAGTCCAAGATCGTAAGCAACTTTTGCACAATCAGTAGTTGCCATTTGGGCAGCGTATGGGGTGTTTTTCTTTGATCCCCTGAAGCCCATTTTTCCAGCCGAGGCCCAGGAAATAACCTGGCCGGCATTGTTGGTAAGGGTAACGATAATGTTATTGAAAGAGGCACTGACATAAGCCCGTCCGGTAGCTTCTACCTTTACGACCCTTTTCTTGGTGCTCTTTGCAGATTTCTGACTTTTAGCCATCTCTGATTATCCTTTGTAATTAAAATATTGCTTATGATTTAGCCTTTCGCTGCCTTTTTCTTATTGGCAACGGTTTTCTTCTTACCCTTCCGGGTACGGGCATTGTTCTTTGTACTCTGGCCACGCAACGGCAAACCAATACGATGACGAACACCTCTGTAGCAACCGATATCCATCAGCCGCTTAATGTTCATCTGGGTTTCCGAACGCAGTGCGCCTTCAACTTTGAACTTTTCGTTGATAATGTTACGGATGGCGGTCTGCTCATCATCGTTCCAGTCCTGAACTTTTTTGTTCTTGTCAATTCCGGCTTCTGCCAGAATCTGAACTGAAAGGCTGCGACCAATTCCGTAAATATAGGTTAAACCTATTTCTCCACGCTTATTTTTAGGTAAGTCAATACCTGAAATCCTGGCCATATGTTATTCTTCTGATTATTTATTTGCCTTAATTATCCCTGTCTCTGTTTGTACTTGGGATTTTTTTTGTTGATGACATAAACCCGCCCCTTGCGACGTACAACCTTGCATTCAGGGGTTCTTTTTTTTACAGATGCTCTGACTTTCATTTTCTATGGTCTTTATTCCTGTGAATTATTTGTATCTGAATGATATCCTGCCCTTCGACAAATCGTATGGGGTCATTTCAACCTTTACCCTGTCACCAGGCAGAATTTTAATATAATGCATTCGCATTTTACCGGAAATGTGGGCTATGATCTGGTGGCCGTTTTCGAGTTCGACCCTGAACATTGCATTGCCCAAAGATTCAACCACTGTTCCGTCTTGTTCAATTGATGGCTGTTTTGCCATAATTTAATTCCTCGATTTTAATACCTCGTCAATAAATTCAAATGTAGAAAGAACCTCGGCCTTTCCATGCCTAACTACCACATCATGCTCAAAATGAGCCGATGCTTTCCGGTCGGTAGTTCTTATTGTCCATCCGTCGCGTTCTTGTACAACCGCTTTTCCTCCAAGATTGATCATCGGCTCTATAGCCAAAACCAAGCCAGGTTGTAAACGGGGACCTACCCCGCGTCGCCCGTAGTTCGGAACTTCAGGCGATTCGTGTAGGTTTCGGCCAAGACCATGACCTACCAAATCGCGTACTACTGAGTAACCACGCACTTCAACATACTGTTGAATAGCATACCCAATATCGCCAATTCGATTCCCGGCAACGGCTTGTTCGATACCCATAGTCAAGGATTCTCTTGTAGCATTTACAAGAGCCTGAACTGAAGGGTCGACTTCTCCGATTACGAATGTAAATGCTGAATCGCCATGAAAACCATTCATCAATACACCACAATCTACCGAGACTATGTCTCCTTCCATAACTTCTCGTTTACTGGGAAATCCATGTACAACAACCTCATTAATTGAGATACACAGTGTACTGGGAAATCCGTTATAACCCTTGAAGCCAGGTTTTGCACCGTTGTCGCGGATAAACTCCTCGGCACGCCGGTCAAGAGCTTCAGTGGTGATTCCCGGTTTAATTATCCGAGCCACTTCCGCTAGTGTTTTTCCAACAAGCAAAGAACTTTGACGAATAAGTTCTATCTCTTCTTCAGATTTGAGATGAATCATAGCCACTTATCCGCAGGTTACATTCCGACAGCCGATGCACGACCCTTAATGCGGCCCGACTTCATCAAACCATCATAATGACGCATCAACAGGTGGCTCTCGACTTGCTGAAGCGTATCGAGGACAACGCCCACGAGAATCAGCAGAGAAGTGCCGCCATAAAACTGAGCAAACTGAGTATTCACACCAATCAGCCTCACAAGAGCCGGCATTATGGCTACGAACGCCAGAAAAATGGAGCCGGGAAGGGTAATGCGTGACATTACATTATCAATAAAATCTGCAGTTCTCTTCCCAGGCTTAATTCCAGGAATAAAACCGCCATTCTTCTTCATATCTTCTGCCATTTGATTGTGGTTCACTGTAATAGCAGTATAGAAGTACGTAAAAATAATGATAAGTAACGCGAACACAAAGTTATAACTAAAACTGTTAATATCGGTGAAAGCGGAGAAGAAACCTGAAAGTGTTTCACTCTGCGCGAATCCGGCGATGGTTAGCGGCAGAAACATTATCGCCTGAGCAAAAATGATCGGCATAACACCAGCAGCATTTACTTTCAAAGGAATATACTGACGAACACCACCGTACTGCTTATTTCCAACAATGCGACGCGCATACTGCACCGGAATTCGGCGCGTACCCTGAACCAACAGAATTGTAATAAGTATAACAACAATAAGAACAGCAATTTCGAGTACAAAGAATACTAGTCCACCTCCCTTCTGTTCCATCCTGGAGATAAATTCACCGAAAAGGGCAAAGGGCAGACGGGCAATGATACCAATCATAATAATCAGCGAAATACCGTTTCCAATACCTTTATCTGTAATCTTTTCACCAAGCCACATTACGAACATGGTACCTGATACAAGGATAATGATGGATGATATCCAGAAAAAGGTCGTTGTACCAGTCCCATTAGGATCGAACGGGTAAACAGCCTCTGCAGGGAGTTGAGAGATGACATTAGCAAGATAGGCAGGAGCCTGCATTGCTGTAACAGCAATGGTAAGGTATCGTGTCATCTGGTTAATTTTTGTCCGCCCGCTCTCGCCCTCCTTCTGAAGTTTCTGGAAGTAAGGCACAATCATACCCATCAATTGGATCACGATGGAGGCCGAAATGTAAGGCATGATACCGAGTGCAAAGATGGAAGCATTGGAGAATGCTCCACCAGAGAACATATTCAACAGCCCGAGCAATCCATCGCTGGACTGCTTCTGAAGGGCTGCAAGCTGATTAGGATCAATTCCGGGGAGCACCACGTAAGCACCAAGTCGGTAGATGACCAGAATGCCCAGAGTATAGAGAATCCGCTTGCGCAATTCCTCAATCTTAGCGATGTTCCGAAGGGTTTGAATAAGCTTTTGCATAGCGGTATTAGATTTGGGTTGCTACACCACCTGCTGCTTCAATGGCCTTGAGGGCAGCTGCAGAAAATGCATGTGCTTTAACTTCGATTTTTGCTTCGAGGGCACCGCGTCCTAGGATCTTTATGCGATCTGTCTTGCTGACAAGACCGTTAGCCTGTAAAGTCTCCGGGTCAAACTGACTGATCCCCTTGGCCTCAAAGAGACCCTGAAGGACATCCAGGTTAATTCCCGAGAATTCAACCCTGTTACGGTTTTTAAATCCACCCTTGGGAAGGCGGCGATAGAGCGGCATCTGACCACCCTCAAAACCTACCTTCGAACTATACCCTGAGCGCGATTTAGCCCCTTTATGCCCGCGGGTAGAAGTACCGCCACGACCAGAACCCTGGCCACGACCGATACGTTTTCTGGCTTTTGTAGATCCTTCTGCCGGTTTAAGATTCGATAAATCCATATCTTTTGAACTTTCTTAAATGGTTACAATACTTCGATTTCTTCAACTGATAGCAGGTGACCGATCTTGTTAACCATACCCCTTATCTGAGGAGTATCGTTCAGTTCTACCACCTGGTGCATTTTTCGGAGGCCTAAGGCATCGAGAGTCAATTTCTGACGCTGCGGCCTGCCGATTCTGCTTCTGACTTGCGTAATCCTGAGTTTTTTCATCTTTTCGCGGTTTTTTATATTATCCGTTGAAAACTTTATCAAGGCTTATGCCGCGCAGCTGAGCAACGGTATTCGGATCGCGTAGTTGCATGAGAGCATCAATTGTGGCTTTAACCACACTGTGCGGGTTGGAAGAACCTTTCGATTTGGCCAGCACATCTCTTACTCCTACACTTTCAAGCACAGCACGCATTGCGCCACCTGCGATAACTCCGGTACCAGGGGCAGCAGGTTTTAAGAAAACCTTCGCACCACTATATTTACCAATCTGCTCATGAGGAAGCGTTCCTTTAAGCACAGGTACTTTTACCAGATTCTTCTTGGCATCGTCAACCCCCTTGGCAATAGCGGCCGTCACTTCCTTGGCTTTACCAAGGCCGTATCCAACTACGCCGTTTTCGTTACCCACCACAACAATTGCTGCAAAGGTGAAGGTGCGGCCCCCTTTGGTTACTTTCGTAACACGGTTGATGGCCACCAACCTGTCTTTAAACTCGATTTCGCTCGATTTTACTCTTTTAATATTAACGTTCGACATAGCTGATGATTAAAATTTTAGACCACCTTCTCTGGCTGCATCAGCCAAAGCTTTAACTCTACCATGATAAAGAAAACCGCCGCGATCGAATACCACGCGCTCAACGCCAGCTTCAACAGCGAGTGTAGCCAACATCTTACCAACTAAACGAGCCTGGTCGGTTTTTGTTACTTTCTGACCGGCAATCTCTTTATTCATCGAGGAGGCTGCAACGATAGTACGGCCTTCTGTGTCGTTGATTACCTGTGCATAAATATCGTGGTTGCTACGAAACACTGAAAGACGGGGTTGTTCAGGTGTTCCGAAAACCTTCTTTCTGATACTCTTTCTAATCTTGAGTCTCCTGTGTTCTTTTCTGCTTTTAAATGACATACTTGTTCAGTTTTAAGAATGTTATTATTTGGATGAAGCAGTTTTACCGGCTTTCCTTCTGACAACTTCATTAACAAACCTGACACCTTTACCTTTGTAAGGTTCGGGGCGGCGGAAGGCACGAATGCGCGAGGCAACCATACCAAGAAGTTGTTTATCGCATGACTCCAGCGTAATGATGGGGTTCTTACCTCTTTCTGTTACAGTTGTAACTTTGACCTCAGGTGCGAGTTCAATAAAAAGGTTGTGTGAAAAACCTAATGAGAGCTCAAGTATCTGACCGGTTGCCTGGGCTTTGTACCCAACACCGACTAGTTCCTGTACGAGTTTGAATCCCTCGCTGACACCTTTAACCATATTGGCTACCAGCGAACGGTATAGTCCGTGCTTTGCTGACAAATCCATGTTTCCGGGCTCAGGATTCTCCATCACAAGGTGTGTACCCTCCAGCTTCACAACAAGACGGTGATCGACCTGCTGAGTAAGTGTCCCCACTTTACCTTTGACGGTCACCAAATTGTCAGTGGAGACTGTCACCTGCGTTCCTGCGGGGATATTAATTGGTTGTTTACCTATTCTTGACATAAATACTCGATGTTAACAATTAACTGATGTAACATACAATTTCACCACCAACATTGAGATTACGAGCCTCCTTGTCGGTCATCAAACCATGAGAGGTAGAGATGATGGCGATACCCAGGCCATTGAGGACTCTGGGAAGGTTATCGGCCTGGGTATATTTACGCAGACCGGGTTTGCTGATGCGTACCAGTGAGCGAATAGCGCTCATTTTGGTTACGGGATGATATTTCAGCGCTATCTTGATGGTACCGGGAGCGGGCTCATCTTCGAATTTGTAATTGAGGATGTACCCCTTTTCGAACAGAATTTTCGTCATTGCCTTTTTCATGTTTGAAGCCGGGATTTCGACAACCCGGTGATTAGCATGAACAGCGTTCCGCACTCTGGTCAAATAATCTGCAATCGGATCAGTTACCATATTCTTTTATCTATCAAATGTTTACCAACTTGCTTTTCTAATACCGGGAATCAGACCGTGCGAGGCCATTTCCCTGAAATTTATACGGGAGATCCCAAACTGGCGCATGTAGCCTTTTGGGCGGCCCGTGATGCTGCACCTGTTATGAATCCTAACGGGTGATGCATTGTGAGGAAGCTTTTGTAATCCGATTACATCGTTAGCTGCTTTGAGCTCAGCCCTTTTGGCAGCATACTTTTCGACGAGTCTCAGACGTTTAACCTCGCGGGCTTTCATTGATTCTTTTGCCATACGCTTTAATTATTTTTGATTTTTAAAAGGAAATCCGAATTCTTTCATCAGTGCCAAGGCTTCCTGATCTGTAGGGGCACTGGTCACAAAGGTGATATCCATTCCATTAATCTTGGCCACCTTGTCGATGTTGATTTCGGGGAAAATAATCTGCTCGGTTACGCCGAATGTATAGTTCCCACGGCCATCGAAACCTTTCTCATTAATTCCCCTGAAATCGCGTATGCGCGGTATTGCAACGGAGATCAAACGATCCAGAAATTCATACATCTTGTCATTTCGCAGGGTCACCCGGACGCCGATAGGCATACTGCGTCTAAGCTTGAAGTTGGAAATATCCTTCTTCGAACGGGTTGCTACGGCTTTCTGACCAGCGATGTTGGTCATCTCGTCAAGGCCGGCGTCGATAAGTTTCTTATCGGCAATAGCATCACCCAAGCCCTGGTTTAAAACGATTTTTGCCAATTTTGGAACCTGCATGACAGTCTTGTAACCAAACTGTTGTGTCAATGCAGCCACTATTTCATTGGCATATTTTTCTTTTAGCCTCGGAGTGTAATTCATTATTTTATAACCTCCCCTGTATTTTTAGAGTAACGGACTGATTTTTCGGTCTTCGGGTCTAATTTACGTCCAATACGAGTTGCCTTGCCGGATGAATCGATGACCTTTAGGTTAGACAGGTGGATAGGGGATTCCTGCTTTACGATTCCTCCCTGGGGGTTCTTTGCATTGGGTTTGGTATGTTTCGATACCAAGTTAACGCCTTCTACAATTGCACGGTATTTTTCCGTGTCAATGCGCAGTACTTTACCCTGCTGCCCTTTGTGGTCGCCGGTAATTACCATTACCGTATCGCCTTTTTTGATATGTAGTTTAAACATATTGAGTTGGCATTAAAGTTTAGAGCACTTCAGGTGCAAGTGAGACAATTTTCATAAACTGTTTTTCCCTTAATTCACGAGCCACAGGTCCGAAAATTCGGGTACCGGTCATTTCACCGGCAGCATTGAGCAGCACACAAGCATTGTCGTCGAACCTGATATAAGAACCATCGGCACGACGGATCTCTTTCGAAGTACGAACGATGACGGCTTTGGCTACTGCTCCCTTTTTTATATTACCAGAGGGAAGGGCATGCTTAACCGCAACGACGATTTTATCGCCAACGGAGGCATATTTCTTCCGGGTACCGCCAAGTACCCTGATACATAGCACTTCCTTAGCTCCACTGTTATCTGCAACAGACAATCTGCTTTCCTGTTGAATCATAATTACTTAGCTCTTTCAATGATTTCTACTAATCTCCAGCATTTATCTTTACTCAGCGGACGGGTTTCGGCAATGCGAACCGTGTCACCGGTATGCGATTCGTTCTTCTCGTCATGAGCCATGAACTTTGAGGATTTCTTTAAAAACTTCCCGTATTTGGGGTGTTTTACCCTGCGCTCAACCACTACGACGATAGATTTTTCCATCTTATCGCTGACCACAACGCCGACTTTTTCTTTTCGTAAATTCCGGGTTTCCATATTTATATTACTTGGATTGTGCATCTTTTTCGCGTTTGCTCATCTCGGTTAAAATTCGGGCGATAGTCCGCTTGTATTCCCTCATATGGTGAGGGTTTTCAATCGGTGACACAGCGTGGTTCAACTTTAGCCTAAGCAGTTGAGTCTTTTCTTCTTCGAGCCTTTCGCGAAGATCATTCGTCGAAAGTTCTTTGATCACTTCCTGTTTCATCTGATTATTTGGATGTATTATTCTTCTGAATAGTCATGACGTACAATAAACGATGTAGCTACTGGCAATTTCTGAGCAGCTAAGCGCATGGCCTCTTTGGCAACTGCTAACGGCACACCGTCGGCTTCAAAGAGAATACGTCCGGGGGTTACCGGAGCCACAAAATATTCAGGAGCACCCTTACCTTTACCCATACGAACTTCGGCAGGTTTTTTAGTAATGGGCTTATCAGGGAATATTCTGATCCAGATCTGACCTTCACGTTTCATGAAACGGGTCACTGCCTGACGGGCTGCTTCGATCTGGCGGCCGGTGAGAAAAGATGTTTCTAGCGTCTTCAAAGCAAACGATCCAAACGCAATCTCATGACCGCGCTGAGCGATGCCTTTCATGCGCCCCTTCTGCATCTTTCTATATTTAGTCTTCTTCGGCTGTAACATTATCGTAAAATATTAAATTTCAAGATTAAGGGTTATTTTCTGTTACGTCCACCACGGCTTTTTGCCGGACGGTTGTTACCCTGCATTTTGCCTTTGGGAGCTACGGCTGCACTTGGAGTAAGGTCAGGACGACCATAAATCTCACCCTTGCAAATCCATACCTTGATTCCAATACGGCCATAAGTCGTGTGTGCTTCGTCATGTGCATAGTCAATGTCGGCGCGCAACGTGTGTAACGGTGTACGACCATCCTTGAACTGTTCACGACGTGCAATTTCAGCGCCACCAATACGACCGGAAATCAACACCTTGATACCTTCAGCTCCCATGCGCATAGTGCCAGCCATGGCGGTCTTCAATGCACGGCGATAGGATACACGGCCTTCAATCTGACGGGCGATTGTACTGGCTACCAAAACCGCATCAACTTCCGGACGCTTGATTTCAGAAATGTTTATCTGAATATCTTTGTTGGTAACTTTCTTTAATTCTTCCTTCAGTTTATCGACTTCCTGTCCACCTTTTCCGATAATAATTCCCGGACGTGCAGTGTGGATGGTAACGGTGACGAGTTTCAGTGTCCGCTCGATGACAATTTTCGAGATCCCAGCCTTCGATAGACGGGCATTCAAATACTTACGGATCTGGTGATCTTCAGCTAGTTTGGCGCTAAAAGTTTTACCGCCGTACCAATTGGAATCCCAACCCCGGATGATGCCAAGCCTGAGGCTTATCGGATTAGTCTTTTGTCCCATTCAAGTACAATTATAATGTTAGTTATTTACTTCAATTACTTCCTTGCGGTTACCCAAAACCAGGGTAATGTGGTTCGAGCGTTTACGTACACGGTAAGCACGACCTTGAGGGGCAGTGTGAATCCGTTTAAGCATCCGGCCACCATCGACCATCACTTCTTTCACGTACAGTTCGGCATCCTCAATTCGGGTACCTTCATTTTTAACCTGCCAGTTGGCCATAGCCGAAAGCAGCAGTTTGCGCATAACGATAGCGGCGTCCTTAGTACTAAATTTTAGTATTCCAAGTCCACGCTCCACGTCTACCCCTCTGATCATATCGGCTACCAGACGCATCTTACGCGGTGAGGTAGGGCAATTATTCAAGCGGGCATTATAGAGACTCTTTTTGGCCTCTTTCGTGGCTTCTGCTCTGATGTGTTTCCTAGATCCCATTATTCAGTGGCTTTATTTTTTTCCTTTATCCTTATTACCAGCATGTCCACGGAAAGTACGGGTAGGTGCAAACTCGCCGAGCTTGTGTCCGACCATATTTTCGGTGACATAAACCGGGATGAACTTGTTCCCGTTGTGAACGGCTATGGTTTGTCCGACAAAGTCGGGTGATATCATAGAAGCCCTTGACCAGGTCTTGATCACAATTTTTTTATTCGATTCCACGACATCAAGCACTTTCTTTTCGAGCTTGAAGTGGATATAAGGGCCTTTCTTGAGAGAGCGACTCATAGCTGATAATGTTTATTACTTATTTATTTCTTCTTTCAATGATATAATTGTTGCTCGAGTTCTTCCGGGCGCGGGTTTTCTGACCCTTTGCCGGTTTGCCCTTGCGCGAACGGGGATGTCCTCCCGAAGAACGTCCTTCTCCACCACCCATGGGGTGATCAACCGGGTTCATCGCTACACCACGAGTACGCGGACGACGTCCGAACCACCGGCTGCGACCTGCTTTACCCGAAACTTCAAGACTATGGTCGGTATTGGATACCATTCCCACGGTGGCTTTGCAGCTCTGGAGAATCATGCGTGTTTCGCCTGAAGGCAATTTAATTATTGCAAATTTGCCATCACGTGAAAGAAGCTGTGCGTATGAGCCGGCACTGCGTGCCATCTTACCGCCCTGCCCGGGACGCAGCTCAATGTTATGAATCACTGTACCGAACGGAATGTCACTCAAAAAAAGCGTATTTCCAATCTCAGGAGCGGCTTCCTTTCCAGATAAAAGTTGTTGTCCAACTTTGAGTCCATTGGGTGCTACTATATAGCGCTTTTCTCCATCGCTATATACTATCAGGGCTATACGTGCCGAACGATTCGGATCGTATTCGATAGTCTTAACAACGCCTGGAATACCTTCTTTATCACGCTTGAAGTCGATGACACGATACATTTGTTTGTGACCTCCGCCGATATAGCGCATGGTCATCTTTCCTGTGTTATCGCGTCCGCCACTCTTGCGGACAGGTTCCAACAGACTTTTCTCCGGGGTGGAGGCCGTAATATCGTCGTAGGCGCTAATTACCTTAAAGCGCTGGCTCGATGTCGTCGGTTTATATTTCTTTAAAGCCATTTACTTTAAATATTGCTGTAAAAATCAATAGTATCACCTTTCGCTAAAGTTACGATTGCCTTCTTGTAGGAAGCAGACCTTCCGGCAATGAACCCTGTCTTCGTATAGCGCGACTTATGTTTTCCGAAGTAATTAATCGTATTCACAGCCACGGGATCTACGCCATAAAGTGCTTTCACGGCATGTTTGATCTGAATCTTATTGGCACGTTTGTCAACAATAAATCCAAATCGGTTGAGCTTTTCGCCAGCCGCTGTCATTTTCTCGGTAATAACCGGTTTAATAATGATGTCCATTTTTCCTTTATTCTATTAAGGGTTAATGAATCCTTATTCGGCAGATAGTATCTGGTTAACTACCGGAAGGGCACTTTCTACAAACAAAATATTCTGTGCGTCCAGAATCTCGTATGTGTTTAACGATAAAACACTTGAAACTTTTGCCCGCCCCAGATTTCGAGCCGACAAATATACGTTATTATTTGATTCTGAAACAACTAAAAGAGTCTTTTTATCGAATACATTCAACTTCGTAAGCATTTCGATATAGCCCTTAGTGCGTGGTTTATCGAAGCTAAAATCTTCGATAACAGTTATTTTCTCCTGCACAGCCTTATAACTTAAGGCCGATTTACGAGCCAACTGTTTGACCTTCTTGTTCAGTTTGAAACCATATGTACGCGGACGCGGTCCAAATACTCGGCCTCCACCAACAAATACCGGTGAATTAATATCACCCGAACGGGCTCCGCCTGTCCCCTTCTGACGTTTCAACTTACGGGTACTTCCCGAAACCTGACTGCGCTCACGTGCAGCATGGGTTCCCTGACGCTGATTTGCCAGATATAACTTGGTATCGAGATAGATAGCATGATCGTTGGGCTCGATGCCAAAGATTGACTCATCCAGGTCAACCTTACGCCCGGTCGTTTCGCCGTTGATCTTATAAACTGTTAGCTCCATCTTTCAATTTTTAAATATGATCCATTAGAACCCGGAACTGATCCTTTTACTACCAGGATATTCTTTTCAGGGATAATTTTAACAATCTGAAGGTTAATCATCTTAACCTTATTGCCTCCAAGTCGTCCGGCCATTCTCATGCCCGGGAATACGCGCGAGGGGTAAGAGGATGCTCCCAGTGATCCGGGGGCGCGAAGCCGATTGTGCTGGCCATGCGTTGTTCCACCTACTCCGGCAAATCCGTGACGCCGAACAACACCCTGAAATCCTTTCCCTTTCGATATACCAGATACATCTATGTATTCACCTTCAATAAAAATTTCCACATTGATCGATTCCCCAAAATCCTTCCGGTGTTCGGGCTCAAAACGTGTAAACTCTGCCATCATCCTTTTCGGGGTGGTATTGGCTTTATTGAAGTGACCCATCAGTGGCTTATTAACGCTTTTTTCCTTTACTTCGTCAAAAGATAACTGAATGGCGTCGTATCCGTCTTTTTCAATTGTGCGGACCTGCGTCACCACACAAGGACCAGCTTGTATCACTGTGCATGGCACCATTTTGCCAGAGGCATCATAGACGCTGGTCATTCCGATTTTTTTCCCTAATAATCCTGACATATTTTATCTATTTTGTCATTATTATACTATACTACCGCACATCATACCTTGATCTCAACTTCAACACCGCTTGGAAGCTCAAGCTTCATCAGGGCATCGATAGTTTTGGAGGTGGTGCTGTAGATATCAAGCAAACGCTTGTATGTACATAGCTGAAACTGCTCCCTCGATTTTTTATTTACGAAGGTTGACCGGTTTACCGTAAAAATCTTCTTGTTGGTAGGCAACGGAATAGGGCCGCTGACTACTGCACCCGTAGTTTTCACAGTCTTCACGATCTTCTCGGCCGATTTATCAACCAGGTTGTAATCGTACGACTTTAACTTGATTCTGATCCTCTGACTCACGTTCGTATGGTTTAAAGACTTAATTTTATTACTTAAGAAACATAATATCCCCTGAGCTTATACAATACCTGACGCTGAATGTCATCAGGGAGTATTTCATAGTGAGAAAACTGTATTGAACTTGTTGCCCGACCCGATGTCAACGAACGTAGTGTGGTTACATAACCAAACAACTCCGACATAGGTACTATTGCATCAATAACTTGTAGGCGTTGATTGCGGGCTTCAATCCTTTGAAGTTGTCCACGCCTTCGGTTGATATCACCGGTCACTTCACCGATCGATTCTTCTGGCGTTTCAACTTCAAGCTTCATTATTGGTTCCATCAGGGTAGCGCCAGCTTTGGCTGCGGCCTCACGGAATCCGTATGTAGCGGCGATTTCAAAAGCAAGTGCATCCGAATCGACCGGGTGTGTTGATCCATCAAGTAGGCGAACCTTCATGCTATTGATATGAAAACCGGCCAAAACACCGTTAACCATAGCACTCCGAAACCCCTTCTCAATAGATGGAATGTATTCTCTAGGGATCGTTCCTCCCTTTATATCGTTGATAAACTGAAGACCGGTAATACCGTCATCAGCCGGTCCAACTTCAAATAATAGATCGGCAAACCGACCTTTGCCACCAGTCTGCTTTTTATAAATCTCACGATGAGTAACAGTCCGCGTCAGCGCCTCTTTGTATGCAACCTGAGGATTTCCCACATTACACTCAACATTGAATTCACGCTTGATCCGATCTATGATGATCTCAAGATGCAACTCACCCATTCCACTAATAATGGTCTGGCCGGTCTCGGCATCGATCCTCATATTAAACGTTGGGTCTTCCTCGGTAAGTTTAGCCAGTGAAAGAGCAAGTTTCTCAAGGTCATCCTGAGTCCGTGGTTCTACAGCTATGCTTATCACCGGTTCGGGGAAAGTCATCGATTCAAGTAATACCTGAAATTTCTCATCACACAGTGTATCACCTGTACGAATTAATTTAAAACCTGCAGCAGCACAAATATCACCAGCCTCAATCTTCTCAAGCGGAATCTGCTTGTTGGCATGCATCTGCATCAAGCGACTGATCCTTTCACGCTTACCGGTAGAGGCATTGAAAACAACATTCCCGGCTGTAAACGAGCCACTATAAACACGGAAAAATGCCAGGCGTCCGACAAACGGATCGGTAGCAATCTTAAAGGCTAATGCAGCAAATGGTACTTCAGGATCAGCAGGCCGGCTCTCTTCGACTCCTGTCATTGGATTAATACAAGTAACAGCAGGAAGATCCATAGGGCTGGGAAGGTATTGTGCAACGGCATCAAGCAACATCTGAACACCTTTGTTGCGTAACGATGAACCACATAATACAGGAGTAATCCGCATCTCGAGTGTAGCTTTCCTCACGGCGGCAATGATCTCCCCTTCACTGATTGAATCCGGATTGGTCAGGTACTTCTCAAGCAAATCTTCACTCTCTTCGGCTGCACCCTCAATCAATTTTTTGCGGTATTCAGCAACCATCACAACCATATCATCCGGAACAGGCACTTCAATAAACTGCATTCCCAAAGATGCCTCATCCCATTGATAGGCACGACCCGAAATCAAATCAACAATCCCGGTAAAAAACTCTTCCTGTCCAAGCGGTAGCTGAACAGGCACAGGTTTGGCTCCGAGTTTATCGGTAATCTGATTCAACACGTTGAAAAAATCAGCCCCGGTACGATCCATCTTGTTGATGAAGCTAATTCTCGGAACCCCGTATTTATCAGCCTGACGCCACACAGTTTCCGACTGCGGCTGAACACCTCCTACAGCACAGAAAATCGCAACGGCCCCATCAAGAACCCGCAGAGATCTTTCAACCTCAACGGTAAAATCAACGTGGCCTGGTGTATCTATAATATTAATCTTGTACTTCTGATTATCGTATTCCCAGAAAACTGTCGTAGCAGCTGAAGTAATGGTAATACCCCGCTCCTGCTCCTGCACCATCCAATCCATGGTAGCCGTGCCTTCATGCACTTCACCAAGTTTATAGTTTGTGCCTGAATAATACAGAATACGCTCCGTAGTTGTGGTTTTACCCGCATCTATGTGAGCCATTATGCCGATATTTCTGGTATGTTTCAGTTTATCCGACACTGTGTTCTGTATTGCTTGTTCTGTGAATTATTAATTAATCAGAAAAAATTAGAACCTGAAATGAGCAAAAGCCTTATTGGCTTCAGCCATACGGTGAGTATCTTCTTTACGTTTGAAGGCTGAACCCTCTTCCTTGTAAGCGGCCAGAACTTCAGCAGCCAGCTTCTGGCTCATGCTTTTTTCATGACGCTTGCGGGCGAAGTTAATCAGCGCCTTCATACCGATCGACATTTTGCGGGCCGGACGGATTTCGGAAGGAATCTGGAAGGTTGCACCACCGATACGACGACTGCGAACTTCTACAGCCGGGGTTACATTGGCCAACGCTTTTTTCCATACTTCGAGTCCATCTTCACCGGTCTTTTCGCCGATGACAGCAACGGCGTCGTAGAAAATGTTGAATGCAGCATTCTTGTTGCCAGAATACATCAGGTTATTGATGAACTTTGTAACCAGTGTATCATTAAACTTCGGATCAGGAAGAATGATGCGTTTTTTTGGTTTAGCTTTCCTCATGGTTATAAGCTTGAAAGTGTCTGTTTAGCAATGATTATTTCTTCTTTGAAGTAGGTTTGGCACCTTTGGCTGCCGCTGCGGCACCCTTTTTCGGGCGCTTTGTACCATACTTCGACCTGCGCTGATTGCGGCCATCAACACCGGATGTGTCGAGCGCTCCGCGAACAATGTGATAACGTACACCCGGAAGATCCTTAACCCTGCCACCACGAATCAACACAATGCTATGTTCCTGCAAATTGTGTCCTTCGCCCGGGATATAGGCATTCACTTCCTTCTGATTTGTCAGACGAACCCTGGCCACTTTACGCATGGCTGAATTGGGCTTTTTGGGTGTGGTAGTGTAAACCCTAACGCAAACACCGCGACGCTGTGGACATGAGTCCAATGCGGGTGATTTGCTTTTGTCAGTCAGGGCCTGACGGCCTTTGCGAACTAACTGCTGAATTGTTGGCATATCAACACTTTTAAAAAATTTTCAAATAATTAATACCCTCCCGAAAAGGGACTGCAAAGGTAGAAATTAATTTATAATTACCAATGTGTTACGATTATTTTTCTGGCTATAAAGCAGGTCTCCTTTAACTTATCCAGGAACCTTAGCCCGCACCGGAGGACCCGGCTTGGAATGTGACAATAATAGCAGGCAGCCAATGGGCGTCAAGCCCGGCGGACACCCCATTCCGCTGATTTTGACATCAGTAGAAAGTTGAAACCTATTACTGTCCATTTTTTCAGGTTTCCTTTTCACAGCATTAACTGTGATTTATTGTAAGTTAGGGCGATT
>Ga0172286_1048156_pt1 | contig 20215 bp, 5 predicted proteins | sample Plaics_8_FD_136004 | JGI IMG/M metagenome (GOLD analysis project Ga0172286, IMG submission 136004) | Wetland microbial communities from Old Woman Creek Reserve in Ohio, USA - Plant_deep_8_15_core_1 metaT (Metagenome Metatranscriptome) | ecosystem: Environmental > Aquatic > Freshwater > Wetlands >... | reverse complement strand
GTTCCGTGCGCACCGCCAACTCGTTGCAAGCCATGAAAGAAATGCTGGCGGCGATCAAGCGCTTTGCCTTTCGTCTGGAGTTTCTGGCCGAAGATCGCAACGAACTGCGTACGGGCTTGCTCAAGCTGCTTCAGCTCATGATCGACAACGTTAGCGAACTGGTAGTCGATGATCAATGGCTGAACGGCCAGATCAACATGGTCCGCGAGATTGTCGTGCGCCCCATGAACGTCCGCTCCATTAACGACGCCGAGCGCCGCCTGAAAGAAGTCATTTTCAAACAAAGCCAGCTCAAGCACAGTCTGATGGAGGCCAAAGAGGCGCTCAAACAAATGCTGGCCGGATTCGTCGACCACCTGGCCGAATTTGCCGACTCAACTTCCGACTACCACGACAAAATCGAAGTCTGCGTGGAAAAGATCAGCAAGGCCGAAGACATCAACCAACTGGAAGGGGTTCTCGCCGAAGTCATTAGTCCACTCGTATCATTCAGATCAACGCCCAGCGCTCTCGGGATGACCTGCGCGCGTCAAAACGACGGGTTGAGGAGGCAGACAAACGCATCAACGAATTGCAAGGCGAACTGGAAAAAGCCAGTACATTGGTACGCCACGACCAGCTTACCGGCGCACTCAATCGTCGCGGCCTTGAAGAGTCTTTTGAAAGTGAAGTAGCTCGCTCACAACGCAGAAAATCCCCGCTCTGCGTGGCCATGCTCGATATCGACAATTTCAAAAGGCTCAACGATTCTCTCGGCCATGATGCCGGAGATGCAGCACTTATCCATCTGGTCACCGTCATCCGGGAAACCCTTCGCCCACAGGACACTCTGGCCAGATTCGGTGGGGAAGAATTCATCGTTCTGTTACCCGACACCGCTCTTGAAGATGCTCAGAAAGCGCTTATCCGCCTGCAACGGGAACTGACCAAGCGTATCTTCTTGAACGACAACGAGAAAATTCTGATCACTTTCAGTGCCGGGGTAACCGACTACAGAAACGACGACACGCAAAACTCCGTCACCAAACGAGCGGATGAGGCGATGTATGCCGCCAAAAAGGCTGGCAAGAACCGGGTGGTCGCCGAATAGCTCACTGTAGCCAAGCATTCAGAATTCGCTTGTATTTGGGTTTCATTTGTTATAGTTTATTTCCAAGAGTTAGCGACAAGCTTTATCAGCGAGTGTCTGAAATGCCGTAGTTTTTCAGACGTAGCTGTCGTTGACCTTGGTCGATCCAGCTTCAGCCCCCGACCTCTGAAACATAGCAAACCCATCGAAAGATGGCGACGCAAAGTCACCGGCCTACTGCCTTCGAAACGGCAATGGTAGCGGAACCACCAGAAAGCAAGGTTGAACGTGATTCATTCTTTTCAGCACAACGCAGCCGTTATCCAGCGGGCGTCCGGCTTCATACAACGCTATCGTTCAGTCTTGGCAATCGGAAGCCGAAAGCGTCTTTTCCGGATATTCAAGGAATTGACGGCCCGTCTCCATGATATTGGCAGAAACAGCGTTGCAACCATTGCCATTCTGGCAGTAAGTGGTTACTCAGGACTTCGTGTCCTCGACAAACTCATTGATCAATTACTCAGCACCCCACCCGGGAAAACGGGCTGGGGCGCTCGTCGTTCCACGGATTCGTTAATCCGTGTACAAACAGTTCAATTAATATTTTTAAAAACCAATAAAGTTTTCGGTTAAACAGCCGTTGGATAGATTGGGTCGAATTTTTTCATATCGCTGTTGACGTTAAATCGTGCGTAATGAGCCGTTTCCACACGGCGCATCATGCCATTTTGTAGTTTGTGCCGACCAACAGGTGGCTAGGAGAGAAAAATGAGCAGCATTATTACTGGCAAAACCCCCGCTGAAATCGCAGCCCTGACCACCGACGTCATCGCCGGACTCACTACAGAAGACATTGCCGCATTTACTACGCTCCAGATTCCTGCGCTCACTACCGCGCAGGTTCCTGCGTTCACCACTGCAAATATCGCGGCATTCACAACAACCCAGATCAAGGCATTCGCAACAGATGATATTGCCGCCTTTACTACGGCGCAGGTTGAAGCCCTGACAACTGCACAGGCCGCTGCGCTGACTTCGACCCAAGTTGCCAGCATGACCACGGCCCAGATAGCGGCTTTCGAAACAGCAGACATAGCAAAGCTATCCACAGGCACGACCGGAGCTTTCAAGAGCCTGACTACTGCTCAAATTGTCGCTCTGACGACCGGCCAAGCAGCGGCTCTTACCTCTGCCCAGCTGGCCAGCCTGACCGCGACTCAGCAAATTGCCGCTCTTGAAACAGCCGATCTTGCCAACATCTCTCCAACGGCAATTTCCGGGGTGAGCAACACCTTGATTACCGCGCTATCGACGGCACAAGTCGCTGCGCTGACGACGGATCAGATCGCGGCGCTGAGCACCGGCCAGATCGTTGCTCTGTCTACCGACATCACGGCGATAGGTTCTGCAGGAGTTGTTGCGTTGACAACAGCCCAAGCGGCAGCCTTGACTGCCGCCCAGGCTGCCGCCATGACGACGGCCCAAATTGCTGCGATGGAGACTGAAGATCTGTCGAAGCTAACTACAGCTGCCGTAGCCGCACTAAGTACAGCGCAAATTGTGGCACTGACGACGGCACAGGCGGCGGCACTCACTGCAACACAAGCAGCAGCCCTCACCAATGCTCAAATGCTGGCGATGGAAACGGCCGATCTGGCCAAGCTGTCTGCTACAGCTATTGCTGCGATAAAAGTGAGCCAGGTTCCAACCCTGACCACAGCCCAAATTGCTGCTCTTGGCACGGATCAGATAGTGGCATTAACAAGCGCTCAAGCCGCTGCACTCACTTCTACCCAAGTCGCGGCCATGAGTACGGCCCAAATTGCCGCTATTGAAACAGCCGATTTAGCGAAACTGACGACCACCACACTAAGGGGCTTAAGCACTTCTCAGATTGCTGCGTTGACCACGGCGCAAGTTCAGGCGCTCACGACCACACAACTTCCGAGCCTGTCGACTGCACAGATCAGGGCCATGGAAACGGCCGATTTGGTAGGTATTACCACCTTAGCCATTACCAAACTGACTTCCGCTCAACTCAATGCACTCTCGACTGACCAAATCGTCGCACTAACGACTGACCAAGTCGCTGCGCTTACGGCCACCCAGATCGCGTACTTGTCCACGGCCGATATCAAGGCATTGACTACCGCACAAGCCGCAGTACTGAAATATGCACAAGTAAACGCGTTGACCGCAGTCCAACTCGCCGCACTGGAAACCAGCGATCTGGCGCAGCTTTCGACGGCAGCTGTTGCCGGACTCAAAGTGGCCTCGCTGTCCACCGATCAAATCAAAGCGCTTGCGACCAATCAGATTGCAGCGTTGACAACCGCGCAAAGCGCCGCGCTGACCTTAGCTCAAGTCGCGGCCATGAGTACGGATCAAGTTGCGGCCATGGAAACGGCTGATCTCGCAAAGCTGTCTGCCACCGCGGTCAAGGGCTTAACCACCGATCAGGTTGTTGCTTTGACTACAGCCCAAGCAGGTGCACTGACTTCGACTCAAATCGTCGGCCTTTCTACGGCTCAAATCGCGGCCTTCGAAACAGTGGACATCGCCAAGATTTCGACCTCTGCGCTTGCCAGTCTCACTACCGCCCAGTTGAGAGCACTTTCTACCGATCAAATCGCTGCACTAACTACGGGTCAGATCGCCGCCCTGACTGCGACCCAAATCGCGGCCTTGCCTACGGCCGACATTGTTGTTCTGGGTACGGACTCAATTGCTGCATTGAAGACGAACCAAGCCGCCGCACTGACTTCGCTCCAGATCGCGGCCATGACAACAGACCAAATTGCGGCCTTGGAAACGGCCGATCTCGCGAAACTTTCTGTCGCCGCGGTTAAAAATCTGAGCACCGATCAGATTGTTGCGCTGACCACAGGTCAAGCCGGTGCACTTACTGCGTCTCAACTGTCAAGCCTTTCTACGACTCAAATCCGAGCTATCGAAACTGTGGACATCGCAAAGATTTCGACCTCCGCGATTTCCAGTCTCACCACAGCCCAGTTGAATGCACTTTCGACGGGTCAAATCGCCGCATTAACCACCACTCAGATCGCCGCCCTGACTGCGAGCCAAATCGCGTCATTGCCTACGGCCGACATCGTTGCTTTGAGTACGGCATCAATCGTGGCATTGAAGACGGGCCAAGCCGCTGCACTGACCTCGGTCCAGATCGGGGCCATGACAACAGACCAAATCGTGGCCATTGAAGCCGTTGACCTCGCGAAGGTGTCTGCCACCGCTGTTAAGGGCTTAACGACAGCACAGATTGATGCACTGACACCTACCCAGACAGCTGCTCTCGTCTCGACGCAAGTCGCTCAACTGACCACAGCCCAAGTTGATGCTCTGGATATACCCAACCTATCGACCAGTGGTATTCAAGGTTTGCTGCCACGACTCGCCGGCCTATCGACAACGACAATTGCCGGGCTGTCAACGACCCAGTTTGCCGCTCTGACGGTAGCCCAAATCAAGGTTCTGACCACGGCGCAAACAGCGGCATTGGTCACAGATCAGATTGTTGCCTTGACGACGGCGCAAGCCGCAGCCCTGTCGGCAGCACAACTGAACAACATGACGGTTTCAGCCTTGGAAACGGCTGATATCGCCAGCCTTTCCGTTACTTCAATCACCGGGCTCACTACTGCCCAGTTGAATGCGCTTTCTACCGCACAATTCGCTGCGCTGACAGGCACCCAGATCGCGGCGATGACCACAAGCCAGATCGCGTCACTTTCTACAGATGACATTGCCAAGATCGACACAACTGAAATTGGACGGTTAAGCGCAGCTCAAGTCATCGCCTTAACCACAGATCAGGTTCAGTCCCTCAGTACTGCGCAGATCGCCGCCTTGACGACGGCCGGAATCGCCGCCATGCAAACCGTCGACGTAGCGGTTCTGTCTGCGGCCCAGGTTGCCGCCCTGACACCGGCACAACTCGCTGCGTTGACAACAACCCAGATTGGCGCGTTGACAAACAACTTGTCCGACACGCAAGTGGCTATTCGAACCGCCGTGCGGTGGACTCCGGCTCAGCTTACCGCCATGACCACAACGCAGATTGCTGATCTGACCACGGCGCAGGCCGAAGTACTGTCTGCCAGATAAAAGCCCTGACGACAGCTCAGATCACTGCCCTCGAAACGGCTGATCTGGTGCACTTGTCGACGGCCGCTATTGCCGGACTGAATCCAATTCAAGTCGCCGCGCTCAAGACCGAGCAGTTGATTGCGTTGACGACAGCGCAGATCGCCGCGATTACGAGCGCGGATATTGTCGCGTTGAAGACGCAGCAGGCCCACGCGTTAACGACGGCACAGGTCGCCGCACTGACAACACTCCAGATCGCCGCGCTGGAAACAGCCGATCTGCGTGCTCTTTCTACAGACCAAGTCGCCGCATTGACAACAGCCCAGGTCGACGCGCTGAAATCGACCCAGGTTGCGGCGCTGACCACTGACCAGATAGTTGCTCTCGGCTCCGATATTGCTTCGTTGAGGACTACAGCGTTGCCGGGCTTGAGCACAGCCCAAGTCGCCGCCCTGACGACCGCCCAGATTGCTGGTTTGACAACGGGGCAACTGGTTACGCTCAACGCTACACAGATCGGTGCGATTCAAACGGCGGATATCGTTAGTCTATCGACACAGGCCATAAGCAAACTCACTACGGCACAGGTCATTGCATTGACTTCGGCCCAAGTCGCTGCTTTGACTACGGATCAAGTTGCCGCGCTGACAACGGCCCAGATCAAGGTACTGGAAACCGTAGACGTCGCGCACTTGACAACCGATCAGATCGCCGCCCTGACAACGGCCCAGGTGGCCACTCTGACATCCACGCAGGTCGCCGCGCTGACTACAAGCCAAATCGCTGCCCTAACGCCTGCCGACTTTGCGAAACTTTCAGTAGCTGCAATAGCGAAGCTGACTGCAGCCCAGATCATGGCGCTGACAACGGATCAGGCCGCGGCACTGACAACTTTGCAGGCTAGCGCGCTGACGACAGCGCAGATTCCCGTATTTGAAAATGAGGACATCGCGAAGTTTTCAACCGCCGTCATCAGCAAGTTGAGCACAGCACAAATTGCCGCTTTAAGCACGACTCAAGTACCGGCCCTCTCGACCGATCAGATTGCCGCCCTGACAACGGCGCAAATCAAGGCACTGCAAGGCGCAGACATTGCGCGGCTGACCACGGCGCAAATCGTGTCCCTGACAACGGCCCAGGCCGGAGCTCTTACCTCGCCCCAGGTCACCGCCCTGGGTACCGCGCAGCTCGTCGCGATGGAAACCGAAGACCTTGCCAAGATAACAACGACCGCAATCTCCGGCCTGACCACCGCCCAGATCAAAGCGCTTACCGAGACGCAACTGGCGGCGCTGACGATCGCGCAACTCCGCGCCCTCGGAACAGCCGATATTGCAGCCCTGACTCCGGACCAGATCGCGCTGCTCACGACAGCACAAGTGGGGAGCTTGTCAAACGTCCAATTGGCCGCGCTCACCACCGCACAGATCGCCGCCATTGAAACGGTCGATCTGGTTGCCATCTCTACCGCCAACATATCCAATCTAACCAGCGCGCAAATCGCGGCACTCACGACCGAACAGGTTTCTAGCCTTACCGCGCCGCAAATTATCGCCCTGCAGACCAAGGTGACCGCACTGACGACAGATCAGATTGCGGGCCTGGGTGCAACACAGATTGCTGCCTTGACCGCCGCCCAGATCCCGGTATTGAGTACCGCGCAAATAGCGGCCATCGAGACGAATGACATCCCGGTGCTAACTACATCTGCCGTTGCCAAGCTAACGACGGCGCAAATAGCCGCATTGAGCACGAATCAAATTGTCGCGCTGTCCAGCGCGCAGATTAGCGCTCTCAGTTCCACACAACTGGCCGCATTGTCGACAACTCAGGTTGATGCCTTGGAAACGGCGGATATCGCTGCGCTCGGCACCGCCTTTATTCGCGCCCTCGGAACAGCCCAGTTGGTTGGCCTGAATCTGGAACAGGTTGCCGCGCTCACTTCAACCCAACTGGGCGCCTTGTCGCCAGCCCAGATTGCCGCGCTGAAAACAGCCCAGATCGCGGCCATTGAAACGGCGGACCTGGGTGCCTTGGGCACAGCCGCCATTGCCGCCTTGACGACGGCTCAGATCGCCGCGCTGACGACCGACCAGATACCGGTTCTTTCGACAACTCAGCTAAGCGCCTGCGGAACGGCCAGTATTGCCGCCCTGACCACAGCACAGATTCTTGCCCTGACCAACGATCAGGTGGCCAGTCTTTCCTCAACCCAACTGCAAGCCATCAGTTCCGCCCAGATCGCCGCGTTGGCGACCGACGACATCCAGGCTCTGAGCACTACGGCCATTGCACGCCTGACAACGGCGCAATTGTCGGCTCTGAATAATACGCAAATCGTCGCCCTGAAGACCGAGCAGGCCGCAGCGCTCACCTCCGCCCAGGTCGCCAGTTTATCGACCACTCAAATTGCCTCCTTCGAAAACGAAGACTTGCAGGCCTTGTCCACCGGCGCCATTGCCGGCATGACGACAGCGCAGATTCGAGCTTTGACACTCGATCAGATCGCAGTTCTGTCCAATGTCCAAGTTGCCGCATTGTCTGCCGCAAGCGTTGGAGCGTTGACAACAGCCCAGATTGCCTCCCTATCGACCATTCAGGCGAGTGGCCTGACGTCAACACAAATGGCCGCGATGTCCACCGATCAGATTGCGGCAATTGAAGCCGAGGATTTCGCCAATCTATCGACGTTGGCAATTGCCAAGCTGAGTACAGCCCAGGTTGGCGCACTGACTACGGAACAGGTAACGGCCTTGACTTCGGATCAAGCCGCCGCGCTGACCTCCAGCCAAATAGCAGCACTTTCCACAGACAAGATTGCCGCGATCGAAGCCGCCGATATTGCCGCGCTATCTACCGCGGCAGTGCATGCCCTAAGCACGGCCCAGGCTGCCGCGCTGACGGCCCTTCAGGTCGCTGCTTTGGCGACCGATCAGATTCAGGCTTTGCTGACGGCAGATGTTGCCGTTCTGGGAACGGCCCAGATTGCGGCTTTCTCCAGCCAGCAAGTGTCGGCATTGACCACGGCCCAAGTCAGGGCCCTGTCCACCGCACAGGTGGCCGCGTTTGAAACAGCGGATATTGCCGGCTTATCGACGGCCGCCATCGCCGCGCTCACAACGGCGCAAGTCGTGGCACTTACAACCGATCAAGTCGTCGCCCTGTCCGCCGACCAGATTGGAGCACTGACCTCGGCGCAAATTGCTGCTTTGACGACCGGCCAGTTGCGAGCTATCGAAACGGCGGACTTGCAAGCCATTTCCAGTTCGCTGATCCCCGCATTGACGACGGCGCAGGCCGCTGCATTGACAACAGATCAAGTTGCCGCCCTGACGCTATCGCAGATTGAGGCACTTGCCACCGCTGATGTGGCCGCGCTGACCACCGCCCAGATTGTTGCACTGACCTCCGCTCAGGCGGGAGCCATTACGTCGGCCCAGTTGGCCGCATTGACGACCGATCAATTGAGCGCAATGCAAACCGCTGATCTGGTCAAACTATCGACCGCTGCAATCCCCGGCCTGACAACCGCGCAGGTCGCATCGCTCACGACCGGCCAGGTGGAAGCGCTTACCACGGCGCAATTGAAGGTAATGAGTACGGCCGACATCGCGGCGCTGACTACGGCTCAGATCGTCTCGCTCTCAACGGCACAAGTGGCTGGACTGACTTCAGCCCAGATCGCCGCGCTGAAGACGGCGCAAATTGCTGCTCTGGAAACGGCTGATCTGGCATCGATTCCGACTGCCGCGATTTCGTCGCTGACAACGGCACAAGCCGCTGCGCTCACCCCGAACCAAATCGCCGCCCTGAGTACAGACCAGGTCCGTGCTTTGTCCACGGCTGACGTTGCGGCTTTGAGTACACTACAAATCGTTTCCCTGCTCGCGGCACAGGTAACTGCCTTGACCACGGCACAGGTAGGCGCGTTGACCACGGCACAGATCGCCGCATTGACCACCAACCAGCTGGGAGCATTAAGTACCACCCAGATCGCCAAGCTGACCGCAACGGATGTTGCGGCGCTGACGACAGACCAGATCGTCGCACTGTCCACCGCCCAGGCCGCGGCCTTGTCCTCCAGCCAGTTAGTGGCCATGACGACGACTCAGATTGCGGCGCTTGAAACCGCAGATCTGGCCACGTTGACCAACAGCGAAATAACCGCGCTGACCACCGCGCAAATCGCAGCGCTGACGACTGACCAACTCGCCTCCCTGTCCACCAGCATGATCAATGCGCTGACGACAGCGCAGGTTGTTGCGCTGGGAAGTGCGCAATTCGCTGCACTGACCTCAGACCAGGTGGCCGCTTTGACGACGGCTCAGGTGATGGTCATTCAGACGCAGGATCTGGCCGCACTCGATACTGCCCAAGTGGCCGCACTGGATAGTCAGCAGATCTCCGTATTGAGTACCGCTCAGCTCGCCGCATTGAGCACCGCACAGATCGCAGCGCTCAGCCCGCAAACGCTGGCGGCTCAGTCGACCACGATGATTCAGAATCTCTCAACGGCTCAGGTTTCCGCCTTGACGACAGCGCAAATCGCTGCCTTGACGACGGCCCAAGTACGTTCCATGGAGACTGCGGATGTCGCAGCACTGACCACCGCGCAAATCGTCGCGCTAACCTCTGAACAGGTCGGCGCTCTGACTTCGTCCCAGATTGCCAATATGACGACATCGCAGATTGCGGCTGTCCAGACAGCCGATCTTGTAGCGATGGGTACTTCAGCAATCCGGGGCTTGACGACCGCCGAAATCGCAGCGCTGACCACCGATCAGATCGCCAACTTGACCAGCACACAGATGGCCGCTTTGACGACAACCCAGATCGGCAAATTGACGACAGATCAAATTGTCGCCTTGAGCAGCGCACAAGTCGCCGCGCTGACCACGGCACAAGTCGCCGCGCTGACCACGACTCAAGTGGCCGCCCTGGAGACCGTCGATCTGGCCGCACTGACGCCAAGCGCCGTAGCGAGCATGACGACGGCACAGATTGCCGCGCTATCGACCAATCAAATTGTGGCACTGACCACTGGTCAGGCTGCTGCCCTGACGGCGGCTCAAATTGCCAACTTGAGTACAGCCCAGATTGTAAAACTCGAAACCGCAGACCTGGTGGTACTGAACAGCGCCCAGATCGTCGCGCTGACAACAGCTCAGGTTGCCGCCTTGACCGCCAGCCAGGTTGCTGCGTTGTCGACCGCGCAGATTCGTGCCATGGAAACTCAGGATCTGGCGGCATTGACCACCGATCAGATTGCAGCCATGTCGACCGACCAGTTGGCCGCTTTGAGCGTGGTTCGGATGCCGAGCCTAACGACCGACCAGATTGCCTCAATCGGAACCTCGGCCATCGCCGCCCTCGATACGTCGGTGCTGGCCAGCCTGACGACGGCTCAGATTGCCGCCTTTACAACCGATCAGATCAGGTCGCTGACAACAACCCAGATTACCGCACTGACCAATAATCAAGTCATCGCATTGGGTACGGCGCAGTTTGCCGCGATGTTGACAGGGCAAATCGCCGCCTTGACCACCTCCCAATTCTCGGCAATCCAGACTGTCGATCTGGCCGCTCTCACGGCGGACCAAATCGTCGCCATAAAGACGTCGCAAGCCGCGGCTCTGACTTCCGCGCAACTTGCTGCACTGACTACGGATCAGCTTGGAGCCCTGGAAACACAGGATCTGGCCGCGATTTCCGCGACCGTGATCCCGAACCTGACGACCACGCAAGTACAGGCACTGTCAGTCGCGCAAGTACAAGCACTCACCACGGCACAGGTAGCCGCGCTGGAAACGGTCGATCTGGCCGCGCTAAGCACGGACCAATTGACCGCCATGTCGACCGGACAGATCGCCGCACTGACAACGGACCAGGTCGTCGCATTGAGTTCCTCCCAGGTTGCTGCGCTGACGACGGCGCAAATCGCCGCGCTATCCAGCACCCAGCTTAGGGCCATGGAGACGGCCGATCTCGCCGCGTTGACCACGGCACAGATCGTCGCCCTGACAACCGGTCAGGTCGCTGCCTTGACGACCGCCCAGATCGCCGCCTTGACGACTTCTCAAATCGCCGGCATGGCAACAGACGACGTGTTGTCCCTGACGTCCGCCCAGGTTGTAGCCTTGACGACAGGCCAGGTTGCCTCGCTGACGACGACCCAGGTTGCCGCCCTGACAACCCGCGAAGTATCCGCACTGGAAACGGTCGATCTGGCAGCAATGACGACCGATCAGATCGTCGCACTGACCACGGCTCAGATCGCCGCACTGACGACAGCACAAATATCGAATCTGACCACGGCGCAAGTGGCCGCATTGGAAACTGCCGACGTTGTCGCTCTGACGCCAGCCAAGATACTGCAATTGACAACCGCCCAGATCGCCGCATTAACGGCTGAGCAAGTCGCCGCTCTGACAACCGCGCAGGTTGCCGCTCTGAGCACGGCGCAGATCGTCGCACTGACGACCGGTCAGGTCGCTGCTTTGACTACGAGCCAGGTTTCGGCCCTGACCACAGCCCAAGTTGCCGCCATGGAGACCGTTGATGTAGCCGCTCTGACGGCGGCTCAAGTCACCGCTTTGAGCAGCACTCAGGTTATTGCGTTGAGCACAGCGCAGGTCGCCGGCATGAGTGCGGCACAGGTTGCCGCGCTCGATGTGGCTGACCTCGCAGCGGTTTCGACAGCCGTAATTCGTGCTTTGAGCACTGATCAGATCGCTGCCCTGAGAACGGCGCAGATTGCCGGCCTGAGCACTACGCAGGTTGCGGCCATGGAGACGGCCGACATCGCCACCCTGTCCACCGCACAAATCGTTGCTCTGAGTTCAGCTCAGGTTAACGCGCTGACCACCGACCAGGTGGTGGCGCTAACCACCGACCAGGTTGCGGCCCTTGAAACCGCCGATCTACGCAGCATGAAGACGACGCAGATTGTGGCGCTGACGAGCGACCAGGTCGCCGCGCTGACGACCGCACAGATCGCCGCTGACGACCGCACAGGTTCGGGCGATGGAGACGGCCGATATTGCCGCGCTGAGCGATGCTCAGGTTGTTGCATTGACGGCAGCGCAGGTTATTGCATTGACAACAGGCCAGATCGCGGCGCTGTCCACTGCGCGGATTGCGGCAATGGAAACTGCAGATGTTGCTGCGCTGACTACCGATCAGGTGGTTTCGCTCAGTACAGCCCAGATCGCTGCATTGACCACAGCCCAGGTCAACAATCTCACTACGGCTCAGATCCGCGCCTTGAACACGGCCGATGTGGCTGCATTAACCACAGACCAGATTCCTGCACTCAAGGCAACTCAGGTTGCCGCCATGACCAACGCCCAGTTGGTGGCACTGACGACAGAGCAAATTGCAGCGCTGAAGACGGATGCCATTGCTTCTTTGACGACCGCGCAAGTCAAGTCTCTTGAAACAGCCGATATCGCCGCCTTGACGGCGGCTCAAGTGGTCGCTTTGGATACGGCACAAATCGCTGCGCTGACAACAGCGCAAATCGCCGCCCTGACCACGGATCAGATCGTCGCCCTGGGAACCGAAGATATTGTCGCCCTGACGACAGCTCAAATCGTTGCGCTACGGACCGATCACATCGCGTCGCTGAGCACCGCCCAGGTCGCTGCCCTGACCACCACTCAGGTCAAGGCCATGGAGACTGCGGATGTCGCGGCGCTGACAACGGCACAGGTTGTTGCTTTGAGTTCCACGCAGTTTGGAATAATGTCGACGGCGCAGGTTGCTGCACTGACAACGGCGCAGGCCATCGCGCTGGAAACAGTTGATCTGGCTGCACTAGGCACTGTCCAAATCCGCGCACTGACGACGGACGACTTGGCCGCCTTGAGCACGGATCAAATCCGTGCCTTGACGGTGGCGCAAGTTGCCGCACTGACGACGGACCAGATCGAAGCCTTGACAACAGATCAGATTACCGCTCTGAAGACAAGCCAGATCGCCGCACTGACAACAGCGCAGGTTGCTGCACTGGAGACAGTCGACGTAGCGACTCTGTCCGCTGCCCAGATCGTTGCACTGACAACCGCACAGGCCAACGCTCTGCTCGGTTCGCAAATCTCGAACATGACAACGGATCAAATCGTTGCCCTGGAAACGCCAGACCTCGCGGCGCTCAGCACCTCGGCCGTATCCAGCCTGACGACCAAGCAGATCGCCGCACTGACCACGGCACAAATCGCGGCGCTGACCACAACCCAGGTGCAGGCACTGAGCACAACCGACATCGTTGCCCTGAAAACGGCGCAGATTGCGGCACTCACTACCGCGCAAGTGCGTTCGCTGAGTTCGGCCCAGGTGGTTGCGCTTGGCAGCGATCAGATTGCCGCCCTGACGACCGGTCAGCTTCAATCGCTGACAACCGGCCAACTGGTTGCAATCGAGACCGCCGACTTGGCGGGACTCACGAGCGCCCAGGTCGTTGCCCTGACCACGGCCCAGGTTGCTGCCCTGACCACGGCCCAGATTGCCGCACTGACGACCGATCAGATTGCTGCTCTGGAAATAGCCGATCTGGCTGTGCTAACGACCGCACAAATCGTCGCCCTGAGCACCGGGCAAGTCGCCGCGCTGACCAACGCCCAGATTGCGGCGCTTACCACCACGCAGGTTCAGGCTATCGAAACGGTTGATGTGGCCGCGCTGACAACAGCGCAGGTCGCCGCACTGACGACCGCCCAAGTCGCTGCGCTAACCACCGCTCAAATCGCCGCCCTGACGACATCTCGCATCGCGGCAATGGAAACAGCCGACGTCGCATCCCTGACCAATGCCCAGGTGGTTGCCTTGAGTACAGCGCAAGTCGCCGCGCTAACCACCGCGCAGGTCGCCGCGCTGACGACGAGTCAAGTCAAAGCTCTTGAAACGGTCGATCTCGCCGCAATGAGCACCGATCAGGTTGCCGCGCTGACTCCTGCCCAGGTTGCCGTTCTGACAACCGCCCAGGTCCAGGCACTGACCGCTCTCCAGGTTGCCGCGCTGACGACGGACCAAGTGGCCGCCTTGACCACGGCACAACTCGTATCCATCGGAACGACCGAAGTGGCATCCTTGACCACGCAACAGATCGTTGCCTTGACCACGGCACAGGCCGCGGCACTGACGACGGCACAGGTTGCGGCTTTGACGACGGATCAGGTTGCTGCACTCGAAACCGCCGATGTCGCCGAGCTGACCAACGCCGGGGTTGTTGCCTTGACGACGGCGCAAGTCGCCGCGCTAACGACGGCGCAAGTCGCCGCGCTGACAACAGCGCAGATCCGGGCCATGGAAGTGGCTGATGTCGCGGCATTGACGACAGCTCAAGTTGTCGCGCTGAATACAAACCAGATCCCCGCATTGACGACCGACCAGATCGCCGCGCTGACAACTGCACAAGCGGCTGCCATGGAAACGGCCGACCTGGTAAAACTGAGCACCGTGCAGATTCGCGCGCTGACCGAAACGGACCTGGCTGCGCTAACGACCGCGCAGGTACGTGCGCTGACAACAGCGCAAATCGCCGCACTGACGACCGCACAGGTTGAAGCACTGACGACTTCGCAAGTGGCCGCTCTGACAACCGACCAGATCGCCGCATTGACGACGGCTCAGATAGCCGCTCTCGAAACCGTCGATGTCACCGCTCTGACGACCGCACAAGTGGTTGCTCTGACGACCGGGCAAGCGGCAGCACTGCTTGCCACACAGGCCGCCAAACTGACGACCGATCAGATCGTTGCTCTGGAAACGGCCGATCTGGCCGCCTTGTCCACCACAGCTGTGGCAGCACTGCTCACCAGGCAAGTGGCTGCCCTGACAACCGGCCAGGTGGCCGCCCTGACAACCGCTCAGATTACCGCCATGGGAACCGACAATATCCAGGCATTGAGCGATGAACAGGTTGCCGCCCTGACTGTTGCCCAGGTTGCAGCGCTGACCACCGATCAGATCGTGGCACTTGATACAGATCAGGTTGCCGCCCTGACGACCGCCCAGATCGCCGCCCTGAAGACCGCCCAGATTGCTGCTCTGGAAACGATTGACCTGGCCGCCCTGAGCAATGCCCAGATTGTCGCCCTGACAACCGCTCAGGCTCGTGCCCTGACGGGAGCACAGGTTGCCGCCCTGACGCTCGACCAAATCGGCGCACTGGAAACGGCCGATCTGGCCAAGTTGTCGTCCGACGTCATCCCAAGCCTGACGACGGCTCAGGTCGCCACTCTGACCACAGCGCAGATCGTCGCCCTGACGTCGGATCAAGTGCATGCACTGGAAACAGCGGATGTCCGCGCCTTGACGGTACAACAGATCGCCGCTCTGACGACCGACCAGTTCGGTGCCCTGAGTTCTGACCAACTGCTTGCCTTGAGTACGGCTCAGATCGCTGCGATTACCACGGCCGACCTGAACACCTTGTCGACCACGCTGATCCAGAGTCTGACCAACACACAAATCGCCGCATTGACGCCTGCACAGATCGCATCGCTCACGGTCAACCAGGTGAAGGCACTGGAAATAGCCGACATCACCGGTCTGACGACCAATCAGGTGGCCGCTATGACCACCGCGCAGGTTGCCGCCTTGAGCACCGCCCAGATCGTTGCGTTGAGTACGGGACAGGTCGCTTCGCTGACCAACACCCAGATCGCGGCGCTCTCCACAGCCCAGATCGCGGCCATGGAAACGGTCGATGTTGCCGCCCTGACCACCGATCAGATCGCGGCGCTCACCACCGCGCAAATCACGGCCTTGACCGCGGCTCAGATTGCCAACCTGACCACCGATCAGATTGCCGCCGTGGAAACGGTTGATCTGGCCGCCTTGTCGACAGTTCGTATTGTCGATTTGACGACAGCCCAGGTCGCCGCCATGAGTCTGGAACAGATCGGAGCACTGACTTCAGCTCAGATAAGGAGTATGGAGACAGCGGATATCCGCGCCTTGACCACCGACCAGATCACGGTCTTGAATACGGCTCAGGTCGCGGCGCTGACGTCTGCCCAGGTTGTAGCCCTGACAACAAGCCAACTCGTGGCCATGGAACCGACAACCTTGTCAGCCCTGTCGACAACCGTTATTCCAAGTCTGACGACGGCGCAGATCGTTGCGCTGACAACCGACCAGATAATGGCGCTCAGCACGGCACAGATTCGTGCCCTGGAAACCGCTGACCTGGCCGCCATGACGACGGCTCAGATTGCCGCGCTTGATCCGTCACGCGTTACTGCCCTGACAACCGATCAAATCGTTGCCTTGAGTACCGCCCAGGCGCAAGCGCTGAGTACCGATCAGATCGTCGCTTTGACGACAGCACAGATCGCCGCGCTGGAAACCGTCGATCTCGCTGCTTTGACCACCGCTCAAATCGAGGCCATCGCCGCTGCCGACATTGCTGCCCTGAGTACCGGCCAGATTGTCGCGCTCAGTTCGGATCAATTTGTTGCCTTGACGACTGATCAGATCGTTGCGCTCACCAGCGCGCAGATCGCGGCCATTGAAACGGCCGATCTGGCCAAGTTGTCGACTGCCCAGGTTGCTGCCCTGCAAACCTCGCAGGTTGCCGCGCTAACCACCGGTCAAATCGCCGCACTGACCACGGCTCAGGCCGCCAACCTGACCACGGCCCAGATCGTTGCACTGACCAGCGCACAGATCGCCGCAATGGTAACTGCCGATGTGGCCAAGCTGACCACCGCGCAGGTGGCAGCGATTGAGGCGGCCGACTTGGCCGAAATGACGACGGCGCAGATCGCCGCACTGACAACGGCTCAGGTTGCTGCATTGACCACGGCCCAGGTTGTCAGTCTGACGACGGCTCAGTATGTCGCACTCGGTACCGCAGGCGCGGCCGCGCTGACGACAGATCAGATTCCGGCAATTCAAACGGAAGATATCGCTGCGCTAACCACCGCTCAAATTGTCGCCTTGGGGACGGCACAAGCGGAGGTCCTTAGTTCCAAGCAATTGGCCGCGCTCAGCACAACACAACTGGCCGCCATGGAAACAGCCGATTTGGTGGTATTGACGACCAGTGCATTGGCTGGATTGTCGACGGATCAGGCGGCTAACCTGACGACGGCTCAAGTCGCCGCACTGACCACGGATCAGTTGAGTCACTTGAAGACAGCCGCCGTGGCGGCCATGACCACGGCGCAGATCGAAGCGCTGACAACGGCACAAGCCCTTGCGCTGACCACAGCACAGGTTCAGGGCTTGACCACAGCTCAAGTCGCCGCAATCGAAACGGTCGACCTGGCAGCGATGAGCACAAGCCAGATCGCAGCGCTTCGCACCGCAAGCGTCGCGGCGCTGACCACCAACCAGATCGTCGCGCTGACCACCGCGCAAGCGGAAGCCATGAGTTCGGCACAATTGGCCGCACTGAGCACCACTCAGCTGGTCAATATGGAAACGGCCGATCTGGCTGCTCTATCGACAAATGCGGTTCCCGGCTTCACGACGGACCAGGTCGCTGCGCTGACGAACGCTCAGGTTGCCGCATTAACAACGGCGCAAGTTCGTGCCATGGAAACGGCGGATATCGCTGCACTGACGACCGGCCAGATCGTCGCCCTCACCACCGGTCAGGTCGCCGCTCTGACGACAGACCAGGTGATCGGCTTGACCGATGCACAGGTCGCCGCGATCGAAACCGTTGATTTGGTAGCCATGAGTACAGGCCAGATTGCGGCAATCCAGGGAAGTGATTTGGCCAGCATGAGCACAACCCAGGTCGTCGCCTTGACCAACACGCAAGTGGCCGCGCTCACGACGGCACAGGTTGTCGCCTTGACAGGCGCTCAGGTTGCTGCCTTGACCGTCGGCCAAGTTGGAGCAATGACGACTGCGCAAGTAGCCGCGATCCAGGGAGGCGATCTCGCCGAAATGACGACCGACCAGATTGTCGCTCTGAGTACCGCTCAGGTTGCGGCTCTGACTACATCGCAAATCGTGTCGCTGACGTCAGCCCAGATCGTCGCTCTGGAAACGGTTGATGTTGCTGCACTGACTACCGCTCAGGTGGCGGCCATTCAGGGTCTTGATCTTTCGAAGATGACCACGCAGCAGATCGTCGCGCTGACCACAGGGCAGGTTGCTGCACTGACCACGGCCCAGATCCAGGCGCTGACCTCCACTCAGATAAACGCATTGGAGACCGCCGACGTTGCGGCCTTGACCACAGCGCAGATTGTCGCCATACAGCCCGGTGACTTGGCCGCCATGGGCACGGATCAGATCGCAGCCCTGACTACCGCTCAGGTAAATGCGCTGACCACCGCGCAAATCGTGGGGCTGACAACGGATCAGGTGGCCGCCATTGAGACCGCTGACATCGTGGCGCTGACCTCAGCCCAGATTGCGGCAATGCATACTGCTCAGGTCTTCGCGCTGACGACCGCTCAGATTGCTGCAATCGAGGTGGCGGATATTCCGGGGCTGACGACGGCACAACTGTCTCACCTGTCAATGACGCAGCACGACGCTTTCACAGGCGCCCAAATCGCTGCCATGACCGCCGAGCAACAAACGGCGCTGGGGTTATCCACACCGCTAGTACTCGACCTCAACGGCGATGGCGTACAAACGCTGAGTCTGGCGGCCAACGTCTCGTTCGATCTGAACGCAACCGGAACCGCAATCAGTACTGGTTGGGTTGGGCAAGGCGATGGTTTGCTGGCCATTGATGTCAATGGCGACGGAACGATCAACGACGGTAGCGAGTTGTTTGGTAGTTCTTTCGTGCTCGGCAACGGGACGCAAGCCAAGAACGGTTTCGAGGCTCTTAGCAGCCTGGATGGCAACGGTGACGGCGTGATCAATGCGGCCGATCAGCTCTACAACAGTCTGCTGGTCTGGACGGACGCCAATCAGGACGGAATCAGCCAGAGCAGCGAACTGTCCAATCTGTCCTCGCTGGGCATCACCAGTATTAATACCGGTGCTACGCAGACTTCCGAGCTGAACAACGGTAACTGGGTCGGCCTAAGCAGCAGTTTCGAGACCGCCGATGGCACCACGCACACGATTGCCGATGTATGGTTCCAGACTGACGCAAGTCAGGGGCAAAACGCGACCGGTACGGATCTCCTATCCAGCTCCGGACCCGCAGATGCGGCGTTGAATCAGTCCATCGATTCTCTGATTTCGGCCATGGCAACCTTTGAACCGGCTTCGGCCGCCACAATTGCCAACCTGACGGGCGATCAACCGCAAACGTGTCCTATAATGCTTGCCGTAACAAACTAAAAGTGCATTAGCATTACGCCACCCGCTCCCATCTAACGATGGGGGCGGAAGTGGAACTGTTTGTTAGCGGACTAGGCATCTCTATACTGGACAACCCTCGACACAGGATGGCCCTTTGACAGCACAGCTGGACACAGGTCTGCGTAGCTTGCTCATGATGGCGGGGCTGCATGGCGTTCCCGCAGACGAAGCGAAAATCAGGCATGAGTTTGGACAAACATCCGCTGGGTTTGACACAAACACCATCTTGTTGGCCGCAAAACAGCTTGGCTTGATCGCAAAAGCCATTCGACAAGACCCAAAACGCCTGGACAAAGCCCCGTTACCCGCTATTGCTCAAGATACAGACGGGCAGTTCTTCCTGATCGCCAGGTTCAACGCCGGATCTGTTCCGACACCGGAGTCATCCGGCTTATCCGAGCCGACGAAAACCGAGGCAAAGGTTCTGATCCAGAGACCTGGCAATCCACCCGAGGTCATTTCCGGTTCCGAGTTCTTTGCTATCTGGTCGGGCGAACTGATCTTCTTTACCAGCAAGGCGAGTTTTGCCGGTGACTTGTCAAAGTTTGACTTCACGTGGTTTATCCCGGCCATCGTCAAATACCGCAAGCTCTTGGGCGAGATACTCCTTATCTCGCTCGTACTGCAGATCATCGGTCTTGCAACGCCGATGTTTTTTCAGGTCGTCATGGATAAGGTGCTGGTCAACCATGCGATGAAAACCCTCAATGTCATCGCCATTGGTCTGATATCTGCGACCTTGTTCGAAGCAGTCCT